>Ga0247780_1000750_pt1 | contig 26694 bp, 21 predicted proteins | sample UWRJL079202R5_FD_179927 | JGI IMG/M metagenome (GOLD analysis project Ga0247780, IMG submission 179927) | Plant litter microbial communities from Arlington Agricultural Research Station in Wisconsin, United States - UWRJ-L079-202R-5 | ecosystem: Environmental > Terrestrial > Plant litter >... | reverse complement strand
CCACGCCAAAATTGCCAGGAGCGAAAGTGAGGAATGGAGCGCCCCGTAGCGTAGCGAAGGGCCGTCGCGGAATGACGAACGAAGCGACGCCAGCAATTTTAAGCCTTTAGTAAATTAACTAATTGCTGTAAATAAAACTGTGCTTACAGACCTTATAAGTTATTACGACCAGTTTGTTCTTAAGTATGTTAAAAGGAGGTTACGTGTGCTTTATTTATAACGTGGAAACGTTACTACATTAAGACTCACGAGAAGAAGCTTATAGTAACAACTCTTTATCTCTAGTACCTACACTTGGGCTATTTAAGTAAAGCTGCTATAAAGCATCTTATTTATAACGTAAAAGGAGTACACTTTTAAATCCCTAACTACGTTAAAGAACTTACAGGGTAGTAACTTCACTGTAAAGAGGTTAATCTTACTAATTACGTTACCCCATTTCTAACGCTTACAGAGTACGATAACTACGTTAAAGGTAAACTTAACAGGTAAGAGAGTAAAAGGGTAAGACTGCAGCTGTAATTACTTTACTTATAATAGGTAATCGACTTTCTAAATTACTATAAAGATACTAAAGGCTATTAGAGAATTATATTCTTTAAAGATCGTTATAACGGCTTTATTATAAAGGTCCACCTAAAGGATAAAAAGGCTATAACGGTTATAGGAGCTTTAAAACACTTTTAAGAAGCTTATAAAACCTAGTTCCGTTACGAACCTTAAGAGATAAAAGCTGATAATAAGCTCTTTTAAGCTAAGGTGCTCGTTTGCTTTTTCTCACGTAAAGGCGTAAAGATTAAGCCCTTTACCCCTAATACTTAATAATAAAATAGAGGTATAGAACGTTTAGAAGGTGTAATTAAAGTGAAGGTAGCTTTTATAAAAGTAGATTCGAAACTACCCCTTTACTTTTAACGTGAAACTATCTCCTACACAGTATATTTAAATAACAAAACGTTATGTTAATTGCTAAATTAAAGTATGCCTTATAAGGATATTATAGTCTATATTACGAAACTAGAAGGTTAGCCTTAACGAGCTTAGAAACTGTATTTAGTTTATCTGCGCGTTTATAGCTATAAAGCTTTTACTTTTATTACAGAAGCGACTTTTAGTGAAAATAAGAAGAATAAGCTTAAACTAAGAGTTTAAATTAGTTATTTAGTAAGTTATAAGTTTTTAAACATTTATCAGATTTAAAACCTTCTTATAAACATTATAGTAAGTATCTGGGATATAGTCTTTAATAAGATAGACGTCTTTTATAGTGATTTAAAGTGTTTAAAAGATAACTTTAAGAATTAATTGTTATAAGAGATGGAGAAGCTTTTAAAAAAGTTTAAGCTCTTTATAAAGAAATAAGATAAGTACACTTTAAGTCTTATTAAAGAAATGGAAAAAGAAGTACTTTTTTTTAATCTTAGTAAAGCACTTAAGTATATAGAAAAGGTAATAAAGTGGTTAAAGTGTATTTAAAGGGTATAAATAAGGAGTAACTGATTATTATTAACTGGTTTTACTATTTAAGGCGTTACTAACTCTTAAAAGTACGTCCTCTCTTTACGTAATTATAGTAACTGCTATTATTAGAAGACTCCTTAGCTTTTATAAAAGTGTAGCGAATATAACGTGCGTATAAGTAAACTACTCTTTTTACGATTAATATAGGATAATATATTAAAGTGGACCTTAAGAGGTAGCGTTTAACGTTAACTGCTTAACGGTAAGTATTAGAACGTTAGAGGGGAGGTATATTATTAAGAAAGTTTTAAAAAAGGTTATAAGCTTTTAAAGTAATAGTAATAATAAAGACTTTAAATATAAACTTAAAAAGAAGGCGCCTAAAAAGCACCCTTTTAAAAGGAGAGTACATTATAAAGCTTTACTTATTCCTTTAAAGAATTTTAAAAAGTTACAATATTACCTCTAGAATTTAAAATTTATATAAGTGTAGGTAATCTACTTATAAAGTTACTAAGAGATAAAGTCCTAAATTAAAACTATAAAAAGTAATGTAAACGGTTATTAAGCGCTTAATTATATATAGGTATTAACTTATAAGCTTAATAAATATAGTGTCTTATAGAAATATAAAGTAAGATTAGTAATTTATAGAGATTAACAGTATAGCTTAATCTTTAAGAGCACTTATGCTTTTACACTTACAGGCCGATTATTCTAGTTATTAATAGTAATTATAACGTAATTTAACCTTAAGTTAATTTAATATAATGTAATTAACACCTTTATTTACGTTAAATTACCTAATAATATTTATATATAAATATTATTAAGTTTTAAGAAGAAAGTTATTATTCTTCTGCTTAAATAAGCTTTTTACAGGCTTAAGAAGTCCCCTCTCCTTTAGTAACGCCATTTTAATACTTTTCTTTATAAAGAGGGCTTTAAACTAGTATCTTATAAGCTTTATTATTTTATTAAAAGAGATATAGTTATTTTCTTTTATATTAATAATATAATAATTACTTATAGAGTTAAGTAATAATATACTGTAGTAAAATTAATAAAGTATTTAATGTAAACTTATAAGCTTTAAGGCGATAAGCTGTTTTGATAGTTATTTATAATAAAGATCCTTTAAAACTGTAAAAAGCGTTTAATTTAACTAAGCTAGTTAAAGTATATTTTAAAGTTAGAACACTTACTTTATATAAGTTAAGGAGAGTATAAAAAGGAGATAGCACGACTTTTAAAGAACCTTATTATTATAAAAAGCTTTTAGCCTATTTAAAGGATGTTATTATAACTTTAATATAAAATTACTAATATAAGGTAAGATTTATCTTTTATACTGTTATAATCTTTAAGCTAGATATTACGTTTACAGTTTCTAAATTATTATAATTTAATTATAACTTTAAACTTCTTTATCACTACGTAGCTAATTACTGTATTTATTACCTTTTAAGCTAGTAATACTTTATATTAACTCTTAAGGGTGGGAATACCTTTAAGACCTAAAGTAACGTTAGTTTTACTAATAACTTTAAGGATTGTAAGAGCTTATAAGCTTACGTTATAAAGCTTTTTAGTAACGTGGTAGGGTAGTAAGTAAATAAATAAGATACTATTACTATATTTACTATAAAAGTAAAGCTCCTTACTCTAGTATAAGTAGTAAAGGAGGTAATGTATATAGATTACTTACTAAGTAAACTAAACGTTTACGTTACGTACTGTAAAATTATCCTTTAATGTGATAATTAGTAAATAATTAGCTTAGTTAATAAGGAAACAGCTACGTTACAAATTAAGTTTAAGTATATAGATATTTTTAATTATTAGCTCTAATAAGAGGTTGCAAATGGGAAGATTACAGTTAACTATAAGCTAACTGATAAGATACTTACTAACCGCCTTATTAAGGCTTTATTAATATTAAAGTTCAAACTATTCCAGAGCGTTATAAGTGTATAAGACGCTTCTTTATAACTAGCTACGTATGTAACGCGTAAGATTATAGCAGAGGACTTAGAGGTTAAGGAAGACCTTTTTAAAGGTGGTGAAGTGGTGGTTTTAGACTGGTTATTACTGGATTCGGAATATGAGAGTATAAGTATAGATAAAAGTGATTAAGGAGGCTCTGGAAACTACACTGTTTTACGTTATTTCAACTCTTTTAAAGCTCTTATTCAGGAGTCAATTAACCACTTGGAAGTGGAAGATTGAGGGGATGTGTCAAATTACGTAATCTCGCCTTGGCGCCACGGAACCACAGCGCGGCCGAGCACCAGAGCTTCTCTTGGCTGAGAAGACGGCTCCCTAAATACAACAAGACTTGATGGCGGTAATTACCGTGTTCTTAGTTGACTGCGTTGAATTCAACAGTACCCCCTGAAGCGCCGTGAGCCGGATGAGAGGTGTTCGACTTGCCAGGCCATGTCAAACACAAGCGATGGGCCCCATAGACCAGCGACATACTCCCCAAGTAATGGCTCCAATCTCTCCGCCAGGCCGGAGAGGGCTGGCAAGCGATCCGTAGGTTTTGTGAATTTCAATGACGAGAACCGGGTTACGATCGCGTGCCAAAGGTCGATAGTCTCGTCTTCTTCTGTCCCCGGTATCTGGGTCACAAGTCTCCGGAGGCGCTGCGAGTAGTTACTTTAGGCGCTTCGAAGATGCACTTCGGCTTCCTCAACAGTCATGGGCGGGGAGTCCAGCCCAGCTGGGTCCCACCCAACCTCAAGTTCGAAATCAACGATATCGAAAACCCCTAGCTGCACGATCGCCCTTTTAACTTTATCTTTTACCATTACATATACACGGGTATTAACGACTAGCCAAAGCTTATTTAAAGCATTTACGCGATGTTGCAGTGGTTTTTGCAGCCGCAGAGGGCAGAGATCCCCGCCAAAGCCCGGGCTCCTCTGTCCGCAAGAGACTGAGGACATCACGGCTCGAATGGTCGGCACGCCAGAGCGCGCGACGCATATTACTGACGGCGATTTGAAACAATGTTTTCACCGCCCTAAAATCGACAGCATGAATTTCCTTATCCTTCTTCGGAACTGGGCATTTGCCACCTTAGGCCAAGCCAGAATGAGCCAGAATGAGCGAGGGGTCACTGTTCCAGGCTGCCTCGGCTATAGTTACCACGGTCTAAAGTGGCCGCTGTGTTGCGAGGACCCAGTTTGGGGACCTCACACCACACCACCACGTCCACCACCACCTAGCTGCGCTTTCCGACGCCCGCAACATGCGCTGAGCAACACGTGCCTTGCAAAGGTCTTTGCACCAGTCACCCAGAAACTTTATTAGGATAAAGGTTTGCCGGCAAATTAGGTCTGCCAGCGAGCCTCTATCACCATACCCACGCCTATATGCTATGCTAAAACACCAAATTTCGGGGCACAAGAAGCTCTTGGAGCGTCCATCCTCGACTGAACCAACAGCATTCCTGGAAGGCGGGGTAAAATTTGTGCCCCGCAGCCGCGATTTTCTCGGACGAGTCTTAGGTGAACGTGTCAGAATCTAGCACTTGGAGCCAATTGTCGCAATAGTTGTTGATTGCGTTGTTCTGTAAAACGGTGGAATCTCTGGCCCCCGTGGAAGACCTGGTGCCAACCCAGAAACCTCCGCAGATTGGCCTCCACCACCCCATATAAGTTGACAGAACGTAATAGATCTCGGATTCTTCATACCACTGAAACATAGAGTTGATAGCCTCGGAGAGTTCTCTGCTGCTGGACTTGTCAATTTAGACTCTGTCACTTGTACGGAGTTGCCCAAAGCTATTTGCCTACTGTAATTGCCAAGGACGGCAGAACTTAATCCACAACCATTACTTTCCCAACATGCAGACTCCAGACTCTAATGACATCTTCCGTCTTTAGATTCCAAATTCCAGACTCCAGACCTCATAGTCTAGAGCCCTGGTTGAGTCTGAGTCTAGAACTCAGACGAGCTTCAGTCTCCCACACCGATACAATTCTGTGACCGCTGAATAAAGGATTGGATCATCCACTTGCACAGCCTTGCCGATGGTAGATGCAACAAAGCGCTTAAGGACTGCCTTTTAGCAGATTGTCGGGTCCACCGATGTGATTTCTCGTGAACAAGTTTGTTGTTTCGCCCCGGTTGAGTTATGTTTATGGACTTCAAGAGAGAATTAAGGCGTTTCTTCCGATGGATTTCAGTACTGCCGTTGATGCGACTGCGGATTCTATTGGGTGCTTTTGGAAACTTGTTAAAGACTCAACTACGTTTGGCTTGTCGCTGTGAGGCAGGAGCATATCTCGCGATGCGTTCTTTGAATACGGTTAGAGGCAATGTCGACTTTGGAAAGTGTTAGATTAGATTAATAAGTAGCTGGGTTAGTAATGGTATATATTGCTAACCCTGCTGAGTGAGGAAACTCCACTTGTACTTATTCATGTAGTTGTGCCCGCGCTGCAGCTGGGTGAGTCCGCAATAGCGATGTTGAGCGCACAACCTTCATAAATAGATGTCATTTCGGCGGCTTGGTGAGCCCATTCGAGTGCATCGATCCACAGGTAGCGAAAACCCAGATCCCCAACGAAGGGAATAGCCTCTCTTAGTGTCTCGGGAAATGCTGACAGGGGGGTGCCTTCAGTCAGATGTGAGGCGAGATTGCCAGTTGCTGTGGTGAGCGGAACACCATTCTTTCCCCAGCAATAACTTAGTGTCGCATATGGAGCTGTGTGATCACTACTTGGTTGGAACAGCATGACGGTGCGAAGATCCGAGATGTCCAAAACTCGCCGAGGAAGAGGCCTATTCTTACGCGTTCGGACGCACGAAGAATGCCTGTGGCATCTAGCCATCCACAACTTCGCCGTGGCGATAGTCGAGCTCTTGTAGGATCAGCCGACATACACGGCAACGTTCAGCCGAGACAGCCAGCGCCTGCTTGGTAACGTGGTGATGCCGCTGCGCCTCTGTTGCATTCTTTTTGACGTCGTCTAGCACTTCGATGACCAGATTGCGACAAGGGCCACAAAGTCGCGCATCTTCGTTTCACTTCGCGTCCGGGGACGGGATGAATTCCTTATATGATATTCTCCCTCTTGAGGCGGCAGAGGACATTGATGTCGGATTCGATCTGATATGACTACTACTCGGAAAGATGATTGTTTGCCGTAGACGGTGGGGAGAGTCGAAACCTGAATATGTATCTTGGGATTTGACAAATAACTAACGTTATGGGATCATCTTTACTCTTACCAGGTCTGCTGCATGCGGGGTGAGGCTACACTTTTGGAGCTAGTCCCAGCACGGAAGGATTTAAATCCCGTCCACTTGGCATCGGCTTGAATAATTGCAATTCCCCACTTCCTTAAGAACCCCGCCATCTGCCTGGACGACACCCCGTGCCGAACTGACCTTATTCGAGGACACAGGTGTTAGCGACCGAGATTATATAAACGGTGACTGTAGAGATGGTAAAATCATCTTCAAGAATTTGAATCAAGACTTCAATTGATTGAATTATCGTCTTCGGTCCACCGAAATAAGTTCGTGAGCGGCCCCATCAAAGATACTATGATAACCGGGCCTTCTTTAGTTAATCACTGAGATAGGTTGTGCCTCTAGGTGACAAATAGGTTTGAAAAGGTGAATGTTGGTATTCCTCCGAGCTTACTCACCCCCAACCTGCATAACTCTCGCTTGCAGGATCGTACAGCACTACCTAATGACTCACCCGGTGGGAATAGGATGGCCCACGAAAGTGCTTTAGGCAATTGCTGTCATGTCGTCTCTCTTCTCACTCCCATCTTGGTCCAGATGAGAGACCACCCAAGAGACAGGGACCAAGACGGCCTGTTTGTCGAATATTGAAAGCATAGAGCTGTGCGAGCTTGACCTTTCCCTCGGCAACTCTAGCTGGGACTCCGCTGCGTATGCCGAACGTCTCTCTAACGACCACTTCGAGTTCAGTGCAATGAATTCCGATCTCCCATCTCCGCCCTTTATGGAGATAGATGGCCTCTGCAACTTTCGCGACTGCGGAGGATACCCCATCGCAGGCCAGCCCAGCAAGATTGTCCGACTGGGCGTTATATACCGATCAGCAGACCCATCGACGCTTACTAGCAAGGGCGTCTCCCAACTGCGTGAGCTAAACATCACCAAGACATTCGACCTGCGCTCTGATCGCGAAATTCAAGAAAGCTCTGCCCACGGGTGGGGACAAATTATGATATGGGACCCGGCCGTAAGGATTTCTGCGACGATTTTCGCGGACAATGATTATGAGGATGCGCATCGCACTCAGCGAGACCATAACTTGAAGAACGAGGGCGATCAGGTAGTGCAGCGATCAGACTATTGCAAAACTCCTCTAACGTCTTCCGCCCCTCTGCGGACTCTAGGGCTTTATCGGCTACTTCCGGGATATTCTCGTAGCCGGTACCGCACCCTCCAACACCTTCCAGCCGTTCAAAATCATCCTTAGCCACCTTGCTACAACCCCCCCGCCCGCAATCGAGCCCATTCTCATCCACTGCTCGCTCGGCAAAGACCGGACGGGGGTGGTATGCGCCATGATACTCAGTATCTGTGGCGTACCGGACCACGTTGTTGCACACGAATATGCATTGTCGGCGGTTGGGCTTGCCGATAAGGTGGCTAGTATTATCAATACGATGAGACCTAACGGTCCTGGTATCTCGGAAAAGGAGGAGCGGTTTTTTGGGGCTAGGTAAGCGGCTGCTGTCTCGAAGTACGGCTTTCGCTGACAAGTTCTGTTACACGCCATTAGAAAGGAGGCAATGCGAGGGTTCCTGGAGTGGCTTGGAGGGCGGGGCGGGGTGGAGAGATATGTGACCGAGTCTGGAATTATGACGCTGGATCAGATCAAGCAGCTGCGGAAGAATTTGGTTGTCGACGTGGCAGTCGGTGATGCGCCACTAGAATAGCAAGAAAATGGAAATGTAGGGATGAAGACACATTACTTTGTCCTTCACTCGCTCGTGTTGACCTGGGAATTCGGAGTTCTCTGGCTGATGAATCCAACCGTCCGCGGTCGCTATCTTTAAAGCTCCGCAATGGCCTCCAGTACGAGCTGCTCACCGCTCCTCATCTTCAATCGCAATCCGCCAACGAAACACCAATTCTATCAACCCGAAGCCCGAAGCCAGGACAGCCGACTCTCGACCTTTTGACGCTTTAAGAAGTTTTGTTTACTTCAGCTTCTGACAATGTAGGGAAGCCCCCCCCAATCCACCCGTTCTATAGGCCTCTGGCAGGCAGTGGAACGGCCAGGACTGGAACGTCGTAGTCTCGTGCGGTAACTGCGATCACGACAAGGACGCGGATTTTCTCGGGATGGGCCTGAAGGGTGTTCTACCAACCTGGCAGATGGGTCAGACCCGGAGTTCAAGGGAATACTGGGGAGGCTCCAAAGGGTAACCAAAGTTTGCGGGGAAGTTACCTTACAACTTCAGGGCTACTTATAATGTTTCTCTTCCTAAATATCCTTGGTTACTGGACATCGTTTTGTCAAATTACGTAATCGCGCCTTGGCGCCACGGAACCGCAGCGCGGCCGAGCACCAGAGCTTCGCTTGGCTGAGAGGACGGCTCCCGGAATACAACAAGACTTGATGGCGGTAATTACTGTGTTCTTGGTTGACTGCGTTGAATTCAACACGTTTACGCCAAAATTCCAGTTTCTTCGATGGGTAAGAAATAAAAAATGTTTGTAAGAGTCTTCAGGAGATTTGGTCGGTGAGCTGGATCGAGTAACCAAGTTGGATTTTACTGCCGCCGCGTGCTTGAGGGGCGCGAAGTCGGCCATATGTCCCCATTAAGTAGCGGTAAATAGCAAATAAACTCGATCTTAAGGGAGCGTGATTTGCTTTGATTCAAAGTCACTATCAATGTCCTCAGGCTAACCGGGAAGTAATAAGTCCAGATAATTGAGGGTTACCTTTTACCTTCCACAGTAACTCCACGTATATAAACTTCTTAGAAAACCAAGCCCTAGGGAATTATAAAGCTGTTAGCTAATGGCCGTGGGACGATTCAGAACCCCCAGCCTCTATAAGGCGGTTGGTAGGATAAAAGGGGCGATCTAAAGAACGAGTTTGGGCTGGTATTTACAGATGGGGAAATGGGGAGCATCCGACACCTAATCGACGGTCAGACCCAGTTCACGACTCTGCGCGAGTTCGTGTCTCGCTGCGGCACCTAGCTGCCAGGTCGGAAGCGTTCTACTGCGGGAAGATTAGCAGGAGTAAAGTCAGGCGTATGGCAAAAGGCATGACGTCGCCTGTTGTGCTGATGGAGCGGCGCACCTAGTAATTCGTGACCTCTGTGTGTGGAACCTGTAAATCGACTCCTGGTAGACAATAGCATCCCTTTGGGCGGCCATACTTAACTTTTTATCGCTCCTGTATGTCGCGTGGATGGTTGCATCTTAACGCTAAGCCGCCTGGGCGGGCTTAGGGTTGTATAAGTGGTGCGCTAGCCGTTCATCTGGTCGTTGTATGGGTTGGTCTTATTGTTGGCGAGTTTGAGATCGTCAAATGCGTGTTGTGCCATGTCCTCTAGTAGTCGTGTTACCCTGGCAACTTGAACAGTCTCCGTTTCTAGGGATTGCTCGGGGGGTGGTCGAGGGGAAGATGGCAGGATCTTGAAGTGGCTGGGGTCGAGGAAAGGTCGGAGGGAAAAACCCCCAAGAGTGGCGGGGTAAGAGAGGTTTACGAATTACAGACCAACCTCGTTCACCGCCCTCAACAACTGGAAGCGTTTTTGGGGCGGTTGACGCTGACGCAGTCGGAAGTGATGAGACGAGCCACCACCTTAATAGGGTGGATGGGTGGAAAGAAATCTTGGCACTGTCCAAAGACGGCCAATCAACCACAGCTCCAGTCCATGGCACCAAGACAAGTCATGCGCGTCCCAGCTTCCATTGCCACGACACAACCGTTGATGTTACCGCAAAGTATCTTATCTTTTTTACTCTTTGCAAACTCGATCCGCTTGTTCGCTTGGAAGGTGTGGCTACTGGAGTTGCCTTCCGCCAAGTCGACCGGACACGAAATGGAGAGGATGTCGGGACCAACGAAGTGCACCAAGTGCGGCAAATTGTGCGCCGACAAAACTGCTGTGAGGCAAGTACCTAATCGACAAGGCATTTTTTCGCTCTTTTTTATCTCCTGGGAGACGATTGAAAGACAGGAGAAGCAACGAGAGACCAAACTGACTCAGACATTGGTGTTGAGCAGTCAGCACCGACGCTGCCACAATAAGAAATACGCCTGCGAGGACCCAAAGTGTCGCCGGAACAAACCTGCTATATGCTTCAGCACGACGAGAGACTTGAAGCGGCATCAACGGACACATAGAGGTACCCACTCAGAGGCAAAAAAGCTCTGCCCCTACTGCAAAGCGGAACTTGATGGGCGGCCCGACAACTACAAGAGACACCTCGATAGGCTGCATAAGGGAGGGATAGCCAAGGCTGCTTGGGACGGGACAATGAGACAGTCGTGAATCTCCTTTCCATAAATGCCGACCTGGCTAACGAGAAAGACCGACAGAACAGGTCACCACTGCATCTCGCAATGAGGAAGCGTCACTTCAGAACTAAGAAAGATTCTGCTGGAAAATGGGGCAGACGCCGAGCCCAGGGACTGGGATACCCCCGCCGGCTGGCAATCACCGCTCTGGGAGGCCGTCGAATGTTGCGATTATGATGTTGCGAAGTTGCTGGTTCGCGGAGGCGCCGATATTGAGGCACGTCACAGAGTTGATGGCACAACCCCATTCATCTACTTCCTCAGAAAAGGCGACGAGTATGGGGCAAGGCTTTTGATCGACGGAGGGGCGGATACAAACGCCACATGCAGATACCGACCCGATTATGACATGGGGCCGATAGCTTTTGCATATTCACAAAAAATGTGGTCCTTGCTCGGGCCACTAGTGGAGAGAAGCACCGACGCGTTCGCTGGAGTCTTGGAGGCTTGTCATCTCGCTGCCAGCACAGGGGACAAGGACACCATCATGACTCTCCTATCGATGCCGCAGATCACCGCCGACGAAGAACTTCACACCACAACCGCTACATGCTCTAAATACGGCTGGGGGGAAAGTGTTGACCGAGTGTGGCTTGAAGGCCTCCTTGCGCGCGGGGCAAACATCAATCACAGTATCGAAGGCAAGACGAGTCTGATGTGCGCAGCTAGACACAGTGCCGTGCAACTCGTACCACTTCTTATCGAACTGGGTGCTGACGTCAACGCCAAGGGGAGACACGGTTGGACTGCACTACATATAGCTGCAACAAATAAGTTCATACACCCGGAAACGGAACACTACCTGAAGTGGAACAATAGCGCTACACAAAACCCACAAATTCCTACCCCCACAACACAACCATTACTTAGTCAATTAAGTTTAAACTTCAAACATCGGTTTTTATATAGAAGGGTAATATAAAAACAAAGTTTTGGAATTTTAGAATTTTTTTCCATCACGAAATATCAGTTTTTAAGTCTTTAAAGTTAACATCTGTTAAGACTTGCATTATATATATTACGTAAGTAAAGTAAAGTCTTTTTACAAAAATAAGTATTTAAATACTTTAAAAATAGTATGTTGCTTTTCTTATTTTTATAATTAAATTGTATAATTTATTATATAATTTTAAATATGTAAGAAATTATTAACTTTATAGTAATAATATTATTAAAGTAAATAATATTAAGAAGAATGATAAATTTATAGTTAAATTAATGTATTTAGAAGTAAGAAATATATAAGTGAGAAATATTTATAACCTAGTTATTTTATTATTAATATAATTAGTTCTTTAATATAGGTATAAATATAAAACAATTAATAAAAACATTACTATAATTGCTATATGTTTAGAAACTTATATATAGTAATATATTTACTACAAAACCTTAAAAACATTTTCTATTTTATTTTTACTACTTAGTTTAATAATATTACTATTTTTAACTTATTTTTATCTCTATATTTAAAATTATATAATATATTATACAATTTAATTATAAATAAAGGAAAGTAAAATGTTATTTTAAAAGTATTAAAGTATTAATATATATAAGAAGAATTCATCTTACTTACATAATACATATAATGCAAGTCTTAACAGATGTTGACTTTCAAGACTTCAAAATTGATATTTCGTCATGGAAAAAAATTCTAAAATTCCAAAACTTTGTTTTTATATTACCCTTCTATATAAAAACCGATGTTTGAAGTTTGAACTTAATTAACTAAGTAATGGTTGTGTTGTGGGGGTAGGAATTTGTGGGTTTTGTGTAGCGCTATTGTTCCGCTTCAGGTAGTGTTCCGTTTCCGGGTGTATGAACTTACTCGAAATTGGTGGTCGGGGGGTTCGGGACCAGGGCCTCTGGAGGTGATTCGGTGTCTTCTAGATCATGGCGCTGATATTCTAGCATTGATGGAAAATGGAAGCACGCCGCTTGATATTTTCACAAATGGATACGCGAAGAAGATGGTTGACTTTCGTCCTCGCTGCGACATAGACCAGTTACTTTGGAGTGGCTCGAAGTCGGGATAAACCATTGGTCCAGTTCGAGCGACCATTATGGAGTTTTAAACGGTACTATCAGAAGGTTAGATTACTGGGGAGGGAAGGAACAGGGAGACATTCCTGTGGACCAACAAAGACACTTCCAGGCCAAAGGTCGGCGATCACACACAAGCTTGTCATAGAGAAGCGCAGAATGTCAACCTCCCGCCGCGTGAAAGTATGACCAACTGACCCTGTTTTTTCTCTGCGCAGTGTCAAAACTTTCCTCGAAGGCCTTGTCGAAAGCGCCTATGCGGTTGGTAGTGGGGAAGTGAATCCCCTTGTAGTATTCGAGGACTCGAAGGAACACTACGATGTGTTTTGTAAGCAGTCATGGTTGGAAGAACAACTAGAGAGGTCTAACCTGAGACGGGATCGCTGCGTTTAAGGTCATCGTTCCGGCGCTCCTGAAGAAACACATTGGGAAGAGCACAATAGGTAGGTTGCCAAGATTTAGTGTACCTGTATCCTGATTGGCTGTGATAACCTCCACCTCCCTACCCCGGTCCACAACATCATGTGTGCACCGTTACCTATCTCTGTGGGGAATTACCGGGCTGCGACGGCTTAGGTAGGCAAGTGACGGCCTGTGGGATCGCAACAAAAAGACAAGGTGGTGGCGGGCTCGGGCTGGGCACCTATGTGGTGGAACAAGACGTTGGGCTGAGCGGAGCGGGGTAAGTTGAAGAGGTCTGACAATGACTGGGAGGTTCTTCTCGCCCCCTCACTCAGAGTCCGCAGATCTTCATCCATCATCATTTCGCTAACGGCCATCGATTCGTACCAAACCCCTCTCCTGCCGCCCACCGATCCCACCGATCCCACCATGGCTGCAAAGCGGGCGCTGCTCATCGGCAGCTCCTACGACGGTCTGCCTGGAACGGATAATGACGTCGAGACCATGGCCAATACCCTCAGAATCCATGGCTTTGATGTTGATAACAGCAGCTATGTAACCAAGCTCTGCAAAGACCACGTGCATGCAACTCGCCAGAACATACTTGATGCTTGGGAGAAGCTCATCGCCGACAGCGTGCAAGGCGACGCCGTCGTCATTTTCTACTCTGGACACGGCGGATTGGCAGTTTCCGACAAAGCGCGAGAAAGATCCGAGTCCCAGCAACCAGATCTGCCTGACCAGTTCCAGTTCCTGGTTCCCGACGACTTCGACCGTGATATTGTCCACTGGCGCGGTATCCTGGACACGGAAATATCTCAGCTGCTGTTGCGAACGACGGAAAAGACAGAGAACGTGACGTACATCTTGGACTGCTGCCACTCCGCGCGGCTGGGCCGGAAGCCAAACAGCACGTCTGCTCTGGCCAAGGTTTGGACGTCGGACCATTCCAAGATCGCCAAACACATGGTGCAGCTCCGAGAAGAGGGAAGACTCAAGGAGGGTGAGAATTGGGCCAATCCCAACGTTGTGCGCATCGCGGCTGCCGCCACGGAGCAGTCCGCCTGGCAGCATGAATCGGGCGGGAAGTGGGTCGGCATCTTGACCGAGTGTCTCGCACCTGCCATCCGCGACCCCAACACCACGTCATCCTGGCGTAGCATCATGCTCGGAATCCGCGCGCTCGTGGAGGAGAAGTTCGACAAGGGCGAGAGGGCACAGCAGCCTCGATCATCAGGTATTGATTCCCGTGTGCCCTTCAAGACCGAACGGAGCACCTCCAGCGTCTTCCTCGCCGAAATGGGGACCAAAAGCACCACCATTCGTGGCGGTCGGATGCATGGCTTGCAGAAGGGCGATGCATACACCCTTGTCCCTCTGGGAACAACCGATACAGCAACCGTGAAAGTGACAAAAGTCAACGGATTTTCAGCCCGGGCCTCTCCGGTCCCCACCCTCCTCCGTTCAGGCGGTTCCTCGAACCTAGCACTTGCACTCGCTTCAACGCGTATCCATCGCTGGCCCGTTTCCGCGCCGGGCTCCCCGCCTTTCAAAGACTGGGTTGAGTCGTCAACACTCTTCAAACTGACGAATGATAAACCACTAGTCGAGTTTCAACAACACGGTGACGAGGTTATTCTCCGCGCTGGAAACCTAGAGCTTAGCCGGGGCCGTCTCGACGACGAATCGAGTATCGATGGGCTTTTTTCTGCGGCGGAGACGTTTGCTCGGGCGCAAGATCTCATCAGGGTTGGAGACGGCCAAGATGAGGAGCTGTTTCGGCCAAAGGTAAAAATTACGGTTGGACTGCTCGAAGATGGGGACAAGGAGGAACTGGTGGAATATGATACCGGGTGAGTACCTACCAATCTGCCCAGCTCTGTATCGCTCTTGGTATTTTCTGACTTCAATCATAGATCAACGGATCCCCCGGAGCTTGAGCTCACAGAGGGCGATAAAATCTACATCCGGCTTGGGAACAAGAGCGAGAACAAGACAAGTGTCGTGTATGTCTCGGTGCTAAGCATCGACGCCGCCGGTCGCACCGCACTCGTGACATCAGCATGGGACGGAGGCCTTCCGCTGTCATTCGAGGTTCCACACCGATCGCTCGAGGGCCGAAACGGCGAGGGTCTTCCCATCGAGTGGCCCGAGTCCGTCCCTGCCCAGGAATCTGTCAACGAGACCCTTCTGTTTGTCATGACTAACGAGGAGATTCTCGACACCTGGTTTCCGGATCACGGTCGTGAAGCTCGGGGCCTGAAAGGGGCGGCGTCGTTTCGTCCTACAACGCCTTTTTGTGTGGCACGGATACCATATCGTCTCCAGCCGAAGAAAGTGCCTGCTTCCGAGCTCCCGCTGTCAGATGCTGGGGAGATAGTCCTTCCTACTCAGTCGGATACTCCGTTGTCAAAGGTATGTTGTATTCCATCCTCTCATATTCTTATTCAATCGTATACAAGTTTTAATCTTTTCAGGGAGCTTTCGGTGCCATGATCCGAACGATGAAAGGGATTCCGTCCTGCGTGTGGGTCATCAACGAACACAGCGAGGAGATCACTGTCGTGGTCTCAAAATACCGACCAAACCGCCTCCTGTCAGGCGGGGGCATTGGCGCATCCGCAACAGGTCTTGACCTTAGCCTAAGCACTACGGTATGGCTCCCTACAACTAGATTGCAATTTCTAACACTGCAGTAGACCTTCCTTGGGCCTGCGACGAAGAAAACCCTTGCCCCTGCGTTGAAGGCCACTTTCCCTCTCTGGACACGAATGGACGGCTTCGGTGTCATCAGTGTGTATATCGGCCCTGGAAAGGTGTTGTTCATTGAAAACGACCGGATTGTGGCTGGGTCCTCGGCGTATTTTGCTAACCAACCGGACTTGCGCATTGTGGGATATGGTAAACAAGGCGGTGAAGCACAGTGAGACAGTAGAGTATTCTGGGGAAGCTGTCGAGTAAGAGAACATTTGCATGGGAATGTCGTCCTTCCGGGTGTTTCTTCCTTACCTATGGCCCAACGTGGATATATGCAGCCCAGACAGACGGATCGCCTTCCTCCCGTGTTGCAACGCCCCCGAGCCCTCTTCGTCCCGTCATTCTCCCAGTCTTACGGTGCAAATGATTCGCAGCGTCGTGAACACCCTGCGCAACAGCGCTGCCATTCCAGCCATGGCGTTGTATGGCTTCGTACACACTCCTAGCCGCATCGAGAGAGCACTCGTCATCCACGTCCCACAGCGTTCCAACCACGTGGCAAAATCCGGCAAGCTGACACGCATTGATCAGATGAATCGTCTCATCGGCCAGGTCTTCATCCTTGTTGGCGCCAGTCGAACACGCAGAGAGATAAGCCATAAAAGGCGTATTCTCTTGCAACCATTGTTCACGCAAATCAGCCACCGTCAATGGGTCCGTCTTCCAGTCGTCAAGAAGAAGGCAGCTCTTCAAAGGCTCTGATGGATGCGACACTCCATGGCCGGCAAAATGGAAGATCTTGCACGACCGCAAGCTCTCCAGGACCTCCCTGTGGCATAACCGCGGCTTCACGGGGCTGAGCTGCAGCGAGGGACACAGCCTCTCCAACATATCCGTCTCGCCCTTCGCAAAGCTGAGCACCGAGTTTCCGGGCGTTTCGTGCATACCCACGAGCAGAGCGTCACCCCGTTCCCTGTGCGTTGCGAGGGCGCTCTGTCGGCGTCCGTGAAGTAGCGCTCTGATAGACGAGCTGTACGACGAGACGACTCTGTCGAGCGCTGTCTCTCGCGAGCCCTCCACGTACCGACCCGCCGCATGAAGCGGGAAACCGCTGAGCGCGCCAGTGGGCACCCACCATATGCGAGGCCAGCTCCCGGAAGGAGACCGCGTAAAGCCCAGGGCGTCCAAGCACGGTCCCACGATGACACGCCACAGCCATGCCAGCACCGATGTTATGTCCGAGCCAAGCATCTTGGCCCGCATCCTGACGTCCTCCAAGGCTAACTCCGGCAACGGCAGCACATCGACCCCCTCGCGCGTCACCATAAACGCATCGCAGCGAAAGGCACTCAGATTCACCACCACGATCGGCCCCGGCTCCGCAGCACCCATCAGCGCCTCCACGGTAGGCAACTGAAGAAAGTGCTCGAACCCAGGCTGCGCGCGGATCCTCTCGACAAGCTCACCAAATATCCGATTCGCCTCCCTCCGGCGTTCGCCGTTCACCTCCCATGAAATCGCGTCATGGCCCTCAAGGGACATGGGCGGCAGCTGGCCAAACGGCGCGCTAAGCTCCTCGCGAAGCGCGATGAATTCTTGCGCCAAACCTGGGTGCTCACGCTCAACGTCAGAGACATCCTCGCGCGTATCCATCAGCAGACCGGCGATGACACCACGACCGAGCTCGAGGAGCTTGAGCGCGTGGTAGGCGTCCTTGCCCGTGTGGAGAGACGTCGCCGCCGCCATGGAGGCGAGGCCGGCGAAATCGGAGAGCATGTCTTGCTTGTCGGTGTCCTTGATCGTCCGGGGGCTCACCGTCGGGAGAAGGCCGACGGCGCCGTGGAGCAGTGAGCTTGCGCCCTCCCAGTCTTTCTGCCCGGCGAGGATCTGCGCTGCTTCCAGTGCCGCTTTTGCACGAACCGACGGGGGCGACGTGTGGCAAGCCCAGCCTTTCTTGTACGCCGAAACTGCATCTTCGAGATCGTCTGGGGAGTTTGTCGCTTTGGATCGTTGGTGGAGCCATGCTCCAAGGTTGCTCAGCCACCTTGCTTGGTACGCGTGGTCCTTTGGCGTAGCGTCAACTACCGTTTTGGCAATCTCGACGGCACGATTCACGTCTTCTATGGACGCGGTCCGTTCGAATCGCCGACCAAACATGACAGCGAGATTGTTGAGCCCAGGGAGCCAACTGGGGTCATTCTTGTGTGTGGCGTCGGTTGCCGTCTCTGCAACGTTAATGGCACGGTTGATGTCATCCAATACGCCGGTCTTGGCGAATCGAGTGCTGAGCCAGTTGCCTAGGCTGTTCAATGCGGGTATTCGGGAAGGGTGGTCTTTCGGAATGCCCTCGACTCCCATCTCGGTGACATCAACGGCGCGATCGATATCCTTAATCGACCCTGTCCGCTCAAACCGGCTGCCAAGCAATGTTCCAAGGTTGATCAGCAAAGCAGGTCGACTGTGATGTTCTTTTGTGACGGCATCGACCGCCGTACTCGAAGCATCGATGGCACGGTTGAGATCATCGAGGAATGCGGTCCGCAAGAACCGTAAAGAGAGGCAGCTCCCAAGCCTGCTTAGTCGCTCTACTCGTTTCGGGTCGTCAGGAGGCGTAGCATCAACTGCTTTAGTCGCGACGGCAACAGCACGATTCAGGTCGTCCATCAAGCCGGTTTCTTCGGAGAGCCTATAAAGAAGGCCTGCAAGAGTATATAGGGGGTCCCCTTGGCCTGGATCGTCTTCGGGCGCAGAGTCCACCGCTTCGTTGACAAGAGAGATAGCTCGGTTGAGGTCGTCGAGCGAGCCAGTCTGGTCAAACCGGTAAGCTAGCTGAGTTCCCAGGTTGGTTAGGGAATAGCTGCGGTCATCCTCGTCGTCAATCGTGAGGATGCATATAGCTTCGGCAATGACAATCAATTGGTTGACATCGTCGAGTAGGCCGAATCGTTCGAATCGTGTGTCAAGACATTGTTTCAGCATGAAGAGGAGGGGAGATCGTTTGGGGTCGCTCATGGCCGTGACATCCACCATCGTAGTAGCTATAGCCACGGCGCGATCTATGTCCTCTCTCGCATCCGTGCGCTTAAATCGTTTCTCCAGCCAGTCTCCGAGGGTACAGGCCACCTCGGCTCGGTTGGGGTCATCATGTGGCGTAAGGTCTAATGCCGTACCCGTAAGCTCAACAGCTCGATTGAGATCGTCCATGGATCCAAGACGATGATATCGTAGCCTATGCCAATACCCGAGCCTGTACAACCAGCTCGCTCGGTCCGGGTGGTTGTCTGATATAGCGTCAAGAACCATTCCGGTAGCGTCAACGCCACACTCGACGACGTCATTCGCGATCCTGCGGTTGAGTTGCCTTGTTATCATCTCTCCAAAGACGTCCAATATACCGGGCTGGATGCCTTCTCCATCGAGCTGTATTGCCTGTTTCACGATGCTGACAGCCTTTTGGAACTTCTCCAAGTCCATCAGTTCCCCGACTTCTTCCAGTTCGCGTTGGAGATGCATTCGTTTGTTGTCCTGCGGTTCTTTATCCTGAAAGCATTCGTTAATTAAAGGGCTTGGAAGAGCATTTCATCAACTTGCATGACTCACTGCCTCTGGACCCAGCTCAGGCTGGCTGTCCAGTGGCTCAGTCTCATTGCTGTCCAGATATCGCTCCTCGGGCGGCTCCGGAATGGGCGTTGTCTTCATTTCCGACATGAACGCTTTGTCGGATATTGATGGGGCGACCGAAGCGTGGAAGCCAGTTAGGCAGGCAGATAGGTATCAATGATTAGGATTGTTCCCAATTTTCCTTGATGATCTTCGATCACAGCTGGTCTGTTGTGGTGATGGGGACAAAGATCGAGAACCGGAGAAACTTCAAATCTTCGCTTGGGCAGTCCAATTGAATAGCCCTGGGGACTTCGCCCCCGGACAGAAAAGAGGAGAAATCCGCAAGGCAGTTAGGCAGCTGCTCGGTGCGGCCCGATGATTACCCCGCGCGAGGGACTGTTCGCATGGTTGTGTGCACCAGACCAAGAATGCAAGACCAGAGACCTCTGTGACTGATTGGATGGCGCTCACTGCTCAGTCTTGGCAGGTAAATCTGAGTCGCTAGGCTCCGGCCAATCACCACTCCAGCCCACTGTTATCAGCCTTCTTATTAGAAGAAAAAGTTTTCGTTCAGATCTGGTGTTTGCGAAACTGTGCGGTACGAATTGCCTCTGGATATAACTAGGTATCCGAGGTATACCCTTTGGATAACCCCTGGCTCAGGGGCACCTTACACCCGTTCGGTACAAGTAGGGTGAGACTATTGAAGTAGGAGCCAGGCTTGCTGCAAGTAGTACTCCGGGGAGCAGTTATCTGGAGACTGTAATTAAGTCAATGCCAAACAAAAGCCAATTCCCTACCAAAACAACTCCACCCAGTACAATACTCGATAGGCGTATATGGACGGGTGAATGAATGCTACCTGTCTACCTAGGTAGTCTGTGCCTGCAGAGATAACGGCTGGCATCAGTTAACTCGGAAAGATAGAGGTTGATAGATTTTCTGCCCCACCCAGAAGCGTGAAAATAGTGTCCCAATTCTGAAGTACTGTGATCACTACGGTTCCATTCTTTCCTTTGACCCTTCAGGGAAATCAACTCGCTGCCCCCAGATTTCCTTACACCATCACTATCAAAATATATGACCATAGGTCCTTGTATTAGGCATGTAGACGTGCCTGAAGTAGCATCATAAATCAATTTATCTCCTTCTACAAACAACATCGCGCCGAGTTCAGCTAACACCCAATCCCCTACTTCAGGCTTTCGAAAAGCAAATCGCAAAATCCCCCTGAATCTTAACCCCATCGTGGGTCATAACGCCACAGTAAATCCCATCGGTAGTAAGCTTCTTATCCAGACCATCCCCATTAATAACAAACACCACCCAGTCCAGCCCGCTAGCCACGCCGCCGTTAAACACATTCACGCCCCTGAGGAGGGGGTACTCCCACAGCGTCTTACCCTTACACTTGTCGGAGAAGACAAGCTTCTTGTTGTTGCCGAGCTTGTGGGGGAACCCGTCCTTGTTCTTGGCCTTGGGGGCGTTATTAATACCCTACTGGATGGCCTTCTCAGCCTAGGGGTTCACCTAAGCCGTCATTGAAACGCTGGGAAATGCCATTGGCTTCTCTGCCATCGATACATTCAACCCATCACTCACGCTGGAGGAACGGGGCCTTCCGTCGTGGGTCCCCGAATATGACCGGCAGATCAATCTACGCAAGACATTTGCCTTTCTAGGAGAAGAGCGATATCGAGCTGCCGGCCGCACCAAACTTGCGCCACAATGACCGCACCGTGGAACCATCGCAATAGGGGCCGTCTTTGTCGACCGGATCAGTTCAAGTCTAGGCTTGGGTCCATACCAGATGTCAGTTCACACCGAGAACCTAAACGACCCGAACACCGTCGCTCGCCTATCAACCCATGGCTCAGATGAAGGAGGAATCAAGCATCTGTGGCAGGTAGCGAACCGCGGGGTCCCGCATAACCCGATTCTGGGCCAAGATCTCATCGAGACGTTTATCCTGACACTCATTGCCTGCCGGCGCGAATATTTCAACCGCGATCTGGTTCGGAGCGTCCTTGACCTTCCGGACCTGGTCGCCGACTTTGCAGCCTATTGGCTATTCCATCATCCCGACTTCGCATCGTTGCCCGCAACAAGCACGCTCTATCGTTCCCATGACAACCTGCGTGAAGTTGGCTCAAGGGGCCAGCCGGGGAGGTTCGGCCAGCGGCTGTTCTATACTTGTCATGAACGCTCATTTGTCGTGACTGAGCATGGTTTGCTGGCGCTTGCGCCTCCTGCTACGGCTGCTGGGATCAAGTTGCGGTACTTCAGGGAGGAAATGTGCCCTATGTCGTTCGGAACGTATCGCGCCCCTCAGGCAAGATGATAGATGGACAGGCCAGTGTGCTTGTTGGGGAATGCTATCTGCATGGGAGAATGCAAGGGAGTGCGATGCTGCGGGTTGAGTCCAATGAGCTTAGATGGGAGACTTTGTGTTTATATCGAATTACCGAGATGTGAGATGTGAAATGAAAGAACATAACCAGACTGAAATCGACCTAGATAACGCATCAGGCCACATAGTGTGCACCAGCTGGGACACCCATCAAGCGTTACACAACCCCCGCACTCACGTGACCTCAGCCGCACGTTGTTGCCGCACTTCTATGCCGATGCCAACTAGGCCGCCAATTTCTAGCGCGACCCAACTCGACTTGACGCGTCTCTTCAGACCTCAAATTTGGTTGCGATTGACTGAAACGATGCAGGACAGCCCCCTTAACACGGCATCCAACATCCTTAGCATCCTGACGTTTGTCACCGTCGTCGTCGCAATCGTCGTCTTTTCCCGAGCGAATTTGCTGAAACATGGAGACACCATCAACGCGCAGATCGCGGACATCACCATGACCGCGGCGCAGTACGTGTCTGAGGCTGGAGCGATTTTGGCTTCACCACAGGGTGCACACGACAGCGAAGAAGGTAGCGATTCCGTCGACGACCTGCTCCAGAGGGTGTACGAGTCCGCCTTGGGCCTGAGCGATTTGTTACGCCAATTCACGGCAGCCTCCCGGTTCCGGTGGTTGTCTCTGTGGCCTGCGAGCCAGGCGACACTCCTGCGCCATCTCAGGGATATGCAGGACGCGATAGGGCAGGCGCGCCGCCTTAGGTTCGAGGCGCGTATCGATGATTTGCACAAGTGAGAGCACAACTTGGGGCCTACAGACCTTAGACTCATTAACGCTAACACTGTTTTCTAGGCATATCGGGGAGCTTCACGCTTCTATTATGACATCATATGCGCAGGCGGGGAGCATCCACAATACCAACCATGATTACAGCCGCGCAGTAGTCGACAAGTTCATGGGCAAAAGGAGGCCGTCGAATGCCAGAGAGCTGTCTTCCCAGATATTTCAACTCGCAAAGCTCAGATACCGTGACGCGCAGCGGGAGCAGGGACGAACGGTGCACCATCAATTCTATACGCTCACTTGCCACGAGGATTTGAGCCGCTCTCTACGGGACGCCGCAGGTATCCTTGCAGCGGGAGAAGGACGGAAGTAGACGTGCTTGTGCACATACATTCCCTGATGGAAGGGATCTGAGGGCTCGGGTTGCGCTTAGATTCATAGCGTTATACTGGTGTCTATTCTGAAGCGAATATGAGGACAGGGCGTCTCGGCGTCTGCACAGTCTCTCGCATAAAACAGTTGCAACTGCACTTACCCTATGGGTTATTGCTTTCTTCTCCTTCCGGCTGTCTCGGAGATGATCAGGAAATTTGCCTGTGCTGACGCAAGTATCTGGTTTCTGTAAAACTCAAGACGGATATTCTACTCTTCCCCCCCGTCTCACACCTCCTTAGCTATTAGTATTAGGCTACACATAATTTTAAAAAGGTGTAAAATTACAGCTTGGTACTCTGATGGCTGATTTGCCCTGAGCTTTCCCTGATTCTTCCCTCTGCTAGGATGATCCTATAGGCCACTGCTGCACAACCTCGAGGCCCGTTTTCAATCCCCACGGCTGAAGTTTCCTGTCGATAGAAAGTAAGTGTTTTGTAATCCATAGGAATAGCTCCCAGTCATTAATTCCAATTATAATGTATATGTATACTGAGTATATGTGTGACTTGTGTCATACACGCTGAAATGCCTTGTCGCCATAGCAGGAGTAACCCGCACCTTACTAAGCAGTTGCAGTGGGGCACCGAACTCTCTGGAAGCCCCCTGGCCACTTCGAAGCGGTTCAAAAGGTTTAGAATTGCACTATTCTGCAATTTGTAGGAGGTAGTAGGTAACTGCACTCAGGGGATCCACTCACCGGCCATCGGACTAACTGTCAGAAAGGAGGGGGTTCTAGCCGAAGGCCAGAACAACAGCAAGGCGAAGGCTCTGGAAAGTGCCAGATCTGTGGATTTGTCAATAGCGGTCATAAGCCGCGCAATGGTTTTGCCAATATTCACCACTACAAATAGGGGCTCTCTGGCAATTGCCAGAGGGCCGGACAAGTAAGGGAATCAATAGAGCACAACCCCCTTTTGACTTCTGCTGTTACAGTGTGCAACGTTTCTGACAGAACCTGTGGAATTGAAAGGGGTTGCAACTGGTTGATTATATTGCTTGTTCTCCGCACTCTAGCTTCGCCAGAGAGCCCCTTTATTATAGTACTGCGCGGTGGCAGCAGTGGTGGCAAACCGTGGCCATAGGCAGCTAAACTGACTGCGTCAGTTCAGCTCCCCTGGGCACCATTCAGTTCTGTTTGCCACACCTCTTTTCTGACAGCTAGACAATTGGATTCTTATACAGAAGCAGCTGAGGGCCCCAGTCACACGAGATTTTGAGGGAGTTCGCTCAACAAACCTGCCACAAGCACGAAAGCAAATGCTTTCGGGCGCAGTAGTATAGCTGCGGGTTGAAGAAATTTAAAGGCCAGCGCCCTGTACGGTATGATTAGAATGGACCGAGGAGCGCACCGGAATCTCCGGACGGCAACTTTAGTCAAGGGTTCGAAATTGGGCCATACGGCTATACAAGCTAGGCTCACCCATGGCTCACCCTAGCTCAGGAGCGGCTCAGGGTCACGCCCGAACATGGAATTACTAAGGGTAACTTTAGGGTAAAACATAGAGCTGTTGGAAGCCGAGTTCTTGGTTGTTGTTGTGCAGGGCAGCGGACCGCCCTAGCAGTGACTCAACGTAGCGTATTCTGCAGGATTCCCAGAAAACCCCTCGACCTCCTGGCGAAACAGCGACGGCGAGTATCCTTCTCGGCCAACGTGTTTTATTCCCGACACGACAGGTAGGTTTGGCAAAGCATTCGTCTAGCTTTGACTTCCCCCATTGGATTGCCTTTGGAAGCAACGGGTGGCCAGTTGTCCGTGATCTTAATCGCAAAGCTTCTAGCCATGGTGGGAAACGACTAAAAGTTTTAGGACCGGGATCTGGAGGAAATGTAGCTATCGAAGTACTGACTTCAAGTTCCTAACTACCACCGTACCTCGCAGTCGGGACACCTGCAATGACAAACTTACCACCAGGGCTGAAAGGGCGGGAAAATTCGAGTTTGACTCGTGGTCGATCATAAAGCTCCTCTAGAGTGAGGGTCGCATTTGTAGCTGTGAACGCATAGCCGTAAACCCTCGACACATCGTCAGTAAACTACCAAGCGTTGTCTTTCATCACTGATATCCCGTTGAGAAGAGTTTCGCATGTTTCACAATTTTGTTTCAGGGCGGATTGTCGCAACTCAGCAGGAGTGAACTCGAAGAACAGGCGAAGCTTCCCAGCGGGCTTGGCCAGCCCCTGGCAGACCTGGGAGAGCGGCATCTGAGAGGTCGGACTGTGAAAGGGGTTTATTTCCTTTGCAGAGGACAGGATGGGCCTTCGACGCTTCTGAGGGACGATGCCTCTAGCTCGTGGGCATGGAAAGTGAAATCAAGGGTGCCTAACTGCGGGGTAACATATCGTGGTGATGGAATGAAGGCAGACTTTTCGCAGGCAGGTGCCTAGGTAATGGACAGAACAGTTTCAGGCCATTCCTTTCGCGGTTGCATGCATTGCGGAATTGCGTGATTTCCATGCCGAAGCACAACTTGCGGGTGAGGGGGAGCAGATAAAGGCTTCGACCCCGCAGTTGCTCTTCCCCAAGAATTTCCTCCTTTCAACACACCAGAGCCAAGCCAAAGCAAATCATCATTATTCTCACTGTGTTGTCTGTCCGGGAAGCAGAGGGGTTTCGTCGGGTAGAATTGTAGTGCTAGCGTAAATTGAATTGAGTCAGACTGGAACTTTGAAGCGGTCTGTTCATCGGGAGTCCGAGCATCGCCAGATTCGACCAAGGTACCCTCAGCATTGGAACACCGGGATTCAATTGCTTCCAAACCGAATCACAGCGAATCTACCACGAATCACCGTCAACTGGTCATCCAAAATATCTCCTCAGAGGGTGCAGGCCACCAACCTTCTAGGCCAGACAACCAAGCTTGCAAGCCAACCCAACCAGCCAATCAGTCAACCCTGAACCATCCGCGCCCCGCCAACCAATCACGACGCACCCCGACGCACCACCATCACCACCACCATCACCACTACCACCACGCCCAAAACAACCGCCACCATGTCCTCCAAAATCTACATCATCCGCCACGCCGAATCTGTCCACAACATCACCAAAGACTTCTCCCTCCGCGACCCCGGCCTGACCCCCCTCGGCCTAACCCAAGCCTCGGCACTCGCCACCACATTCCCCGCTCTGTCCTCCATCGGCGTGATTATCACGTCTCCTCTGCGGCGGACGGTGGAGACGACGCTTGCTGCGTTTGGGGACGTCATTGGTGATGGGGATGGGAAGGGAGGGGTCAAGGTGATTTTGGAGAGTGATTTGCAGGAGAGGAGTGACTTACCTTGTGACACGGGGAGTGAGACTGGGGTGGTCAAGGGGTGGTTTGAGGGGGTTGGAGTGAAGGGGGTTGACTTCTCGGGCCTT
>Ga0247780_1000747_pt1 | contig 26739 bp, 9 predicted proteins | sample UWRJL079202R5_FD_179927 | JGI IMG/M metagenome (GOLD analysis project Ga0247780, IMG submission 179927) | Plant litter microbial communities from Arlington Agricultural Research Station in Wisconsin, United States - UWRJ-L079-202R-5 | ecosystem: Environmental > Terrestrial > Plant litter >... | reverse complement strand
AAACTGTGATCCGAATGATTCTCAGCATTGCCGCAAGGCCGTGAGGCTCAAAAACTATTCTAGTATTACTATTACAACCCCAGCCAGACCCCGCGTTTTTCCACTACATTCACTGCGCACTACTATTACACTGCGCCCATTACTTTCTCCGTAGCTTTAACCGTGCGGCCGCTCCTAGTCTTCTTCACGGGCCTTGCAGGGACTAAACTCAATTCTCCCACCTGTTCGTTGGTGGGGACGCCCGTTGCAGCCCGCTTCCTTGACTGAGTAGTAGTAACTGGCTCCTTGGCTATAAGCAAAGAAGGCCGTAGGCGTATGTAGCTGCGTAAGGCTGTTCTGCGCGGCTAAGGCTCCGGCTCCGGCTCTGACTCCGACTCAGGGCCCACCTTAATCACAGGCTCTGTAACAGACTTGGGGGTCGGATCCGGGGTCGGAGTACGGCGACGGTGGGCCGCATAGCGACGCTGGGGCTCCCTCTCGGGGCTAGGGGAGGCCTTAATCTCCCACACTGATAATTAACGACGTATAAAGGGTTGTAGACGTAGTGCGTTGCCTTGTGGAGGCCTGGGGAAGGTCTTTTTCGGTCGCTGTTTACGTATAGTCTTAAGGGTGGCCCTTTACGAGCCTTAAGTGCCCTGTGTTGTGCCCTGTGCCGTGCCCTGTGTGCCCTGTGTGGTAATCTGTGTACCTGTAAACCCTATGTTAGGGGGCATCGTAACTTGATCGTTACAGGGTCTTCCTCGCCGCTTTTCAGCCACTTTAAGATCGCGAATTTAAAGGTAAGGGTCCTCCTTATCCTGAGACTGTTAGAAACGCTAATAATATAGATTGCAATTACTTATAAGGTGTAGTGTTAGATACCATCACAGCAGAACGGTCTAAAGGTGGATCCGCTTCTTATACTGTATAGTAGTGAAAATGCTGTAACGACACGGAATACTGTACTATAAGGATATAAAGCATACCCCCTTACAGGGGTTTAGGGGCTTAGCTAGCCTACTCCTAGTGGCAAACGCTGCCTTTACATACCGATACTTGTAGTTAATTAACTTTAAGGCTTTATAAGATACCCTTATTAGTAAAGAACTAAGATAATCGCACTTAACGTAGTTTAAGTAAGTTTTAACACCCTTATTAACTTACTTATCCTTCCACTTCTTTATTTAATAAAGGGCTAAAGCCTTAATAGCCTTAAAAAGCCGAAAAGTAAACGTGCGACCGTTAATAAGATAGCTTTTGACGTTAAGGTTAGTTAACTCTGTAAGGGAGGTGATATGGGCTCCGAAATTACGATATTACTAAATAAAGTAACCGGCCTACTATTCGCGTAGCGGAAGCTACTATTTCTTAAGATACTGTATTATAGTAAGTTAGTTTATAAACTCTACCTTTAAAGCCACCTAAGCCTTAAAGAAGACCTCTTCGCTTACTACATATATTATAGCTTTAAACATTATCTCTACACTGTGGTGGTTATAAGGAATAGGGGTAGTTACTAAAGATCTTATTCCTATACCCTTATCCTTATCATCAGCCTCCTTATAAAGACTGGCTAAGGCGCGTTCCTTAGCCAGTAACAGTCTATCTGCCTTATTATCCCTATACTCCTCATTATTAAAATAAGCATTCTCCTATTACAACCTGCACCCGACACAGGCCTCAAGAGGACTGGCGCGGGTTAAGACAGAACGTATGGCAGGACGCTAACAGGTAAGGGGCGTTCCAAAGACGGCTTATTAAGCTAACACTCCTAGACAGGGGTTTAATGTCACTGTAGGTTATTGTCACTATAATGTACAGAGGTAAGTCTGAATAGTAAGATATAAATGAACAATTAAATACTAGCGTAAGGAACTAGAGTCCCTTATAATAATTATAGACATAACTATAACTATTTATATTAACTAACAAGGTAATACCTTATACCTTTAATTACTATACTTACTTAACATAAGGAATAATTAAAGTGATTAAAACGCCTTTAATCACTGTAATTACCGTGTTCTTAATAAGATTAAAGTAATCACTTAATAATTAATCGTAAGGGCTTTAGGTCTTTACACCCCTAGCCTAGTGCACAGTATTATGTATACTGTTTCCTTACACTGTTCCTTTTATAGGGAATCCGTCAGGCCGTTCCGGCCTAAGTAACAGCCTGTAAGGTTGTCACATAATTCCCCCTTTTTAATATTCTTTTTTTATAAAGAACTACTTATATATACCTTCCTCCCTCCACTAGTCGTTATATCATCTAACTAGGTAATTAAGAATAAAAGAAACGTAACGCCTTTATTAACTGAATATCATATTACTAATATTAAATTTATTCTCACTTTTAAAATTATTATACTATTACAACCTGCACCCGACACAGGCCTTGAGAGGACTGGCGTGGGTTAAGACAGAACGTATAGCAGGACGCTAACAGGTAGGGGGCGCTCCGAAGACGGCTTGTTAAGCTAGCACTCCTAGACGGGGGGTTTAATGTCACTGTAAGTCGTTATCGCTATAATGCACAGAGGTAAGTCTGAACAGTAGGACACAAATGAACAATTGAATACTAGCGTGAGGAACCGGAGTCCCTCACGGTAGTTATAGGTATAACTATAACTATCTATACTAACTAGTTAAGAGGTACTTCGTACCTTAATCACTGTGCTTACTTAACACAAGGAGTGATTATAGTGATTAGAATACCCCTAATCACTGTGATCACTATACTCTTAGCGAGATCAGAGTAATCACTTTAGCGATTAGTTATAAGGGTTTCGGGTCTTTACACCCCTAGCCCAGTGCGCAGTACCATACGTACTGCCTTTCTACACTGTTCCTTCTTACAAGGGATTCGTTAAGCCGCTCTGGCCTAAGTGACGGCCTATAGGGTTGTCACACGATTCCCCCTCTTTAACGTTCTTTTTCTATAAAGAATTACTTATACGTTCCTTCTTTTCTTTATTAATTATTATATCGTTTAACTAAGTAATTAAGAATAGGAGAAACGTAACACCCTTATCGACTAAACGCCGTATTACTAACGTTAAGTTTATTCTTACTTTCGGGATCGTTATACCTATAAAGTGTAACTACTGCTGCTGTTTAAACCTACTAAACTGTAAAGTAGCCAGTAAGAGTAAGTCGTGTAGCTACTATATAACAGCTAGTAAGACTATATACTTATCTTATAACGTTTATAAGAATAACCTGTCCATCTTATGTAAGGTTCTAGATAAAAAGAAGCGTCTTAACGTTAAGGAGCGTGAAACCGCTCTCTTTCTTCGTAACACGGCCTTTAAGCTTTTATACCTTAAGGATTAACAGAAAGAGCTAATGTAACAGGCAGATAAACTTTTTAATTACAAGTTTAACATTATAGCAGAGGAGGAGCGTAAGGCTTAAGAAGTAATCACACCAGTTCCTAAGTTCAATTAGGGAAGCCTCCTAGCGGAGCTAACATGTAGTTCTTTTTCTAAGGGGTTACTATAGCTGGTGACTTCTTCTTAACTTAGTCCGTTACTCTTTTTCTCTACTTATTTTCTTTCTGCTGACTTTTCCAACAGTGCTTATTTTCATACAGAACGTGCTAGGAACTCCAGAGAGGGCCTAACCTCCTTATTAGGTTTAAGGTCCTTTTAACCCTGGTTAGGGTTCCTAACAAATGTCCTTCTATACCTATTAAGGAGTTTCTTACCGCTTCCTAAGCTCTAAGTCCTGTAATAGTTTTACTCTTTAGTTTAGCAGTTTAAATGTCAGATTTTATCTTATTTTTCTATTTCTAAAGTAAACTAGTTAATTTACCTCCTTAAGGTTATATTAACTAGTTTAACTTTCACTTCACGTTCTTTACAGGTAGTTTTAGTTAGTCTGGATTCTTTTAGTGGAATTCTACAATTAGGTCTAGGTACTTAAGGTTTCTAACTAACTCTTATAAGTTATTTTCAGGGCCGTAATCCAGCCACTTAATAAGATACTTAAACGTATTCTTTCCCTTTTATAAATCCACGATTTCCTTAACGTTATACTCGTCTTTATTAGTGTTAATCTTAATTTTCTTTTCCAAAGGAACTCCCTTTAAAGTAGGTTTTAGAAGTGAGATGTGAAAAACCTTAATCTGTACCTTTATACTAACAGGTAGGTTTAGTTTGTAATTAGAAGTAACGACCTTTTCTTAATTTAAAACAGTCCGTACCTTTTAAAGTTAAACTTCTTATTAGGTTATTTTAAATACAGGTTTTATAAAAAGAGGTAAACGTAATCCCCCTCCTAAAGAGTCGGTCCCTTAACTTATTCACCATCGTAATAAAGTTTTTTTTTAAGTACTGGTTACTCAGTTTAGTGTTTATTAGTAAATTTCTTTATTTATTCGCGTGTGAACTTAAGTTCGGCTTATAGGTAGTTATATAGTTCTTATATCTAGTTTACGCGAACTGCAGCTTAGGGGGCGCCGGTAGGCAGGCCTTAACGGAGTTTAAGCTCTTTACCGTAATTGGTAAAGAACAGTAATATACCTATCGACTTAACTAATGTTATATTATAAGTTATCTGTGCTATCAGTAACAGCTTAAGTTAATTATCTTATTCAAAGTTAACGTAAGTTTAAAGATACGTTATAAGTATCTAATTAACTTACTCCGTTTAGTTATCCGTCTGTAAGTGGAATGTTATTAAAAGCTTACTCTTCACACTTATTCTCTGTATTAGTCCTTATTAGAATTTCGATATAATCAGCTTATTTTAATCTATAACGATATTATCTAGCTAGAGGTGTTGTGAAATTACCTTTTTCTTAAAGATATAAGTAAGTTGCTTCGCTATTATATCCTTTAAGGTTAGCAGAAAGTAAATTTATTTTATTAATCTGTTAACTATCACAAGGACTTAGTTATAAGTAACCCTTATAGTAAGGTTCTTAAACTCTAGAATCCTAGTAACGAAGTCGAGTAAGATTAAGCTTTATAGTGCCTGTGGTACAGGGAGTGGTTTGAGAAGCCCATAAGGCTTATAGTGTCGGTTTTACTTCTGATAGCAGATATTGCAATTATCGACCACTTCCTCGATTAGTTTCTTTATTCCTAAGAAGGCGTACGCTTACTAGGCCTACACAAGAGTCTTAGCTTAGCTTATATATCCTCTAAGTTAAGATTTATAGACTTACTAGACGTACTCCTTTCTCTTAACTAAGTTATAAATGTATAGTTTCTTTTAGTACTAAAGCTTTGCTTCTGGTTCAGGCGTACCGTTTACGCCTTCTAGTAGCTGTTCCAGTTAGTAACCAGTTTTATTATAGTTTAGATATACTAAGCACTCCTTACTATAATCTTACATATACCCTAAGAAGTCTCCTAAAGGGTATTTATACTCGCAAGTACCTTCCGTTAGCCTTTTTACTTAGAAGTCCTGTTATTACTAATAGATATTATACTCTGTTTATAAGTTTATGTAAATATTAATAGTTTATTCCGGCATTTAGTTATTTAACACTTACAGTGTATATTTTAATATGCTATTTTTAGCTTTATTAAATATAGTAACAGGGATTAAGATTAGGTTAGCATCCTTATAGTCCTATCTCTGACTAAGAGTATTAGCTTACCCATTATCTTTTCCTTTAACGTAATGAATCTGGAAATAAAATAAAGTTATTAACTTAGCTTATTATGCTTACTGTAGATTAAATTCCTTCGTTAAGAAGTACTAAAGGTTATTATAGTCTGAAAAGACTTAGACCGGTTCTTCCGTACCACTTAAATACAGTGCTTATTTAACAAAGCATTAAATAATCGCCATTAGTTCCTTATTATAGATTAGATATTATAAAGCTAAGCTATAAATTCCTTTTAACAAGAAGGCAACTAAGTAGCGTTTCCCATTATCCTGGACTTAGCTAAGTTCTCCACCGATTACGAACTCTAAGGAGTCTGTCTTAACTCGGAAAAGCTTTAAGAAATCAGAGAGAGCTAGGACTAATATTATAATAAAGGCGTGTTTAAGGTCCTTAAACGCCTTCTACTATCTATCAGTCCACTTAAACAGCTTTCCTTTACCTATAAGTTCGTAGAGTAATTTTACGATTTTCACAAAGTACCTAATAAAGTACCGATAAAAGTTCGTAAAGCCGATAAAGGCTTGTAACTCTTTTTAATTCTTTAAAGTAAGCTAATCCCTGACTGCCTCTATCTTCTCCAGTTATATTTCGAGTTTTTTAAAGGTTACTTTAAACCCTAAATAGTTTAGTTCCTAAACGTGGAAGTAGCTCTTCTTTAGGTTTATTATCAGCTTTGCCTTTTTAAAAGCTATCAGAACTTATTACATATACTTTCAGTGTTCTTTTAAAGTTTCAGAATAGATTAAAATGTCGTCTAAATACATAAAGATAAACTTATTAAGAAAGGGGTAGAGAACACTGTTAATAAGGCTTTAAAAAGTCGCAAGGGTATTTATTAATCCTATTAGCATAACACGGTACTGATAATACCTATTGTGAGTTTGAAAAGCCGTTTTATACTTATCCTCTTCCTTTACTCTAACATAGTTAAATCCTATAAGGAAGTTAAGACTGGAGAACCAGTTTACCCTAGTAATCCGTTCTCACATTTCCGCGATAAGTGGTAATAAGTAGCGATTTTTAATTATATCCTTATTTAATATTTAGTAATTAATAACTATATGTAGCTTACTGTCTCCTTTCCTTAAGACGAACAGCACTAGGTACCCTACTGGGGACTAAGACTTTACGATAAACCTATTCTTTAGGTTTTTATTAACGTACTCCCTTAAGGCCTTAGCTTATTAGGGGTTTAAGTAATAGGGCTAGAAGCTACAAAGCTTTACTCTTAGCTTTAGCTTAATTTCGTGGTCTTATAGTCCGTAATTTAGTAGTCGCAGTATCTTTTTTCGAAACAGGGTAAACTTTTTATACTTTACAGGTACTTTAAATAAATTAATTTCTTCACTTATCTATAGATTAGCTTCTAGCTTCTTTTTACCCTCTAAATTATCATTTAGGTAATGTGGTAGACTCTCTAATCCTTTAACCGTCTTTATAAACCTAACCTAAACTATACTTAGTTTTAAGGGTTTAATATACTTTTAAATGCTTCGTGTATCTCTAAAGCGACTTAATGCCTTCTTAACTTTCTCTAAACAGTGATTACAGCTAGGGGACTTGTTAAAAGCAAGGTAGCCACTCCTTTAGTTAATTACAGGATTATACTTTTCCAGCCAGGGTAGACTTAGAATTATATTATAGTTTATAACTAGTGTAACGTTAAAGTTTACTTATTATTTATCCTTATTCACTTTAATTAAGAGTAGTAAATAGTAAGTGACTTTACCGTTATTATACTAATATAAGCCTCTTTCTTTATTTTAAATGGGAATAGCCTTTTTATACTCTTTATTAAGGAGTTTCCTTCAATTAATTAATAAGGGGTGTATTAAGTTAGAAGCACTCCTATTATTAATTACTGCTTTTACCCTAAACGGCCTCCCTTTTCCGTTTATTATGTTAATATTAACAGAATAGTGCTTATACTCCTTTAACATCTAAGTTATAGTAATTATCTGTCTTTAAGGTCTTATCCGGCCTAACCTTTAAATACCTCTCCTTCTTCTCAAGATTTTCACTAATTAGCAAACTATTAGTTTCTAGCCCTTTTAAAGGGCCTGTAACCTTTTCCTAATTCCTTTTAGAAAAATAAGCAACTTTAATAAACCTAGCAATTAACCTTTTTTAAGTTTTCACACCTTAGTGTCTAATTAACTTTAAACGGTATAATGTTTCTAAAGTCTTTAATAAGTTAATAATATGTTTTACAGGCTTAGATTACAGTAATGTCTTTTTACTTTTAGATCTGTTAATAGTCTTCCCACTTTTACTATTCTCTAGCTTTTCTATTAAGATATAATAAGCACGTTATAACTAGGCAGTTATTAAGTACCCCTCCTTACTAATATATAGTGGGAGCCTGGTTAATTACAGTAACCTTCCGCTTATTACCGGATTCTCTTATTAGGGAGTAGGAAACTTAGTAATAGGTTAGTTTTAACTCTACTTTTATAATAATATAGTCCCGTTTCTATACGCTAGGGAAATGGTTATAAAGGGCCTTAAGTCTATAATGCTAGTTAAAAGTGTAGTTATTATATATATAGTTAATCCACAGTATATCCCTATAGTTAAAGTAGTTGATATTAACTACAGGTATTATAATTATAGAGAACAGAACGGGGGAAGTGGTGCCTTATTCTTTTTCTTCCTCCACTTACCTTTATATATATTATTTCTCCCAGATTTCTTCCTAAAACTTAGGTAACAGTAACCTAGCTTATTCTTCTACAAAGTGGTCTTCCTTAACAAATTAATATTTAAGTTAATTAATAAAGCGAACTTTATTATAGAGTTTTAACCTAATTTCCACTACTTTATCTTTAAACGTTACAGTAAAGCCTTTAACTCACAAGTCCTTTATTTCATCTACTAACTTTTAATGTTTCTCCTCTAACTCCTAAACCCTCTATTAATATGCTTACTTTATACCTTCTTAAAGGACCTTTAAGGTACCAGTCCAAAGTATACCAGCTTTAATACAGGACAGCTATCTAAACTGTCCTTCTTCTAAAGAGGTGAGGGTGCTAACCTACTTAGCGTATTTAAAGTGTTTAAGAGTCTTAAGGGGTATTATAAAGAAGAACTTCCACTTTTCTAACTTAATTCTTTCAGTTTACTCTCTTTCACCTTTTAAGGCTTACTTTACCGTTTAGGTAACCTAGAGGGCTAGTTCTTTAACTCCTTTTACTATTCTAGTAATTTCTAAGTTAAGGTCCTTTTTAGACTTCCTTAGTTCCTAGGCTTACAGAGTAAGGTTTTTAAAGCCTGTAACAGCTAACTGGAACATCTCTTCCTAAAGTCAGTCTTTTATAACCTACACCTTTAGTAATTCTAAGTTTCCACTTTAAAGTCAGTCTTTTACAACCTACACCTTTATAGCTAACTCTTTTAAGACACTTTTAAAGACTAAGTACACTATATCTTAAGGTTCTTCTTCCTTCTCTTCCTTATCTCCTAATTCATACTTATTTATCTAAGTATAATCTTCCTCGTTACCTGCTATCCTAATATAAACGTCTCTTAAGTTAAACCTAACGTGTTTTCCTCCTTTTAAAACTGGTTTCTAACCGACTTACTTCAGTAACAGATATTACCACGTTATATAACCTTTCTTATTACAGTTAAAGCATTAAACCTGTAATAGGTTCTTAGACTGCTTCTGCTGTTACTGTCGTTAAGGCTTATCGCAGTTAAGTCGATTTTAACAGTTTACTATATTAATATCTATTAATCTAAGGTAATGACCTATTACAGTTAACTAGTTTCCCTTTTTAAGCTTACTTAACTAGTAAAGGGTCTGTTCTTTTTAGAAGTTCTTTCAATAATAGTAATTATAATACTAGTTATTAACTTTAATAGCTATCTTAACTAGTTCTTACAGACAGTCTAGTCGGTCTTCCTAGTAAAGGTCTCCGGTAATATGTTCCTTCAGACTGCTTTAAAATAGCATTATTAAGGCTTCCTAACCAAGCTTAGTCTTTACTGCTTTTAGTTTAAAGTGTATAGAGAACTTAAAGACTAAAGACATCTGTCTTAAGGCTATAAGGCGTTACTCAGCCCGCCTTAAGACGTCCAGTTCCCCAAACTTAGTCCGGAGTTAATTAATAAACACGTTAAAGTTGTCAAAAAGAGCCTAAGTCTTAAGGGCTTCCTTTCGTGCTCTGTTTATAGAGAGGTTATTAATTATCTTTATATAGGGTTTATACCAGTAAGTAACTACTCTGTTTAGTAAGGCTCTAGTAAATCTAACCTTTCCTTCTTCTTCGAAAAACTGCTTATCGTAATAGGTGATATAGCTCTAGAGTTAAGCTATCTAGAACTTTAATTACGTAAAGTCTCCCTTAAAGCGTAATAGTAGGGGAAGCTTCACTTACTTCTTTTACAAGCCTTTAAGGTTATTATTCTTTAACTTAACAGCGTTAAGTTAAGCTTAAAGTTTTTTAATAAAACCGATACGGCTTTTAATATCTCTAGGGAAAGTTTTATTAAGTTCCTTAACCAGTCCTTACTAATTAAAGTTTAAGTTTTTAAAGCGTGCAGTTAACTTATTAATAATAAGGAGTTAAGGCTAAGCTTATACCTCCTCGATCTCCTTACCTTTTCTAGAAGTCGATATATTAATGGGAGAGAGGTAGTATCTGGGAATTTAATAAACAGCGTTCAGAGCTAAAACGCTAGTATTATATTACAACTTACACCTGATATAAGCCTTAAGAGGACTAGTATAGGTTAAGATAAAACGTATGGCAAGACGTTAATAAGTAGGAAGCGTTCTAAAGACGGTTTATTAAGCTAATACTCTTAAATAGGGGGTTTAATATCACTGTAGGTTGTTATCGTTATAATGCATAAAGGCAAGTCTGAACAGTAGGATATAAATGAATAATTAAATATTAACGTAAGGAACCAGAGTCCCTTACAGTAATTATGGGCATAACTATAACTATCTATATTAACTAGCTAAAAGGTACTTCGTACCTTGATTACTGTGCTCACTCAACACAAAGAGTGATTATAGTGATCAGAATACCCCTAATTACTGTGATCACCGTGCTCTTGGCGAGATCAGAGTGATCACTTCAGCGATTGGTCGTAGGGGCTTCGGGTCTTTACACCCCTGGCCCAGTGCGCAGTACCGTACGTACTGCCTTTCTGCACTGTTCCTTCTTGCGGGGGATTCGTCGGGCCGCCCCGGCCCAAGTGACGGCCTGCAGGGTCGTCACATATACCTATAAGGTGTAGCTGCTGCTAACACTTAGAACTAGCTAACTGTAAAGTAGCTAGTAAAAGTAAGTTATGTAACTATTACGTAATAGCTAGTAGAATTACGTACTTATCTTATAACGTTTATAAAAACGACTTATCTGTATTACGCGGGGTTTTAGATGAAAAGAAGCGTTTTAACGCTAAGGAGTGTAAGACTGCCCTTCTTCTCCATAATATGGCCTTTAAGCTTTTACGTCTTAAAGATTAATAGAAGGGGCTGGTGTGCCAGGTAGACGAACTTTTTAATTATAAGTTCAATATTATAGTAAAGGAGAAGTGTAAAGCTTAAGAAACAGCTGTCCTAGTTCCCGAGTTTAACTAGGGGAACTTTTTAACGGAGCTAATGTGGGGTTCTTTCTTTAAGGGGTTACTGTAATTAGTAACTTCTTTTTAACTTAATCTGTCGCTTTTTTTTCTTTTAATAAATAAAACAGCTCTTTAACGTAATAATAACGTACTTATTTCTTTTTTTACTAACTTCTTTTTCCTAATAACACTTATTCTTATATAAAGTTTACTAAGAGCTTTAAAGGCCCAGCTTCCTTATTAGGTTTAAGGTCCTTATAACTTATAATTAAAAGTTCTGATAAATGTCTTTCCGTACCTATTAAGGAGTTTTTTACCGCTTTTTAGGCTTTAAATCCTATAATAATCTTACTCTTTAATATAGTAATTTAAATATCAGATCTTATCTTATTTCTAATTCTTATCATTAACTTTAATTAGTTTAGATTTTTTCAGTAGAACTCTGTAATCAGGTTTAGGTATTTAAGATTTTTAGCTAATTCTTATAAGTTACTTTTAAGGCTGTAATTTAGCTACTTAATAAGATATTTAAATATGTTCTTTCCCTTTTATAAATTTATAACTTCCTTAACGTTATACTTATCCTTATTAGCGTTAATCTTAATCTTCTTTTCCAGGGGAATTCCCTTTAAGGTAGGTTTTAAAAGTAAGATGTGAAAAACCTTAATCTGCACTTTTATGTTAGTAGGTAGGTTTAGTTTATAATTAAAGGTAACGACCTTTTTCTTAATTTAAAACAGTCTGTACCTTTTAAAGTTAAGCTTTTTACTAGGCCGTTTTAAACGTAAGTTTTGTAAAAAAAGGTAGATGTAGTCTCCTTTTTAAAGAGTCAGTCCCTTAACTTATTTACTATTATAATAAAGTCCTTTTTTAAACACTGGTTACTTAGTTTAGTATTTATTAGTAAACTTCTTTATTCGTTCGTATGTGAACTTAAGTTTGGTTTACAAATAGTTATATAATCCCTATATCTAGTCTGTATAAACTGCAGCTTAAGGGGTGTTAATAGGTAAGCCTTAACAGAGTTTAGGCTCTTTACTATAATTAGTAAAGAATAGTGATATACCTGTTAACTTAATTAGCGTTATGTTATAAGCTATCTGTACTGTTAGTAATAATTTAAGTTAATTATCTTATTTAAAGTTAACGTAAGCTTAAAGGTACGTTATAAGTATTTAATTAACTTACTCTGTTTAACTATCTGTTTATAGGTAAAAAGTTATTAAAAGTTTACTCTTCACACCTATTCTTTACATTAACCCTTACTAGAACTTTAACACGATTAGCTTATCTTAATCTGTGACGATATTATTTAACTAAAGGTATTATAAAACTACCTCTTTTTTAAAGATATAAGTAAGTTACTCTACTATTATGTCCTTTAAGGTTAGTAAGAAGTAAGCCTATTTTATTAATCTGTTAACCATTATAAGGATCTAATTATAGGTGACTCCTGTAACAGGGTCCTTAAACTTTAAAATCCTAATAATAAAGTTAAGTAAGATAAAACTTTATAACGCTTATAATACAGGGAGTAGTTTAAGAAGCTTATAAGGCTTATAACGTTAATTTTACTTTTAATAATAAATATCACAGTTATTAACTACTTTTTTAATTAGCTTCTTTATTCCTAAAAAGGTGTACGTTTACTAAGCTTACGTAAAGGTCTTAGCCTAGCTTATATATCCTTTAAGTTAAGACTTATAGACTTACTAGACGTATTCCTTCCGTTTATCCAGATTATAAATATACAGTTTCTCTTAATATTAAAGTTTTACTTTTAGTTTAAGCGCTTTATTTACACCTTTTAATAGCTATTTTAACTAATAACTAGTTTCGTTATAGTTTAGGTATTTTAGGCACTCTTTACTACAGTTTTACATGTGCTTTAAGAAGTCTCCTAAGGTGCACTTATACTTACAGGTACCTTTTATTAACCTTTTTACTTAAAAGTCCTATTATTATTAATAGATATTATACTTTATTTATAAGTTTATACAGATATTAATAATTTATTCCAGAGTCTAGTCGTTTAACACTTATAACGTATACTCTAACGTGTTATTTTTAACTTCGTTAAATATAATAACGGGAATTAAGACTAGATTAGTATCTTTATAGTCCTGTCTCTAACTAAAAGTATTAGCTCACTTATTATCTTTTCCTTTAACGTGGTAAATCTAGAAGTGGAACGGGGCTATTAATTTTACCTATCGTGCTTACTATAAGTTAAGTTCCTTTATTAAGAAATATTAGAAGTTATTATAATTTAAGAAGACCTAAACTGGTTCTTCTATACTGCTTAGATATAGTATTTACTTAATAAAGCACTAAATAATCATTATTAATTCCTTATTATAAATTAGATATTATAAGGCTAGATTATAAATTCCTTTTAATAAAAAGGTAACTAAATAGCGTTTTTTATTATCTTAAACTTAACTAAGTTCTCTACTGATTATAAACTTTAAAAAGTCTGTTTCGACTTAGAAAAGCTTTAAAAAATCGGGAAGGGTTAAGACTAGTATTATAACAAAGGTGTGTTTAAGGTCTTTAAACACCTTTTACTATCTATCGGTTTATTTAAATGGCTTTCCCTTACCTGTAAGTTTATAAAATAGTCTTACAATCTTTATAAAGTACCTAATAAAACAGTAATAAAAGTTCGTAAAGCTAATAAAGGCTTGTAATTCTTTCTAGTTCTTTAAAGTAAGCTAATCCTTAATTACCTTTATCTTCTCTAATTACATTTTAAGCCTTTTAAAGGTTACTTTAAACCCTAAATAATTTAGCTTTTAAATATAAAAGTAGCTTTTCTCTAAGTTTACTATTAGCTTTACCTTTTTAAAAGTTATTAAAACCTGTCGTATATACTTTTAGTGTTCTTTTAAAGTTTCGGAATAGATTAAAACGTTATCTAAATATATAAAGATAAACTTATTAAAGAAGGGGCGGAGAATACTGTTAATAAAGCCTTAAAAGGTTATAAGGGCGTTTATTAATCTTATCGGTATAATACAGTACTGGTAATACCCATTATAAGTTTAAAAGGCTATCTTATATTTATCCTCTTCCTTTACTTTAACGTGGTTAAATCCTATAGGGAAATCGAGGTTAAAGAACTAGTTTACTTTAGTAATCTGTTTTTACATTTCTGTAATAAGTGGTAATAAGTAGTGATTCTTAATTATATCCTTATTTAACGTTTAGTAATTAATAACTATATATAATTTACCATCTCCCTTTCTTAAGACGAACAGCACTAAGTACCTTATTAGGGATTAGGACTTTATAATAAACCTGTTCTTTAAGTTCTTATTAATATACTCCCTTAAGGCCTTAACCTGTTAAAGGTTAAAGTAGTAAGGTTAAAAGCTGTAAAGCTTTACTCCCAGCTTTAGTTTAATTTCGTAATCTTATAATTTATAATTTAGTAATTACGGTATCTTTTTTCAAAACAGGGTAAACTTCCTATACTCCACTAATACCTTAGATAAGTTAACTTTTTCACTTATCTGTAGATCAGCCTTTAACTTCTTTTCACCTTTTAAATCGTTATTTAGGCAGTGTGGTAAACCTTTTAATCTTTTAACCGTTTTAATAAACCTAACCTAAACTGTACTTAGTTTTAAAGGTTTAATATGCTTTTAAGTGCTTTATGTATCTCTAGAACGGTTTAGTACTTTTTTAACTTTCTTTAAACAGTAATTACAGTTAAGGGACTTACTAAAAGTACGGTAGCCACTCCTTTAATTAATTATAAGGTTATACTTTTCTAATTAAGGTAGATTTAAGATTATATTATAACCTGTAACTAATGTAACGTTAAAGTCCACTTATTATTTATCCCTATTTACTTTAATTAGGAGTGGTAAGTAATAAGTAACTTTACTGTTATTATATTAATACAGGCCTCCTTCTTTATTTTAAATAGGAATAACCTTTTTATACTCTTTATTAGGGAGTTTCCTTTAGTTAACTAATAAGGGGTATATTAAGTTAAAGGTACTCCCGCTATTAATTACTACTTTTACCTTAAATAGCCTCCCTCTTTTATTTATTATATTAACACTAATAGAGTAATGCTTATACTTTTTTAACATTTAAGTTATAGTAACTGTCTGTCTTTAAGGTCTTATTCAGCTTAACCTTTAAATACCTCTTCTTCTTCTTAAGGTTTTTGCTAACTAGTAAACTATTAGTTTCCAGCCTTTCTAAAGGGCTTATAACCTTTTCCTAATACCTTTTGGAAAAACAGGTAACTTTAATAAACTTAATAATTAACTTTTCCTAGGTTTTCACACCTTAATATCTAGTCGACTTTAAACAGTATAATATTCCTAAAGTCCTTAATAAGTTAATAGTATACTTTATAGGACTGGATTATAATAATATCTTTTTACTTTTAAATCCGCTGGTAATCTTCCTGCTTCTACTACTCTCTAGCCTTTCCGTTAAGGTGTAGTAAGCACGTTATAACTAGGTAGTTATTAAATACTCCTCCTTATTAATATGTAGTAAGAACTTAATTAACTACAGTAACTTTTCACTTACTATTAAACTCTCTTATTAGGGAGTAGGAGACTCGGTAATAAGCTAGTTTTAACTTTACCCTTATAATAACGTAATCCCGTCTTTATATATTAGGGAAGTAGTTATAAAGGGCCTTAAGCTTATAATACTAGTTAAGAGTGCAGTTACCGTACACGTAATCGATCTACAGTATATCTTTATAATTAGGGTAGTTAATGTTAACTGTGGGTACTGTAATTATAAAGTACAGAATAGGGGAAGTGGCGCCTTATTCCTTTTCTTCTTCTACTTATTTCTATATATATTATTTCTCCTAAACCTCTTCCTAAAACTTAAATAGCAGTAACCTAACTTATTCTTCTATAAAATAACCTTTTTTAACAAGTTAGTACTTAAGTTAATTAATAAAGCGAACTCTATTACAGAGTTATAACTTAATTTCCACTACTCTGTCTTTAAACATTACAGTAAAACCCTTAACTTATAAATCTTTTACTTTATCTACTAACTCTTAATATCTTTCCTTTAATTCCTAAACCCTCTATTAATGTACTTACTTTATACCTTCTTAAGGGACCCTTAAGGTACTAATCTAAGGTACACCAGCTTTAATATAGGGTAGTTATCTAAGCTATCCTTCTTCTAAGGAGGTAAAGGTACTGATCTACTCAGTGTGCTTAAAGTGTTTAAAAGTCTTAAGAAGTACTGTTAAGAAGAACTTCCGTTTCTTTAATTTAACCCTCTTAACTTATTCTTTTTCACCTTTTAAAGCTTACTTTACCATTTAGGTAACCTAAAAGGCTAATTCTTCAACTCTTTTCACCATTTTAATAACTTCTAAGTCAAGGTCCTTCCTAGACTTCCTTAATTCCTAGGCTTATAAAATAAGGTTTTTAAAACTTATAACAGCTAACTGGAATATCTTTTCCTAAAGTTAGTCTTTTATAACCTACACCTTTAATAATTCTAAGTTTCTACCTTAAAGTCAGTCTTCTATAACCTACACCTTTATAACTAACTCTTTTAAAATAACCTTAAAGACAGGGTACACTACGTCCTAAGGTTCTTCTTCTTCCCCATCTCCTAAATTACATTCATTTATTTAAATATAGTCTTCTTTATTACTTATTATCTTAACGTAGATATCTCTTAAGTTAAACCTAATATACTTTTCTTCTTTTAAAACAGGTTTCTAACCGATTTATTTTAACAATAAGTACTACTATACTATATATCCTTTCTTATCGTAATTAAAGCACTAGACCTAAAACAGGTCCCTAAACTACTTCTGCTACTACTATCGTTAAGGCTTATCGTAATTAGGTTAATTCTAACAGTTTACTATACTAATATCCATTAACCTAGGGTAATAACCTATTATAGTTAATTAATTCCCCTTCTTTAATTTACTTAACTAGTAAGGTGTTTATTCCTTCTAATAGTTCTTCTAATAATAGTAATTATAATACTAATTATCAGCCTTAATAACTATCTTAACTAACTCTTAAAGGTAATCTAATTAATCTTTTTAATAAAGGTCTCTAATAACATGCTCTTTCAGCCCACTCTAAAACAGTATTACTAAAACCTTTTAACTAAGCTTAATCTTTATTACTTCTAACTTAAAGTAAGTAGAGAACTTAAGGATTAAAGACGTCTACCTTAAGGCTATAAAGCATTATTTAACCCGTTTAAAAGCGTTTAATTCTTTAAACTCAGTTTAGAGTTAATCAATAAAAACATTAAAGTCATTAAAAAGGGCCTAAGTCTTAAGGGCCTCTTTACACGCTTTATTTACAGAGAGGTTATTAATTATTTTTATATAAGGTTTATACTAATAAATAGCTACTCTGTCTAATAAGGCTCTAATAAACCTAACCTTTCCTTCTTCTTTAAAAAACTACTTATTATAATAAGTAATATAACTCTAGAGCTAGGCTATCCAGGACTCTAACTGTGTTAAGTCTCCCTTAAAACGTAACAGCAGGGGGAGCTTCACCCGTTTCTTCTATAAGCCCTTAAGGTCATTATTCTTTAACTTAACAGCGTTAAGTTAAGCTTAAAGTTTCTCAATAAGACTAATATAGCTTTTAATATCTTTAGGGAAGGCTTCGTTAAGTTCCTTAACCAGTCCCTACTAATTAAAGTTTAAATCTTTAAGATATGTAACTAATTTATTAATAATAGGGAGCTAAGGTTAAACTTACACCTCCTTAATCTCTTTACCTTTTCTAAAGGTTAATATATTAAGAATAAGAGAAAAGTGGTATCTGGGAGTTTAATAAATAGCGTTTAGAACTGGGACGTTAGTATTATATTATAACTTATACTTAATATAAGCCTTAAGAGGATTAACGCAGGTTAAGACAGAACGTATAGTAAGACGCTAATAAGTAAAGGGCGTTCCGAAGACGGCTTATTAAGTTAGCACTTTTAAATAAGGGTTTAATGTCACTGTAGGTTATTATCACTATAATGTATAAAGGTAAGTTTAAACAGTAGGATATAAATGAATAATTAAATACTAACGTAAGGAACTAAAGTCCCTTACAGTAGTTATAAACATAACTATAACTATTTATACTAACTAATAAGGTAATACCTTATACCTTTAATCACTATACTTACTTAACACGAGGAATAATTAGAGTGATCAGAACGCCTCTAATCACTGTAATTACCGTGTTCTTAGCGAGATCAGAGTGATCACTTAACGATTGGTTATAGGGGCTTCAGGTCTTTACACCCCTGGCCCAGTGCACAGTACCGTGCGTACTGTTTCCCTGCACTGTTCCTTCTGTGGGGAATCCGTCGGGCCGTTCCGGCCTAAGTGACGGCCTGCAGGGTCGTTACATCTCCCTCTTCTTAAACTTAGCTTTAACGTTACAGAGTACATTCTTAATAATATGGTAAATATAAAGTTACTATTGGGTATTAGGGAAGACAGTACTTATAGCTAACTTTATCTCCATATAGTAATCTGTTATAAAGATAAGGGGGTTAGGGATACCTACCTTAGTTTTAAGTTACTTTATACCGTTAAGGAGGAACTTAAACGCCTCCTTTTTCTTATCGTTAATAAGGCTAAATACTAACGTGAAGGCAGTGTTATAGCTAATTAAGCCTGTAATTTAAAACAGTAAATAACTGAAAATATTTATACTGTACGTTATATCTACCTGTATAACCTCCTATAATAATACCGTTATTAATAGAAGAAAAGGGTATAAAAAGACAATATTAACAAGGTCCTCCTTTATATTAGGGTCTGCCTATTTGGTAATATAAAGTATCTTAAGCTTATTAAACTCCTTAATGACTGCTGTAATGCCTGTACGATTATCTAGCCTCTAGCGACGAATTAAGGCTCTAGCATTATAGATATCCCTGTTAACGTAATTTGTATCTGGGAACTAAGTCATGATAAGGTTACCTACATCTTTTACACAGATACCAGGGTGGATTAAAGTGTCGGTAATAGCTTTAAGTACGTTATTAAGTATCTTACGGTATTAAAGGTAAGCTATAAGGTTAATAAAGGGTCTGTAGTTATAAGTTTAGTGTACTAAGTTATTATAACTTTAAAACAGCTATCTAGTTAGGGATAAAACTGCCAGCCCCTTCCACACACAGCTGCATTTACGTAAGGTTAATTAACGTAATCTAGCGGATTTACTTAATCTAGGCTAGCTAAACTTATTACATAGTAGGTTATATCGCGTATAAGCTCCATTCTTCTTTCCTCGGCCATTTTTCCTTATAACAGTAAAGCCTTTATCCTTCACCTAGGCGTTAATAACGGCCTGTAGATCTCTAATTAAAACTGCTGTGATTATCGGAGGAGGGTTGGGAATAGCCTTATCTTTAGAGGTAGGGTAGTTATCGTTAGTATTAAACCCACTTTATTCGGAGTGGGATACTGGATTGGAATCGTAAACGGGGTTACGTTTAAAGTCGCGACCAGAGCCTTACTCAGATTCGGAACTGTTACCAGAATCGCTGTTAGATTTACCAAATAGAGGCAGTTTAAAGGCTATATTAACCCTATTAAACGGTATAACGCTTACAGCGTTTAAGGCATTACACAAACGTTAAACCAAGCCCTCACGCGAAGAAGGCTCCGAAGAAGGCTCCGAAGAAAGCTCTGAAGGCTTGTGAACCTTGTTAATATCGCTGTAACAGTAAGGCTTGCCGTCAATATCACTGTAGTAGTACGGCTCGCCGTCGCTATCGCTGTCAGGGATCACAGTCCGCCCTGCACTGGTCGACATTGCTGCAACTGCGGAACTCCGCAATTGCGCGACAACAAATGGGAATCTGGTGCTTCCAATTGCTTCAGGGCATAGTCTGGCCATTTTATTAGCTATAGGAACCATATTGGAGCGATGCGACAAACCGCTGTTGGTGTTGTGGTGCCTGAGTGAAGTCGAAGTTTTGTTGAAGATGGCAAAATTATCACAAGGTCGAATGTTGCAAACGGCCAATGATGCAAACGGACTTAGATCAATTTTCTACCCATACAAAACCCTAACCCCGTATGTGGGGGGGTGCCCCCCTAGTAAAATGGCTAGTGCGTGGGTGCCCCCCTAAGAATTGGGGGGTGCCCCCCTATCAGATGCCTTCCATTAAACTAGGGACCTTGACACAGCAAGGACAGTTTGACCACTCATAGCACTGCCCCGCACTTGGCACTTGAAGCGCTTTGCACATTCTAACGCCAAAGCAGCACTTGGTGATGGGGCTTGGCGTGGGCGACTTTCCTCAAATTCCACCACATATTTCGGCCCCTGGATGTATCCTCTACACCTTGGAAGCTACGACATTATCCTGCGGACCTACCACGAATTAGCCGTCCAGTGCCCTTGCATGCCCTTGCAGGATTTCTAAGTAGGTACCTAGGTACCTAACCTGAGGCTCAGTGATATCAGCATCTCGAGACTCGCAGCGGGAATGGGGAACAGCAACTCCCAGCCACAGGCCATCACGCCCGCAGATATGGCTTTGGTGGGGTCCGCCGCCAACGGGCACTACGGCCCCCAGCTCCGAGTTTCGACCATTTCACCAGGTGAAGTCGAGGATGCTACCCGCAAGCTCACGGCAGCCCTCTCTGACCTGGAATCTTCCCTCGGCCCGCGTCATGGCTCTACCGTAGCGGTAAGGGACATTTTGGACACCCTGCACACCTGGCGCAGGCGCCTGCAGCAGTCAGAAGGCAGCCGCGCCCGGCCCTTGAGTGATAGCACTTTCAACAGGGGCATCAAGCTTCTCGCCGAAAACGAAAGTTGGGTTCATGCCACGGCGCTTCTTGACACGCAATGCCAGGTAGGAAACTGGATCTCCAATCGGCTGGTCGAGCGCCTGGGCAAGACGCATTTGATCTCAACTCCACCTTACTTGCCTCAGGTCTGTGAGGCAAGTGGTCGCCTCATCCAGGCCCGTGGAATCATCCACCTGACCTGGAAGTGGCACGATCCCCGGGGACTCCGCAATCACGACTGTCAGTTCTACGTCTTCCCTGAATCACCCCACCTCGACGTTGTGTTTGGTGTCAAGTATATTGTGGCCGAAGGCTTGATTCGCTTCAATGAGTCTGCTATTCTGCCGCTCGTAGAGCACAAGCCAGCGAAGAAGGGTATGTGATTCAATTTACTCCCCCACTGCGCGTCCTACTCGTGTCTGACATCGTGATCTTTTCTTCCAGGCGACAAAGCCGCCATTGCCGCTGCACAGGAGAGACGGAGGCAGGAAAAGGCTGCGCTAGCGGAACGCAAAAGGAAGGAACAGGAAGAAAAGAAGAGGGCGGAAATGGAAGTCCGAAAGTGATCGAATGGATCGAAGACATTGGTGTAATTCTGTGCGGGTGCTCGATGTCGCTAGGTATCAGGTACTAAGCCGTGACAACACCTGGAACAATACTTTGTCCGTTACTGCCAACGAATACCACCTGAACCGCAGCGAATCTATATTAGAGAAAATTAATTAGAAGGTAGCTTTCTACAGACAGGGACCAGACCGAACGAAAGATGAAGATATATCTTCTTGAAAGGACGTCAACGAGACTGTTGAACTTACGCTGCGGTAGCTGAAAATACCTCAACCATCCGTCCATTCGTGAGCAGACATAGGCTCAACGAGAAGGCGCCGGTGAAGATCCCAATTGTAGCGAGCCGCATTTCCATACTAGTCACAGAATACAGAACGACGATGGACCCCACTAGAAGGAGAGACCCGAGTACTGTCCCCACGACAGCACATGCGCGCTTGATGCCTTCGTGGGAGTAATAGACTGTGTCGCCGTGGGGCCCTGACGGATCCGGGGTTTTAAAACGGTATCCAACGGCATGATGGTACCAACGAACGATCTGATCGGTAAATCCAGCAATACAACTCTCGTTTCGTCGAGGTAGAAGGCAGACCAATTCTGCGGGGTCGGTGGTTTCCCATATGTCACTATCGGCGCCGAGAAGATAAACATTTCCCATAGACGGCATGCTCATCCACCTTTGGAGAAATCTGAAGTCCTGACTGTTAGGCTGTCCAATCTTGGCAATTTTGTGCTGCAAGTGGAGTGTTTGGTCTGGCAGGGGTTAGAAGAGAGTGCAAATCTCCAGGGGCATAGACCTAGCTGTATTCATTCAGTTTCTCTCGGACTTGCAGGATAAGTTCCCATTGCCTCGGGTTTCCATTCTCCGTCGTCACAGACTCGCTGAGACTCTGCCAATCCCGGTTGTAGAGCGTCCTGTCGAAATGCCCTGACTCGGCGTCCGCTTTGGCCTCCTTCTGCAACGCATTTTCTAGGTTGGTCAGTTCGGCTTGTAGATAGAGTAGATTGAGAGCATTCAAGGATCCAAAGCGCCGCAGAATCGCTGTCTCTGGGTGAGCTCCCATTAGTGACGCAAGTCTTGTGTAGCCCGCAGGCATGGCTCGAGCTTGCTGATGACCAGACTTCCCGTCCAGTCAAGCGTTGGAATATAAGTTGTTATTCTGATTGTATTAATTTCAATCCAATGCAAGAATGCTAGAATGTGGGATGAGGATGCCGTTTCCCTGTGTTCTCAAGTTTTCTGGCTTTTGCACGCCAATGTGACTTGGGCACCTCTTGGGCTCCAAGGCTACCACCACGTGGCACGAGCCGTTCTCAGTCAGCCCCATGCACCCGAGAGCCTTGCCCGTAAAGATAAGAATATCTTGGCGATTTCTTGTATTGGGTTACTTATCTCATCCTAAAAGAAACAGGCTGCCTCGCCAGAACGACCAACATAGTTTATAACAAGTAGCTGGTGCCGCACGCAAAAGATCTTCCCCTTTGTGTAGGTACTTAGCAATAGGTAGCAACAGTACCAAATGTTACTATAACTATGCTCGTAAACTGTGAGAACTGTTACCAAAGACTACAGACCACGCCCCTAACAGCCCAGCGGCCGATGATAGAAGGCTCGATGCGATTCCCATTTCTCCGACCCACCGCACAGTCTGTTGTAGGCTATGGAAGTAAATTCCAAGTAAACGTACATCCAACCGACACCCCAGGTCTTCTTGCCGTCCACTGGCTCGTGCTGCTCATCGTCCCTACCGGCATAGTCGTAGTGCTGGCCAAACTCAGTGTCAATGAGAACGGCTCGGCCTTCGATGGCAGCAAAGGGCGTGCTGAAGGTGGTAATATCCTCAATGGACGCGTTGTCGAGGATCTCCTTGTCGGCGTACATGCAAATGCGGTAGCGCGGCACTAACTGGATCAAGTTGGCGCCGGGTCCGTCGCGCTCGACTGAGCGGTTGAGGACCCAGCTCTGAAACTGCTCGCGAATGGTGTCCTTGGATGCGCCCTCAAATACTCGGTCTTCCATAGGGGTAAACGATGCGTATGGATATAAGCGGGTCTGGTGCTCGTTATTAAGACTGATCCAGGTAGAACGGTGGAGGATATGGAGGTAACGCTGCCAGGCCGCGTCGTCGGTGTAACTGGTGCGGTATACGAGAAAACCCCACCTAGGGTGGCCTGAATGGACCATGCTGTAGATGACGGCTTGCCAGGTCGAGAGAATTTGGGGAAGGGTTCCGACTGGGGGACGAAAGGCGGCGGTGGCCCGTCGGTGTTTTCGGTTGTGGCGTCCATGGTGAGGACCGAGTCGTGCAGAACCTTGTCAAGCTGCACAGTGTGAGAATTGTTAATCGACGAGGAGAGATAGAGGAGAAGTTGGAAAGAATGAGGCAGGTCGTGACTAGAGGCGACTGGAATATAACCCTGTTAAGTCACTCAGAATTCGAGGTGCTGAGTTTACAGTGCGCATGAAGGAGTTGTCAGTAGATTGCACTGTACCTTACTCGGTCGTCACTCGGCACTTTGGACGGCTTGCAGCCTGCCTAGCGCGTAACGAAACTGGATGGAGAGGGGAATGTTCATAAAATTCCGTCGTAGGGGTAGAACTGAAAGTCCTGGCGAACGTTGCGCGCTAACATGGTAGGGTGTATACTGGTGTTTGTGTAAGAACTTGCGTGTCCTGTCGCGCTTTTATCTCGTTCTCTTCTTCTATTAGGCGTGTTAGCATAACCCTTTTGAAGTCTGTAAACAACTCACCAAAGTAAATCTCAACCGCGCTGAGGATGGGTAGACATATTAAAAGCAGTGCCAAAATCTGCCCCACCGACCAGTCGTTCTCGGACCCTTCAATCATTCCCGTACGGCTTTCCTGAAGCCCCCAACTTCTAAGTGAGGCACTAAGAGCGAGGCTGGCTATCCACCATAGAGCCTAGAGTATGTGCGACACATACAGCGCCGGGAATTGAGGTCGCCAGTGCATGAACCTCTCGCGTATGTCGTGCCGTGAGAAGCATCTCTCCATGGCCTCCAGCGGTTTTGTTAAGAGCCACTTGGTAAAGGATATCTCGGCGTTTGGAAACACATAGGCAAATGCCGCCCAGTAGCGAATGGCGAGGTAGACAGCCAAAACCACACCAAGCAATCTGTGCAAGGCGCAGTAGTCTCCTCGACATGTATCCTTCAAGGTGCAAAGAACAGACGCTTGTAGGATGCTTGGCACCGGGGACTCGTCACCATCGGACCTTTCGCCCCAGTAGGCTCCAAAAGTACACAGAGAGATAGAGAGCAGAAGCGCAAACAAGATCATGAGGCAGATTCGAAGCCAGGCTACTTGGGGATTCCGCTGGAAGTAACGTGTCAGCGACAGCACCGAGGCCAGGTGAGCGCTGCAGGAGAACATAGCCAAGTTGGTGATGAGGCTGAAGTGATACACGGAAATGCCATGAGGCAGCTTGATGTAGCCTATCAGAAGTCCGGTGGTCCCGGTGATGAGTTGCTGGTCGCTGAGGCTGAGTGTAAATCGATCGAGAACTTGCAACTAGCGCCGACGGCTTGCTTCGTTTTTGAAGCGAGGCTTCCACAGGAGACTGATGTCGCCGTAGACGGAACTCGTCAGGAGGGATGCGGCAATGGTAACGGATGCTGTTAGCACGAATGCAATCATGACCTATTCGTCAAGTTAGTCGACGCCGGTGGAGAGGGTTTCCGTGACAAACGTACACCAACGCCTGCAATGTCGGGCTCAGCATCTAGCCCGTTTCGGGGCTGGCAATCAACCGTTTCGTTATGAGAGGAGAAACTCTCCATTTTAGCCTTTTTGGTGTTTCGAAATTTGCGCGATTTTCTGGGCAGCAGGTGAGCTGAGCGCCCAAGCAAAGATGCACCTCTTGTACGGGGAGGTGGAAGTGGCCGTCCGTCTCCCAGTCAGCCAAAATCACAGCGCTCTTCCTAGCTCTTCCTGGAAATAGGGCTTGCGTGCACTGCCTCACACAGAGCAGATTCAATCAAAGCCAAGCGAGTTTTGACGAGTCGGATTGGATTGGCTTGCAGATCACAGGCCTAGAATTGGGTAGAAACTGGTATCTCTGCAAGCACAGCCCCCTTTTTGGAGATAGCGCTGTGCGAAGTGACATTACCCCTTTACTTTCACACAGTGGCAGCACACACACACAGGTTAAACGTCGGCACCTAGAGTTGAAGGTAATAAAACAGGATGTTTTGTCTTCCTTGCTCTAATAACAAAACATAGCCTTCTGCTCTTGATGACTAGGGCGCTGGCAAATGAGGCATCCACAAGATACCTGGCCCTCGCGCTTTGCGTGGGATTCAAGGCGGAAATGTTAACAACTTACGCGGAGTCGAAAATGATCCAGGGGCAGCCTCCTAATTCAAGTTGAACAGTCTTCCAAGGGTATATCGCGTTTACATCCGGAAGTCACCGATCATCTGTGCTTCTGACACTATTCGAAATTTTCTTTATCGTCACCCCCATATTTTATGTCATTTACAGCAGGACGCATACGCTATAATTCAGTTCTATCATGACATACGACAGCGTTCGAAGTAGAGGTTATACTTCCACCCACTACCCCAACCAGCCCTCAATCCCCACCACCTCTTTCTTCCCCCTCAACCTCCCCGCATATTCCACCTCCACCCTTCTATACATCTCCCTCACCAGGCCCAGCTTCCCCTTATGCCCACCCAGCAAACACTCCACCACCTGCCCCTGCGTCTTCTTCCTCATCTTCCCCTTCCACCCCGAACTTGAAAAACACCGACACGGCCCCCCCGCGAACAGCCTCCTCATCCCCACCCACTCCCCCACCATCCTTGGATCCGCCACCACTGCATCCCCCGGGACGCCGAAGCAAACACTCACTCTGATCACCCCATCTTGCACCAGCGGCCGGCGTCGCGCGCCATCGGCAAGACTCAGAACGTCCATCCCCTCCGTTCTTACCACGCCCATCTCACTGCCGCCACCGCCACCAGATCGCTCCAAGCAGGACCACTGGCAGTCTGTTCTGCATGCGCAGTCGCACACCTTGTAATTCACGTCGGTGTCGGAGTCGAGCGTGACAGCGGAGATGGAGCAGGCGTTTGTGGATGGGTTGCGAGTGAAGAGGATGAGGAGTGGGGGTTTGGGGCGCGTGTGGAGGGTGCCGGTGGGAGCGGTGGTGGCGCGGCTGTTGGTGAGAGAGACGGT
>Ga0247780_1000746_pt1 | contig 26764 bp, 33 predicted proteins | sample UWRJL079202R5_FD_179927 | JGI IMG/M metagenome (GOLD analysis project Ga0247780, IMG submission 179927) | Plant litter microbial communities from Arlington Agricultural Research Station in Wisconsin, United States - UWRJ-L079-202R-5 | ecosystem: Environmental > Terrestrial > Plant litter >... | reverse complement strand
GGGGGGGAGCGGGGAGCGGCTGACTAGGACGCACCCAACGCCATCGCCTCGACGGCCTCTCCCTTCGCGCGGGGACCGACCTGTCAGCTGGCCAATCGATCACCGACTGCGGCCATTGCGGAGGGGACCCGATCCCGGCCCGAACTTCGATGGCTGGCACCATGGGTCCGGCTGGTCCCCTTGATCAGCGACCCTTTTCTGCGATGGGCGCTGCATGGCGTCGCGCGACAGCTGGGTGGCTGGCTCGCGGTCCCCTCGTCCGACCTTGCGCCCGCTGCCGAGAATCTTCCAGTACCCCCCCAAGCCCCGACGCCATGTCCAGCAGCGGCAACCCGTGATGTTGTCCAATCCCTTGGGCGTGCCCGACTCGCCTCGTCCATTCCGCGTCGGCCCCAGACCAGACCGCGCGCGGTCCCGACACAGCCGCAAGGCGCGTCCGAAGAAGCACGACACCGACGATAGCAACGATCGATCAACATGAACAAGGCTCCTGGCAGATCTTTTCCCGCCGGCCGGTCTGGCGTGTCGGTTCCCGATCCTGGCACCTACGACGCCGTGCTCCACGCGTATCTCTCCCCGATCAGTCCCTCCCGATCGCCTGGGGGTTTGAGTGGTGTCAACACTGCGCTTGCAACACCTGACCTTCAGCGTGGAATATCCACAGCGGCCCATTCTTTCCATGGCTTCCACCAGGCCGCGTACCCAGCGGACGGGATGATGACTCCCGTGACCTTCAGCCCCTTCACGCCGGTGCCGCTGGCGAACCAGCAAGGCTACTTCGACCTGGCCCCTTCTTGGCAGGGCGGCGACTTCGCTGCGTACACCGAAGCGCAGGCCGGCATAGCCAACCCCTCGACAGATTCCCATTGTGCCCCTATGGACACTTCGGCGATCGGTGCCTCGTTGCTGCCGAGCTTTCCCAGCGCTTATCAAGCATCCGATCCGGTCTCCCCGACCTCCATCCCCGACCGAAGCGACGACGCGCTAGACGAAGAGGAGAACCAACAGGAATGGTCACGCCTGCATACAGGAGACGTTGATCTTCCTAGCCCAACAGCACCATTTACACCCCTTAGGCTTGAGGCGGCGCGATCGTCGATGTCTGTGACAGAGTCCAAAGGAGCCGACACGGGTATGACATACAACACCGATCGCGCCCTTCGGGGTCGGCTTACAATCGGGACGGGGAGATTCAAGTAAAGACTGACGCGAGAGCGCACCAGGGCCCCCCCGGAAAGCAACACGAGAGCGCAACCGCATGGCGGCTACCCGATATCGCATCAAAACGATGCGAACCATGTCAGACCTCGAGGCGGAGTGCAGCCATCGCGAGAAGCAAAACCAAGGCTTGCGTGCTTGTCTCGTCCGACTGCGCGGCGAAGTGCTCGAGCTCAAGACCGAAATATTGCGGCAATCGGACTGCAACTGCCCCTTGATGCGTGGCTATGTGTCGGCAGAAGCGGAACGGTTCGTTGCGTCGATGACAAAGAGAGAGCCTTGGGCCGGCGAAGAAAGAAGCAGCTTGAAAGATGGGATCATCAAAGGGGCAGATGATTGGGATTACAACAACGCAATCCTGTAACAGGGGACAAAGGGACCCAAAACGGACGGCAATAGGGTTTTCGATGATCTGACGACTGATGACATAGGATTGCTATTTGCTTGCCTTGGTGATTTCAAAGGGGGGCCCTTCAATATTTAGTTGATTAGGCTTGACCGATATCTGGCATACTTATTTGACCACCGCCACGGCTCAATCTTGCCTCGCACAGCTTTCTGTCACTGGTCACTCAGCGAAACGGATAGCCAGAAACCCCAGAGATCCTTGGTACCTAGTGTTACGCACCTCGGTGAGGCCTACTGTTGAGGCCTACTGTTGAGGCCTACTGTTGAGGCCTACTGTTGAGGCCTACTGTTGAGACCTACTGTTGGTCTGCCAAGTCCTCCGCTCAAGGGTGCCACCCTGCCTGTGACATGGTCGCTTGCTTCCCTTTGCTGCCATTCCGTACCGTCTGGAGAGGAAGCGCAGCCCGAGAGACAGCGATGGGCCACGCTGGCGAGCTTGGTCTCCCAGATCCTTAAAAGCTTTCGCCGTGGGAGCTTGAGCCTCGGTCCGGTGGCGCCTCGGGGCTCGTGCCGATCAGCGGTCGGGTGACCAACAACACTGGTGGCAAATGGAAGCACCGTGCAAGCAGAAATCCATATTGACACGCAATGGAAGAAATCGGTTGGCATTCTTTTTGCGACCGCTCGCTGCTATGAGGGGAGCCTCATATCATTCGTCTCGGGTGTCTAAAACCGGAACACGCTTACGCATGATGCCGAGTGGGCAGGTTGCCTTGGTGGTATGGAACGTCGAAGCTGTGAGGGGCGCCTCGGTCAGGGGCGTCGGGCGACGGTCCGGGCCGACACAAGCGGCCAATGTTCTGGTCCAAGCGCGTGCTGCGCTGGCGTTTCTGGTGCCGTGCTGCCGATGTTGGATTACGGGCTTCGTTTGCCGGAGGAGCAAGCGCTTGCCGCCGCTGCCATGCGCGGAGCGGTCGATGGGTGCACCGGGACGCGGAGTGTGGGATAGGTATGCGAGGAGGAGAAGCTTAATAGCTACCGGGCTCACCAACCTACGGTCTACGGATTGCTTATCGGTGGATGGACCCCGCAGACCTCCTGCCAACAATGGGACCTATGGGCATCGGGGCTGCCTACGCAACATCACACGGCCCGGCGACACCAGCCACTCAGAGCACCAACCCGGATCCTTCATCGGGACAGAATGGTGCGTCGTCGGCTATGGCGCGTCGTCCTCGGTTATGTCGGCAACAGTGCAATACGCCGGAAAGGGGCTAGATTAGCTGATGTCTGGGCAGGGACGTACACACACGACAACCGCCACCCTGACACATGGCATATTCTCAAACCAGGCTTGCCGCAAAGGAGCTTGGCTTGTCGCGCTACCTTAAGGCCACGGCTGGGAGTGGCTTTTAGGTAGTCTTGTAGGGGCCCCGGTCCGCCATCGGGATCGCATCAAAGCAACCCGGCTTCCCTTCGACGTGCTGCTGGGGGGGTTGCACGAGCTCGACGACTTGAAGGCGGGACCACGTCATCAGCTGCTACTGTGCCGGCCTGTCAGTGGGGCCTTGGTGCTGCATCTTGGGGTGCTGGAGGAAAGGGGCTGCTCTTCGGCTCACCATCCGGGGTTGCAATATGGCAGCCTCGGTCGCACGAATCGGCCCGCAGATGCCCGCAGAAATGGGGACTTTGGCGACACGGTTGGGGATAGCTTTACTTTGCTAAAGGGCTCTATTCTGGCTATTCTGAGCGTTTGGAGACGCTCGACCGAAGTTGGAGGTCGCTGCTCCTCTAACCAGTCCGGTCCTGGGCTGACTTCCGCGAAGACAGACTCAGCGGGACAACCCCCCGTGGACAACTCCCCCGGGGCCGTGTGTGAGCAACGACCACCTCCCGACGATCTTTTTCGGCACAGCAGCGGCGTCAGTTCGCTGCTGTCCGAGCCTCGGGGCGAAATCGCCTCCTCCGGGCCCTGCAACGGGCATTGGCCGCACCTCAACGCGGGCGAACGCAGGACTCCCGTTGGACGGCGCATTCGTCACGAGGATGCAATTCCAAATCTTTTACGATGCGACTGATGGATCGGAGCTCGGGGGGCGTTCAGACAACCGAGGTAAGTTCTCCGGTTGGGTGGGATACCAGCCGGTTATCAACACATTCAGCTCCAAAGTCGGAAGACGGCGTGGCGAGTGCGCTGCTTGAGCGTGCCAAGGCCCACCACTTCGAGACGCGAGCCGCGCGACAAATGAGATTTCTCACAGTTCGCACTTTCCCGACCTCGGGGTCGGCGAAGCAACACGCCACCACGTGATTTTCGCCCCATATCCCTACTCCCGTCCCACCTTGCAAAATTTCTGATCGAAAAAAGCTGCCACACTCTCATTGGAGCAGACAACATTCCGCGTTGCAGCCGTTTGCGAGCCACTGGATAATTGGGGAGAATTGTTTGGCTGGTGGGACCATCAGCCGACGCCCATCCGGAGCTGCGCGGGCGGGCGATGACGCGCATGGCGAGGTGGCCGGGGTGGGCCCCGCCAGCCAACTTCATCACGCTTCATTATTTTTATTTTGGCGCTGCCTGTCTCATATCGTCCGCCATCTTCTACGGCTCGTCGACGTCTGAATTCCGCGTCAGCTATGTTGACTCCCTGTTTCTGGTCGTTTCGGCCATGACCGAGTCGGGTCTCAACACAGTCAATCTCAGCCAAATCAACACGGGGCAGCAGTTCCTCCTCTGGCTTCTGATGGTGATCGGCAGCTCCATATGGGTGTCCATCTGGACCGTCTTGTTCCGGAAGCACGCGTTCGAACACCGCTTCAAAGCCGTCGTCAAAGCCGAGCGCGAGCGGGCGCTAAAGCGCCGCGGGGACCGGAGAGCACTGCCAGTGCTGGAACGAATCCGATCAGTCACTAAGAATCCGGGCACCCTGCCGCCCCGAGATCAGCTGCAAGGGCCACCAGCGAACGCTGGCCCCGGTTCCAGTCGTGGGCACACTACTGACATCCGCACGCCGACCGGGTCTGGCCGAGTTGAAGAGATCGTCGAGGCAGACGACACGCTAGTTGCTAACGGAGGGCTACGTCTCGACGGCCACATCGCATTTGCATCGGAGCCCAGAGCAGTTTCTGTCACATCGCTTCATCAACCCGAGGACCAGCTCTGCCGGAGGTCCCATCGATCGCTCTCCACTGCCGAGAAAGATGCCGTCGAGGAAGACGGCGACGACGAGGATACGTTCCACTGGCGGCACATTCTCACAAACAACACCGTCGGTCCTAATGCCCAGTTCCATAATCTCACCACCGTGGAGCGGGAACGGCTGGGCGGGTGCGAATACCGAGCCCTGAAGATGCTCGCAATTGTCGTCCCCCTCTACGCGTTCCTGTGGCAACTTCTCGGTGCTGTCGGCATCGGCGCCTGGATCGCTCGCAACTCGCCCGATGTCGCAACCTCCAACGGCGTCAACCCCTGGTGGGCCGGGATTTTCTATGCCATCTCTGCGTTCAACAACAACGGAATGTCGCTTATTGATTTGAATATGATCCCTTTTCAGCAGGCCTACTTTGTACTCATCACCATGGCGCTGTTGATTCTTGCTGGCAACACGGCGTACCCCTTGTTCCTGCGGCTAATTTTCTGGGGCATCTGGAAAGCTCTCAAGTTGATCACTGCCGAGGACGCATTTTGCGATACAAAATCCACCTTGGAGTTTATCCTGAATTACCCCCGCCGTGTATATACCAATTTATTCCCCTCCCGTCCAACCTGGTGGCTTTTCTTCATGGTCCTGCTCCTCAACGGAACTGATTGGGTTTTGTTTGAAGTATTGAACATTGGAAACCCCATCATCGAAAAGATTCCCCTCGGCCCGCGGATCCTGGACGGCTTATTTCAAGCCATCGGTGAGTTCTCCCCTCTAACCCCAAGCAACCCGCCCTGACTTTGCCGAATCTAGCTGTACGAAGCGGGGGCTTCTACGTCATTCCTATTTCGGCAGCGTACCCAGGCCTCCAGGTCTTGTACATGATTATGATGTACATCTCAGTTTACCCCGTTGTCATCACAATGAGACATTCCAACGTCTACGAAGAGCGGTCCCTCGGGATCTACGCCGACGATCCGAGACGTGCTAGGGACATGGAGGATGTGGAACACTCTCTTCTGGGCACCGCCGGCACGGCGCTGAGGAAGACCTTCTCGTTCCAAGGGGTTGGCGTTCGCGCAGCAGCCCAGGACGAGAAGCAAGGCAGGATCAATTTCATCAGCCAGCAGATACGCAGTCAGCTGGCCCACGACCTGTGGTGGCTTGCGCTCGCCGTGCTCATCATAACCATCAGCGAGACAAAGCACTTCCTCCAGGATCCCGTTACGTTCAACGTTTTCAACGTTCTCTTTGAGGTGGTATCTGCATACGGCACAGTCGGCATTTCAGTTGGTTTGCCCACTCAGAACTACTCTTTCTCAGGTGCCTGGAACCCCGGGAGCAAGCTGGTTCTCTGTTTGGTGATGCTGAGAGGGCGGCATCGTGGCTTGCCCGTTGCCTTGGATCGTGCCATCAGACTCCCTAGCGAGGAGCTGCTGCGTGACGAGGAAGAGGATAGTAGGATTCGAGCAAGGAATCGGATCGCTAGCCGGGCGACTAGCGTTTGATGGCAACGATCACAGACCGCACAGTTTGGTGCGACAAAATATATCCTAGACGAAGCATTCGCCTGCCTTCAGCGACTAATTAATTCACGTGTTTTCTCTATTCAACATATAGCTCCGTCAAGTTGGCCTCCGACACTAGACCACCGCCGAGCCTTGCCACTTGATCTCGGCCTTGAAATGACCCGCTGTCATTATCATGTTGATGTTGCATCAGGGCAGGAGGATCAGAGGCGGGAGGCGACGGCACAGACTGGTTGCTCTTCCCGGCCAAGGTCAACCCCTCACTGAAGACGCTCAGTTAAACAGTTCATTGGCGGGGATGACGGAAGGATTTCCATCCCAGTCTTTTGCGCTGTTCTGGAACCTTGACAGCGCGGTTGGGTTCTGCAGAGACACGACCTATGGCGTCGAGCCGGGCCCTGCGTTGCCCTACAATTGGTTTGCAGAGTGTGGTTAGCATGATATATTGCAGGTTTGACGCATGGCGGCTTGCATGCATTGACCGTAATTTGAGTGATGCTGTGCGAACCGACCGCGAGCTGATAAACCCCTCACAATCCCACTCGGTGGCCCAAGTCAAAGACTGGATGTACACTAATACGTTTTTCTTGTGCAAGAAAGAAAGAAAAAATTGACACAATGAGTAGCCCTCCGATAGCAAACGCCGGCCAGACAGTTGAGGCGGAGCCGATCGTAGTTGTAAGTGACTATCTGAATGCATTCCGGATTACAGAAAGCGTTGTTTCAAGTGCTGACCTACAAACCAACACAACAGGATGCTGCACTCCCAGGACTTGTGGAAACCGATTCTGTCTACCATGATCAGTTTGTACCACTAAGCCTGGCGTATCAAGACAACTGAGCTAACTAACCTGTCCAGGGAGTCGGCCTTGCACTCGACCGCCTCCCTCAGCTCGTCCATCTTCAACTACCGCAAGGTACACGGGCGGACATTTCAAAACTTCAAGGACGCTGAGTACTGGGGACCCAATGATGACAAACAAAACAACGCACTGGATCTCCAGTGAGCGAAGAACCCATACCAGCACGAATGCGTCTCTGACTTGCAATCCAGCCACCACATGACGATGCTCGTACACGATGACAAACTCCATCTTTCCCCCGTCGAGAACCCCCAGAAAGTGCTCGATATAGGCACGGGCACGGGCATCTGGGCCATGTGAGAGCCCTAGACCAAACGCAGGACCGTCCTACTATCCTGACACAGACAGGGACTTTGCCGACCAATACCCTTCCGCCGAGGTCATCGGAACAGATCTCTCCCCCATCCAGGTCTGGCGGAACTCTCTCTCTCTCACGTGGAGGGTTAGTGCTGATATGTGTGTCATCGGACAGCCCGACTGGACGCCACCCAACTGCAAGTTTGAGCTCGACGATGCTTCGCTAGACTGGACGTTTGCCGACAACTCATTCGACTTCATCCACATCCGCTACCTTCTCGGCTCCATTGACGACTGGTCGAAGCTGTACAGGCAAGCCTTCCGCTGCCTCAAGCCCGGCGGCTGGATAGAGCACACCGACTGTTCCGTCCAGATCCAAGCCGACGACGGCTCCCTCCCCAAGGATAACATCTACAACCAGTGGAACTCGTTCTTCATGGAAGCTGGCACCATAACCGGACGGACCTTCAACGTCGTGGAGAACGACCAGCAGGGCGCCTGGGCGAGGGAGGCAGGCTTTGAGCCCTCGACGGTAAACATCCACAAGTTCAAGATGCCCTTTGGCACCTGGCCTGCGGAGAAGAAGTGGAAAGAGGTCGGCATCTACAACAGGACTGCAAGCATCGAGGGCTTGGAGGGGTATGGCTTGTATGTCGGCACTCAGATTCTGGGATGGCAAGTCCCTGAGCTGCAGGTGTTTTTCGCAAAGGTCCGCGCCGCCATGCTGAACCCGAATTATCATGCGTACAATCCGTGGTGAGTCGATTTGGTTGCTACCGTTTTGTGGGGATTATTGGGGGCTGACTGACTGACTACTTCGTATAGTGCTACGCTGTTTGCACAGAAGCCATTGGCTGCTGTCTAGTTATTCCAGAGCGTCTTGTGGAGGGTGGCGCTGGGTTTGCTTGTAGTTTTGCTCATGGTGGCCATCTTCTATCGTCAAATGGTCTTCCTGTAGTATAAAGGGCCTTTCACAATTTGAGGGCCGATTGTGGTAACTCTGGCCTTTCTGTCCTAGTACAAAGCATTGTGAGGATTCTAATAAGGCGTGTTCGCATGGAGAAAAGACACCCTTTTTAGCCGTATCAAAGCACCCAGTGCCAGGACACGACTAGCGGTAAGTCGATGACTCTAAACTCAACCGACTTTGGATATCCCAGGGCTAGCCAGCTCGCCAATTTCTGTATCTCACGACCCAGGTTCTCAGGAAAGCCAAATATATGGTCATTAGATTCAAAGTCCGAGATATCAAGCTTAACGCAGTATAGGAGCGGGAAAATGCAAGCATGCCCGGCAAAGTTTCTTCTCACCTATCTCCGAACGCAGGGGAAGTCCAGCGGGCGAACTTACTGAGGTCGCACAAGTGTAGACCACGCTCAGCTATTTGATCTATCACTCCATCAATTCGGGCCCTCAACTACAGCTACGCGTTCAAACTTGTTACCCAAGTCAACAAGGGGCTCTGATAAGCATTTAGTATGCCTCTGACGCCCAAAATAGGAGGAGACAGGGGTCAGTGAGTGAGCAGACCAACCAATCCACCAAATGCGGCGAGTTTTTCAGAGGGGAGCACTGGAGATGGAGGCCAAGGCCGAAAGGTGCCGAAAGGGGGCCAAGTGGGGCCGGTGATCCTGACAGTGGACCGCCCGTTTCGCATAAGTTTGGGCGCGTGGGTGATAGGACCTAACAGGCTTTCCACGCCGGTGTTCCCTAACGCGGATTGCAGTGGGGTTTTTTTGCTCTTTAGTTTGAGAAATAGGCGGCGATGGCAGTGAGTAGCCCAGTTTCATCGGCTCTCGGCATGTTGACGACGCGCTGGTAAGAAGCGCCAAGAGGGGGTGGGGTTTAGATTCAGGGGAAATTCGACAGCTCCAACGAACACTTCACGCGAAACGGCTGCTACTGAACGATGATGTGGATGCGGGCGGCTTCCGAGGACAGGCCTATTCAACGGGGACCACCAGCGGTCAATCAAGAGTTGCAACTACGGTCATATCCACTCGTGATCTAGCAGAGTCGGAGTTCGCGCTCAACAGCTCGTATCATTTCCGCGAGATGGTTTCAACGAGTAGTAATCGGCGGCTGATGACCCAGCGGGTCGACCGTTCTTTCATCTCGTATCACACCGCGCCGCTCGGGGAATAGCTGCCGTGCCGTCGCGTTTGACTTTACCCTGCGCGCTCCCCGGAACTGAGTGCGAGCCTTAAGAAAAATCCGGGCTATGACGTCGGGCCGGCACAGAACGAAGGGAATGGAGGATGTGGTGGACCAGCCAAGCGTACCAAGGAGCCCGAGGACCTGGGGACGGAAATAGTCCAATAACAGCAGGGCAGTCTGGGCAGACTGGGCAAGCGGGAGTGCAACGATCGTTTTTTTTTTCCTGGGCTAAAATCGAGGACGAGAGCAGCCAGCTGAAGACCTCGTACATCCTGCGGAGTCGAGTCGCATAGGGGTCAGTCGGGGCGCTTGGGCCTCGCATCCCGTCGAGTTCGGAAATCTCGTGTTTACAAATTTCGCCGAGCGAGTCACCTCACAAAGCTGGTTGTCGGCAATCTGTGCCGGCCTACGAGCACACCTGCTGCGCGTTTGCGCATTGAAGCTGTGCCGCTTTGAAGTCGCATCACGCATCGCCAACAGAATGAGTGTGTAGCACGACGAGCTTGTTGACAGGATAGGATGCCTCTGACTCGATGGCGGTCAGCGGGCACGTGGATCGCTGGATTTGATGTCGCAACCTGAACCGAGCTGCCACACAGCAGGGCCTTTCATTCGAAGCGGCCCTCTCCGGGGGGGCATCGGTTGGCCCGCGCACAACCCGCTAGCGCACGGTCAGATCTTGCGCCAGCAGCGCCACCGCCGTGCTGTTTGGGATAGCGCGGGGGAGTCGCACGCAATCGAAAGTTCTGACAGCCAGCCACCTGCTCTAGCCCCGCGAACGTTGCGCGGCCGCTTGCGATTGCGCCAGAAGCACCCCTCTGCATTCCTCTGGGTTTCGGAGGCTGTTGATGTCGCCGAAAAGATGGTGTGCACCGCCAACAGTCTAGCGGGCAGTAGTCCAACGTCGGCTGCGCTGCCCACGATCGACGGAAGGCATGACAGGCGGCTGGCGGGAGGGCTCAGCGGCGCGCAGAGGGGGCCTTGACTTCCGAGCCTCTCCTCGCGAGCGGGCCGCCAAGCAGGGCACGACTCCCGTCGTACGAGAAGAACGAAAGGCGGAAAAGGCAACGTGCCTTCGTATCCTCCGTTTTTGGAATGCTGTGGGTTCGCAGGAGTCGGATTGGGGCATTGAATCCTTCAACCATTGACGCAGCAGGAAGCCAGCAAGGCACTCATTTCCCATTGTCTGGGCGCTCCACAGTCATGGCTCGCCAGTGGACAAGCTCTGCCAAGAAGGGATTGGCGTCGCATCCCCAAGCCGAGCCGGCGCGGAGCCAGCGTGGAGCAGACGCAGTATTGCAGCCACCCAAGCCACCCCGGCTCGTGGGTGCCTAACCCCTACCCGCTCGTCGCTTCCTCCTGCGTGGGAGGTGGGCCGCGACGCTGCGCAAGAACCGGGGTTTGCGCTCGAGTGTGTGCTGCGATGCGGCATCAAACGTTTTGTGCCTATCCCTTATTGGCACCTCGCCGCCGCAGCCAACCCCCCCGGAATAGGGGTGCCACACCTGGGCAACGCGGATATTATTAAGGACATTAACGTTAGCTGGCTGCAGGCGAGCTGCCATTGGCGGAGACGCCATGCACGATGGGCGGCGATGGGAAATGCTCCATGCTGAGCTGGCGCTGGTGCGTCTTGGTATGCCTGGGCGTGCCAGACGGCCAGCTCCAGGGGACGCGCGCTTTCGCAATAAAGAGGCGTGTGGCCCGCGCCCATTCGGGAGCCGGCCCCTGGTGTTGAGAGGTTACTGTCACTCCCCGTCGTCCAGTCGTTGTCACTCGCTTTTTCCACTATTTCGTCATCATGAGACTGCCCGACGCTCTCATCGCCCTTGGAGCCGGAGTCCTCGCTTCGAGCCCGCTCGTGGCAAGCCATTCGCTTGAGGGGAGGTCCGATGTGGCTGCGGGCCTGCAGAAGAGAGCCGCCGCCGGCGCGAAGTGCGGTCCCGCCGGAGGGAACGCCGTGTGCAACGCCGGACTGTGCTGCTCGGAGGCTGTGAGTAGCGTGGTGTGACGGAGGCACAGCGAGAGTAAAAACTGACGGGATATCCAGGGAATATGCGGCACCGGTGGTGAGTTCTGCACGGCGCCGGGGTGTCTCCTCGCCTACGGCCCGGCCTGCGACGGCAACACGCGCCCCGAGGGTGCCGATACATCGAACACGCCGCGTCCCAAGTTTGGCAGCGTCCCCTACGGTGTCGACATCAGCTCGTGCACCGTCCCCGGTAAGCTGGGTCTGACGTTCGACGACGGGCCGTACATCTACACCGCCGCTCTTCTCGACATCCTGAAGAAGAACAACGCGCGCGCCACCTTCTTCATCACCGGCAACAACGCCGGCAAGGGCGCCATCAACAACCCCACCTCGGGCTACGCGCCAATCGTCCAGCGCATGGTCGCCGAGGGCCACCAGGTCGCCTCGCACACGTGGTCGCACGAGAACCTCGACTCGCTCTCACCTGCCCTCCGCCGCCAGCAGTTCATCTACAACGAGATCGCCTTCGTCGGCGTCATCGGCGTCATCCCCACCTACTTCCGCCCCCCGTACACCGTCTGCAACGGCGAGTGCTACGCCGAGCTCGGCTCTCTCGGATACAAGGTGGTCAACTACGACGTCGACCCGAGGGACTGGGAGAACGAGGGCGTCAACGCCAGGGCCACCTTCACCAAGGCCCTCGACTCGGGCGCCCAGTCCGAGTGGCTGGTGCTCGCTCACGACGTGCAACCCAACACCGTCAACGGCTTCGCCCAGTTCATGATCGACAAGGCCCGCGCCCTCGGCTTCGAGATCGTCCCCGCCGGCGAGTGTCTTGGCGACCCCGAGACCAACTGGTACCGCGACCCGAAGACCGGTGCCGCCCGCTCGGCCCGCGGCGCTGGCCCCGTCGAGCCCGAGCCGCCCAAGGTGTCGACCTCCTCGACATCCAGCGGCAGCACCGCCACCACCACCAGCACGAGCCAGAAGAAGGTTGTCGTTACCCCGACCCCCGTCCCGACGTTCAAGGTCACCGAGCTCCCAAGGAATTCCACCACCTCAGCGTCCAGCACCGTGTCGAAGAGTAGCAGCTTCTCGACCTCCGCCACCACCACCGGCAGCTCGACGGGCACCGGGACACCTTCGCCGTCGCCGTCGCAGACAGGTGGCGCCGACCTCGCGAGGCCAGGCATGTGGCTTGGGTTACTCGGGCTGGGGCTCGGCTTGGTGCTGGCTTAGACGCGTTGGACATTAATTATTTTCCCCAATCGGGATTAATTGTTTCGGGACTGGTTATTCTGTGCAGCGGCAGCCTGAATAAGAATATTCAGTCGACCGGTTGCGACGTTTGGATGCTGCATATGTTTGCATGTGTGCCATGTCATGTTGTTTGGGCGGCAGCGGCTTGTTTGGGATGGAAGAAGATATACCTTGGTTGAGATGCCGGTTTGGGGCACGGCACGGCGCGGCACGGCGCCGCGCGGTATGGATGCCGTGACGGGATGCGATGCGAGATGAGTTGAAGGGAGGATGAGTTGGAGAGCGTAGGAAACGCAGTCATGACCTTTCCCCGCTTCTTGTGAGCGGCTCACGATAGCCGCTTGCGTATCTGGTTCTTTATGGCATCTATACATACCTACATATCCATATGCTACACTGCATGTTAATAGATTGCAATACCCATTTCGCTTCAGACTTGTTCAGTTGCTCTGGCATTCTGTGGGCATTGACGGTGAGGTATGCACTGCGACGCACTGCGGTCTGGGTAGGGCTTTCCGGGCTGGATAATATCCGGCTGTGGTGTAATACATCAGATGATACAAGGGGACGGTGCTGTTTGTTCAACTGGAAATGAACGAGACAAGGCAAACTACTATGGGTGACGGCAGGATGCGGCACTCGGATTCAAACGTCTTATAAAATTGAACCGAGGGAATATATACAGTACGAACTTGAAATATGTGTCTGAAATGCCTATGCAATGCCACCTTTGTATGTACAACTACCTCCTATGATGATATACTTACGATTCGTCATCACGCCGTAATAGTCCCCGTGAGCCGGATATCTCTCGAGCTCGCGCCAACCGAGACGCCGAAGCTGCCCGTCGGCACGATCCAGTTCTGCGTGCGCGTGTCCCAGTAGCTGAGGTCCTTGCGGCGGAGGTTGAAAGTGACGGCGCCCTTGGCGCCGGGCTCGAGCTTGATCTTGTCGAAGCCGCGGAGCTGCTTCGGCGGTGCCGCCGGTGCGGAGGACGGCAGTGTGATGTAGAGCTGAGCGACCTCGGCGCCCAACACGCCGCCGGAGTTGGTGATGGTGGCGGTGACGCTGGCGACCGTCTCGAAGAGGTCAGCTCGTCCGCCGGGGATGGTCTTGCCTGTTGCGGCGCCGCTCTTGACGGTTGAGTCGACGGTAATGTCGGAGTAGGTGAAGTTCGTGTATGCCAGGGGTCTGTTAGCTTTTGAAAACTTTCTCGATTCAGAGGAGTTGACTTACACAGCCCAAAACCAAACTCGTATCTCGGCGCAATTCCCTTGCTGTCAAAGTGGCGATAGTCCACAAACAATCCCTCGCGGAAATCATCATTTCCGCTGCTGATGCTCGCGCCATAGTCGCTCTGGCTCTTGCCAATTGTATACGGCAGCTTTCCGCTCGGCGAAACCAGCCCGTACAGCACATCGACGAGGGCATTTCCGTTCTCCTGGCTCGGCAGACCGGCCCACACAATGGCCTTGACGTTCGGCAGCGCCTGGATCGTCTCGAGCACGATGGGCCCCACGCTGTGCACCACGACAATGACGTTCTGGCTCGCCTGCGCAACCGCCTGCACGAGCTGGTTGCCGTTGTGCCAGGGGTCGAGGTTAAGCCTGTCGCCGGCCGCGCCCTGGACGGTGATGTACCCCTCGCCCGAGTTGGCCGTGATCACCACGATGGCGATATCGGCGCCCGAGACGACGCCAGACACGCCGCTGGTGCTGTCCGAGGCCTGCAGCGCGACGTTGGTGCCGTCCCGGCGCGCGCGCTCGTTGATGGCGTCGTACGGCGCCACAAAGTACGGGTACTCGGTCGAGCCGGAGCCCCAGCCCATGCCCAGCGCGCCGTCGTTGCATCCCCGGTCGACGCACGCGTTGCGGCCCTTGGGGTTGACCACGGCGGCGGAGCCGATGAGGGCGATCTTGGAGGGCTTCTTCAGCGGGAGGATGCCGCTGTTCTTGAGCAGCACGATGCCGTCGCGGGCCACGGCGCGGATGTTCTCCTTGTGGTTGCTCTGCACGTTGGCCTTGATGTTGATGGTGGGGTACCCAGAGTCCTGGCCGACGAGGTACCACGCCGCGAGGATGCGCTTGGCCATGTCGTCGAGGCGCGACTTGGGCACCTGGTTTCCGCTGACGGCGTTGTTCAGGGCCGGTCCCCAGAGGACGTTGCGGCCGTTGAAGTCGCTACCGGGCATGGTCATGTCCATGCCGTTGATGGCCGCCGCGTTGGTCGAGTGCTGCGCATTCCAGTCGGACACGACGTAGCCCGGGAAACCGAGCTCGTTTTTCAGGATGCCATTGAGGATCTTGTCGTTCTCGCACGCCCACGTGCCGTTAACCTTGTTGTACGAGCACATGACGGAGGCGACGTTGGCGTGGACGGCGTCGGCAAAGGGCCAGAGGTACAGCTCGTGGAGGGTGCGGTCGTCGACGTTGCTGCTCATGGTCTCGCGGTTGCGCTCCTGCTCGTTGGCGATGTAGTGCTTGACGGTCGCCTGGACGCCCCCGGACTGGATCGCCTCGATGGTGACGGCTGTGGCGATGCCTTGGAGATAGGGGTCGGAGCCGAAGCCTTCCCAGTTACGCCCACCGTTGGGGTTCTTGCCCAGCGGTCCGGGGGCCGGTCCGAGGAGGACGTGGACGCCGCAACCCTTGGCCTCGGCCGCGATGTATGCGCCGCGCTGGCGGATGAGCTCAACGTCCCACGTCGAGGCGGCTTGTATCCCCGGCGTGAAGGCGTTTGTCCCCGTGCCGAAGCGAATGCCGAGCGGGCCGTCCTGGAGGCACAGCTGCGGGTAGTTGATGGCGTTGATCCGCGCCGTGTTGCCGACGCATGGCCCCTTGTCCCACCCGACGCCGGACACGATGCTGACTTTGTCGTTCTGCGATAACTTCCCCAGCGCAGAGGAGGCCTTCGACTGGGCGGCGGCCCACGCGTCGGTGCCGGTCGGGGCGGCCTGGCGGGCATCGTGAGCGTCAGCTCCCACGAGCGATGCTCCAGCTGCGACGGCAGCGAGCAGAGAAACGGTCCGGAGATGCATTTTGGCCGCGGGTATCCTGTCGTGTCCAGAACTGTGACGCTGTTCCCAGTCCCTCCGGTCACCGGCGCGTCATGGTAGCTCGGGCCTGCGCGCCCCCTTATACCACTTGCCCTGGGAAATCTGCCTGCTGCGCGACAATTGCCCAGAGACGCCCAGTCGGAACACGGCGATGGTTAATACAACCTCGCCTTCCATTCGTCTCTCGCCGTCTCCACCACTCATCTAAGGCCCGATTCCACGCGCTGGGCGCTGGCTCAATCGAGGCACTCGCCCACAGTCCTCGGCGCCGACGCCCCGAGCCACCTGCTGGACAGCTCACGCGCCGTGCTGGCAGCGGGGAGAAAACCCTTGTGTGCGTGGGATAAATGACCCAGAGCTGGGATGTCACACCGGCACTCGCGCGATCTGCCCCTGCACCGCTCCCCAGGAAACCGGCTTCCCCACAACTTCGGACGAAACAGCGGAAACACCATGGCCCATTCGTGTTTCCAAGGCGGAGTGGCTCGCCCATACCAAGCCGGCCCGCATTGCCAGATTAATTGCCCCAATCTACCGCGCAGCGAAAACCTCAAAACACCGCAAATTCCACCGTCCACAACCCCGCAAAATGGACGCCCAAATGCCGTGGCCGTGACGTCGACCCGTTGAGCGCCCCAGACATTTTCCGAATCTGGCGCGCCATCCCGTGGTCACTGGGCGGGTGGCGTTTTCCCACATGAGACGTGCCGTTCCCCGCCATCGCGGCTCTTGGTGCCGCAGATGTTGATTGCCGGACCAGGAAAATAAGGACCGATTTGGCCGACGGTGAGGGTGGACGGGCGCTGTGGTCTAACAGCAGCAGTTGCAACATGAGAGCAGGAGCTGACAAAGACTCGTGAATTTGCCGGACTGAAAATCCCAGCTTATCCATTGCCAGAGGCTAGGGGTGCTATGGGAACTTACCAACTTGAATTCCGCCAGGCATGTTGCAGACAAGCCAGCCATCTCACCACCATTGTGAGTCCGAGCTTATGCGATTCGTCTTGGACAGAAAGTTGTACCTTTGAGGAACGTCTCGAGTTCCCGAGTCTCGACGGCCTTCGCTCAGGGGAAGATAGTTTGTCACACCTGCGCAGGTATTATGCCTCCCTCCGGCTCTGGCGTTTCTTGATCTCAGCAATGACAGCTTCAGTGACCTGTAATGTCGTCGCGGCCCCTCTCAGGTCGGCGGTAACAATACCATGCTCGCATACATCCTCAACCGCAATCATCACGTCTACTGCCGCAGCCTCCTCGCCAAGCCACGCCAGCATCTCCGCAGCGGTCCAAAACGTCGCCACCGGATTAGCAACACCCTTGCCAGTGATGTCGAATGCAGAGCCGTGGATCGGCTCAAACATGGACGGGTTTTGTCGTGTAGGGTCCAGGTTGCTCGTCGGAGCGATACCAATCGAGCCAGCGAGCGCAGCCGCGAGATCTGAGAGAATATCGGCGTGCTGCAGTTTCAATACGTGAGCCATGATCAACAGTAGCCTGTTACTGATTCTGAGGGGTTATGACGTACTAGGTTCGTTGCGACAATCGTATCTAGCGTCTCAGGCTTGAGGACCATCCGCGCCGTCATGGCGTCGACAAGCATCTTATCAACTGTAACATGGGGAAAGTCTTTCGCTACCTCAGCTGCAACCTCGTCCCACAACACCATGCCGTTGCGCTGAGCATTGCTCTTCGTGACAACAGTCAGCAACTTCCTCGGCCGCCTCTGCGCTGTCTCAAAAGCAAACCTCATTATCCGTTCGATGCTGTGGCGCGTGAAGATGGCGACCTCCGTCGCTGTCTCCCAGGGCTGACCACGATGGGAACGCCCGCCCTGGCCAGCGTACTCGCCCTCGCTGTTCTCGCGCACGATGACCCAGTTGAGGTCACTGGACCCGCAGTTTCGGAGGGGTGACTGCGTACCGCGGAGGATACGGGTCCGACGGACGTTTGCGTATTGCTGGAAAGTCTGGCAGATGGCAAGGCGCAGCCCCCAAAGTGAGATATGATCGGGCACGTCTAAGTCGCATTAACCCCTCCGAGTCTTCTCACATGGATCCGCCGTTCTCATGGACGACATGCGTAGGCAGACATACCAGGCGATCCCACAGCCCCGAAGAAGATTGCGTCATGCTTGCGAAGTTGGTCGAGTCCACCATCGGGAATGTATTTCTCTGTCTTGTACCTCTCAGAGCTCCAGTCGTAGTCGGTGAACTCAAGCTCAAAGGAGGGATAGCCCTCAGCCAGAACTCGGAGGACTGCGATTCCAGCGGAGATGACCTCAGGCCCAATCCCATCACCGCCGATTGCGGCGATGCTATAGTGTCTGCGTTTGGTGGCGGGGCTTTGAGATGTCATTTCTAAATCTGTGTTGTGCTAGTGATGTCGGACCTCTTGTGCCTTCGGCGCTCGAGGGATTGTCGCTCTTTTGTAGCCCTCGGTCGTTCACTTGCAGCTGTCAGAGCTGGGGATCGAAGCGAACGAGTGGCAAAAGCGGGGGCCGACTTCCCGAATGTAGATTTTGGGTAGAGCCGACGTGCTCGAGAAATGGCGTGAGATGCAATGGATGCGGTTGGCCAGAATCACAGGCCGAACAAGCAAGCCGAATCCGAGCCGACCATAGTCAATACTATCCGTCGGCAGGCATGTCAAACGAGCGCTCATGCGATGGCAAGGTAACCGCGAAGGGGCCGGGGCGTTCAATTGTGAGGAGGTTCTGGCCTGGATTCTCTGGACCGTTCAAGTTTTGCGCATTGAGCTGGCCCGGCTACTATTAATCATGGTAACAGTGGGTTATCCTGTGCTGAAGGATTGGAATCTCAGGCTGCAGGTGCTAGTGCCGGCGATTCACTGGCAAGTTGCTAAACACAGTAGTCATGGACGGACCGTTCCGTTCGGCTCTGGCTGGCAAGCACACCGAGGCTGCCATTCGTAAGCGAGACTTGAAAACGCCGAGAGCCGAGGAACAACAGTTGGAAGATTAAAAGGGAGGGAGAGGGGGATTTATAGTTTCGAGCTTCGGCGAGTTTCCCTTGCACGGCCTGCAAGTAAATTCGGAAAGCATAGCCGTTGAGGGCGCGCTCACCTTCCTCGGGAAGTGGCGGTCCTGCCTATGCAGACAAGTGCCAGCTGTGATGAATCCAATCGCTCCGCACTCCCTTTAGCATCCGAGTTGGACAAGCTGGGTCCTCTCCTTCCCCAACCTTGGCGCTGATCCCACAACCCACTCTGCAGAAGCAGCCTGAGCATCATGCCAATTACTAGTATCTGCCAGACCTGGTTTCGTCACAGTGATAAAACGGGAGGGCGGGCTGGAAGATAGGAAGGAGACTGGTATTGAATATTTTTGAATGTGGATAGTTTCAAATGAGCTTGAAGAAGAAATGTGCCCAAATGCTAGATATGCTCCGCCATGCCAAGGGATCTGTTCCCTCCATTGAATGCAACAAACTGCGACTTGAAGAAAACGTCGCCCCAAATTTGCAGGTCTCCGGGAGAGGTGGTTGGCTGAATGCCTCCAAAGCAGGCTGTCCAAAGTCAGTACACGAGTGTCAATCAATCGGCTGTGATGACTTACTGTCTTCGGTCACCTGTGCAAAGTTGATGTCCTCTCCTTTAATGCGTGCAATGTACACGCCACCGACGTCCACAAACAGGTCCGGAAGAAACGCGTCACAGGGTATCGTCATCCCGCCGATGTCTTCGTCATTTTGCGCACCCACCACTTGGCTGTAGTACGCGTCCGAGATGTCTTGCGACACAATCATGAGCGTTGTTCCCGTATCCGCGATCGCCTGGGATGTTGGTAGATCCGTCAAGGCCGGCTCATCGCCAACCGCAAAGCCAGATGTGCCGAACTGCCAAAACCCAGCTGACGTGTTGACGGGTATCCATGCCATGTCGCCCAGGAACTTGGAGGTGTCAATGCGGCCGAACTCGTAGGCGCCGATAGCGCCGGGCCGAAGGTCGGCAGTGAAAAGAGGCTCGGCAAGGGTGGGGAGGACATTGTCGAAGAAAGTTTTCTGCTGTTGGGGCTGAACAGTGTTGAGCTTGGAGAAGGCCAGACCCAAGAGCCCGTTGCTCTGGATGTCTTCAACAAAGGAGGAGGTGACATCTGTCGCCAGCTCAACCGCCTGGTTCTCAACGATGACCCCGCCGATATCCACAGTATCAGTGCCAACAGTGCCTGCTGCGCCAGACTCATCGCCGTAGGTGATAGAAAAAGAAGCCCCCTCGATCGGCTGGAAGGTCTTCGACTTGTTTGGATCATACACCTGGTGGCCGCGGAGGTCTGCGCTGGAGAGCTGCGTGTTGAAGACCCAGAGATCGGCGCTGCCGGTGTCGAAGTCGAGATTGAGGGTCTGCCCGCCGATCTTGACCGGAGACAAGTACTCGATGTCCCCTTGCTCAGGCGTTGCGGTGACCAGACCAATGCCACTTGAGTTTGTGATGCCAGCCTCTGGCTCAGGTTCAGCAGCAGCCTGAGGCTCAGCTTCAGGGTCGGCCTCAATGACAGGGTTGTCCCCCTCTTCACCACATCCGCAAGGGGGCCGGCCCCCCTGTGGTCCGGATCCCGCGCCGCCGAGCTTGTTCTTGGCGTCGTCCATGTCAAGCTTGGCTGCTCCCTGGGCTCTCATAGCGTCCAACAGCCCATGGGGAACAGGCATGCTGTACTTTCGGTATGCTTTGAGCAGCTCTTTCGGTCCATTGTAGCCCTGGAAGTTTGCATTCCTAGCTCTCTCCACCTTGAATGTCCGTCTTTCGATACGGGCCGGCGCAGCCGTCACCCACTGAAGAAGAACGAAAAGAAGGACGGATAGAAATGTAGAATGCATTGCGCCGGTTGGAAACGCCAGGCCGGGGCGTGCTTGTCAAGAAAGAAGAGTGAGATGGATCAACCACCATTAAAAATATTAACAAGACATAAAGGAACTCCCGGCGGCCAGTAGAGAAGGAGAGCTCATTGAAAGAGATGGCGGATTGTTGCGATGGAATATAAGTAGGAAAGAAGACAGGAACAAAAGCGAGAGCGAGAGAGGCAAGGATTTGGCACGGTGATGGTACGGCGAGTGTCATGGCCCGCCTCCTTGGCCACTGGCCGAGACGAGCAAAGTGCCAAATCGTCCATGGCGGGAGGCCTTCGATAAGATGACGGTCGAACGAGACGGAGCGGCCTCGTATGCGTTGCATGTCAGAGTCAGGCCGGATATTCTTGGCGGCCAATTCGTTGTTGGTGGGCGAAGGCGGTGCAGCGAGTCGTGGAATCGGCCCATGGTGCCATGGTGCGACACGCTGCTAGTGCGCCGTCATCCACAACGATGGATCTGGTGGCGTCGACACAAGCTTTTGGTGGTCGAACGCCGGGTCGCGGGGAGAGCCAGCGCCAGCCAAACAATCCATCGGAGCCAAGGGGGCCTTGCGGGCGCCAAGCCTTGAAACTGTCGGCCCTGTTGTGGCAGGCCAATGGCAAATCCATTGCGCGGCTCGATCTTGACTCCTCCGGGTTGCTCGGGCTGCAGCGTCAGCAATTAGGGGTCGATAGGCCGACAAAGAAAGTCCCTGAATTGTTGATGCTGCAATCGCTGCCGGCCCGCGGATGGGCAACGGCTGCGCATGCGGTCGGGCTGCGCCGTTCCGCTGAGACAATAGAAGGGACGCGGGCGAATCTGGAAATCTTTCCGGCACCCGGCACGAGGAGCAAACTTCAACTCTGATGACACCGGCTGCGCATACAGGATGGTGCGACTAAGCACCGTGACGAGTACAGAGTATACTGCAATCTCCAGCTCAAAACAGCAAATGGCAAGCTCACAACCAGGGAGAGAACAGCGATGGCTGGGCGCCGCTGGGCAATTTCCTTGCGGGGTATGAAGCTCGGGCCAAAAGCAAGGGTCTCCGTGTGAAGATAATTCTTGGAATCCTCACACAGTCCTGTAGCCTGGCTTATCGCATTACAGGCCCTTTTAGCATGCAGGAAGACCTTTCGGAATGCCAAAAGACCTCTTTAAAATACAGGAAGGAACTTTTAACAATTAGAGAGGCCTTTTCAGAATAGGCGATGGCCTGTAATGGCGAAAGCTATGGGTGTTCTTTACAGTGTAAAGGCATTTCTTTGCACTGGCTAATAACTTTCTCTTAGCGAGAATTCACGTGACCAAAGCGGGTGCCAGTTGGAAAACGGAAGGCACGACCCCCGCTTTTCGACCGTCTTTTCTGATGGACCCATTCCAAGCGTCGCCGCCACCCAGCACGTATCACAAAACTGGAAACGGCTGGACGCAAACCTTAACAGCCCACGTGCAAGTGGCTTGTTGTCGCGTTGCGGGTGCGCTTGCGATAATTGCGGGTTTTGCACTGCGGCTGCGATCCCATCGCGACGGGCGAGCGAGTGCTGGGGAATCTGCTGGGGCCCGCTGAGGCGCGCTGCCAGGTCCAGTCCCTCCTCCGTTTCTGGGACCAACGCTCCGACGACCGACCCTCCATAGCGATCGCCTCCCCCTCTCCGCAACGGCCTGAATCCACATTTCGGCGCCGTCGCTGTCGTCTTGGGTGGTTGCCGCTCGTGGGCGAGGCATTCGCCTCCAGCTGCCGGCCGAGATGTCGGACGAGGACTACACGACCGCCGGCGGCGCCAACACGTCCAACCACACCCCCGGCAAGCACCGCGGACCGCGCTTCAGCTGGACCCCGGCCTACGAGGCCACCTTCTTCCGCTCCCTCGTCGAGTCGACCCACCTCAACCTGCGCGAGGGCAGCACCTTCAAGCAGGAGGCCTGGGACCGCGCCATCCAGGCCCTCATCGAGCAGCACAACGCCTTCGCCCACAAGAACCACCTGATAAACAAGAGCGACAATGCCCGCAAGAAGTTCCGCCTGTGGCGCGGCCTGAGGGAAAACCCCGAGTTCCACTACGACCGCAGCACGCGGATGGTGACGGCGAGCGAAGATGCATGGAAGAGACACATCGAGGTACGTTGCGCGAAGTCTCTGCTCGCCGACAGGACACCAAGAGCTAACTCGTCTGCCCTCACGATAGAAAGAGCCGCTATCTCGATCGCTGAAAGGCCGACCGTTCGAGCACGAGGAATACTACGAGCATCTCTTCCAAGACGTGATCGGGTCGGGCGGTGCCCCAAAGCGCCTGACAAAACCTCGCAGGAAAGACAATGATATCTCTGGCGGTCTCAGTAACCAGGACGCGCCTGGCACCACGATATTGGACCTGATGGAGGCAAATTATACCCCCGCGCAGACACATATACCGCCGCCGTCTCTTCCCTCCGCGACCGCGACTCCTTCCCTCATTGCCCCTCCTCTGCCACCACAGCAGCACACACGACCCGCGTCGAATGTTGTGCCACCGCGTGCGTCAATCAGCTCGTCAGCTCTCACCCCGCCGGAGGATCCGTCACTGCATACGCGGAAGCGTTTCCAAGCGCCCGATAACAGCGCCCTCGTCAACAACACGAACCACCAGGACAAGAGACGGCGCACCGTGGCAGCAGCGGGGCACCTCAACTTGCAGCAGCTGGTTCCGAACAACAACCCGGCGCCTGCCATCAATCCCAGCACTGTCACGAACGCGAGCTCGGGCGGGGCAGTCCAGCAGCCAGTGCCCGCGCCTGCCCCGCCGACATTCCACCCTGATGCTGTAAGTACCACCATTCTTCCGAGGGACACGAGCTTGATTAACCACGCAAAGCAGCAAACCAGCGCGCTTGTCAACCAGGCTGCACTGCTCGCCGAGGCGCTACGCGGGGCCAAGCTCAGGAACGGGTGGTCAGAGCAAGCGCTTGAGATCTTCTTCCGCGAGTTTAGTGAGGAAGACATGGACCTCCAGCTCAAGATTGCTGAGAAGGTCCTGACCGACGACAACAAGGCAATGGTGTTTTGCAAAATGACGGACCAGCTGCGCAACCACTGGGTTAGGCGACTTAGAGAGATGCATAACCAGCGCATGAACTAGTTGAGTGTGCGCCAGCACGAGCATGGTGGAGATACCCTTGCGCTGGGAGAAATGATCTCTACGCTATGGGATAGCGCTACGCTTTGGCAATTGTCTTTACCACCCCGGATGTCGTTCATTCGGAGCATACTAGTGTCAAACCGACCCGAGATTTTGGTTTACTGCGAGATAGGCGATGGCGTGGGAAAAGGCAACGGTTGGGGAGCCCAAGGATTTGTGTGCGGACGAGGTTGGCTTGTGCTTCCCTGGTACGTCACGATCGCGGCTAGGGCGTTTTATTTTGGGGATCTTGCGTTTTGGTCTATCGTGTCGATAGGTGTCTGGGCTGTTGGTTTTTGATTTGGAGGAATATGGTGACAATGTGCCCGGGATCTTGGTAGCCTTTGTGATGGCGAGCTGATGATGTTTGGCTTGGGTTTTGTGCTGGGAATATGTGAGCTGGGTTTGCCACGACGGGGAGCGTGAGGCCCTTACCACCACGTTTTGTTTCGATCATTCTGGTCAAGGGCCATGTCACACGACTTTGTATTCATAGGATTCCTTTACGGTTTATGATGGACGAGACGGGAGTTTCTCATAGGCTTGGGTAGGCTGGGTATTCGATAGGGCTTGTGGTTGATGAATTGATATCCATGGATGCTTCTGCGGTCTGGCGTCGCTGTTCGGAGGAGAGGAAGCCGAGCTGTCTATGTTCTAACCCTTCTAAGGTCCCGAGGCTCCCAGCAATCGAATGCGACGCAGCCACCCCCGTTCGACTCGCCATATCCGAAAGTGTTCTCGGAAACGGGATTCGGGGTTTGAAAGCAAGGGGCAGACCCAGCGATCATGCTTGGTGCCTGGGCAACATGGTCACACGGAGCAGATTTACGTTAAGTTAATCAACCCACGAGCCTAGCTTGCTGAACGGACGTGTCACAGCAGGCATTTACATCAGGTCACATTTCCGGTGCGCAAGTTGTTCCCCCCGTGCCAGGCCGCTAATTTCCGGCTCCCGACATGTAGCTCCCCCGACGTCACACAGAAGCACTTGAGAGGCCACGTTCCATGCCTGTTTCCCCGCGCAGGACCCGGGCCTACACGTGTCGTGCCGTCTGATTCCGGGTCAATCAGCTCTGGGAACGACTCTATTACGACCCTTCCAGCGCTCGCTCGTGGCCCGATGATCTCATTACATAACGCTCCCGCTATCGGGCGTGCTGCCGTGGCACCACGGCTCCCACGTCTTGGCAATGCCGCTTCCCTTTCCCACGCACCGCTCGGCGCTGGCCGTCAGAGAGGAGCCTGACGTCGCGCTGCGATGCGATAGTACGGACATGTTGGTGTGGGGCTGTTCGGCGCCAACCTATCATGACCGGAGGCCGCGAACTGTCAGAAAGTGGAACGCCAATGCCGAGCAAATCACCCGGCGCGCCCACCCCCCGACCGCGCTGCATCGCCTGCCCCATTGGGTGAGATGGGCGAATCCACCACACACACCCGCGAAATGCGCGCAATGCGCTCAGCTACTTTGGTCGCTAGCATCTGTGCCACAGGAAACGGACGTAGTGCAAGACGTTGCCAACCAGACGATTGGTTCCGCCCACCGATATCCACACCACCACCACTCCCAGCACCGCCATCACCCCTCCCTTCCTCTCGCAAAGAATCCGCTGGAAGGGAGGGGGAAAGGGTTCTACCGAGCGACTAGCGCCGGGAAGACCATTGCGACGACAGCTCATAAATAACTCCCCGGACCCCTCCTTTCTGACCGGAACCTTCTCCTGCCAAAGACTCTCTTGATTCCTCTCAGACAACAAGCTTCACGCCAAACCAACACAAAGTCAAAACCCGACCACCAACCCCTATTCAAAATGTGCGGTGACACTTGCTCCTGCGGCGCCAGCTGCTCCTGCGCCGGCTGCTCCACCCACAAGAAGTAAACGTTCAGATCTTGTAAGCCCCCTACTCCTCCCTCCCTTGACTTCCGGGAATAGGACAAATCTGACAAGTGGCGGTAATAGTACTCTCCGTGAGCGAGTGAGCGTCGTTGGTTGTGTTTTGCTTCCCTCCTTCGTGCGACTTCAGTTCAGTTCAGATCATACTTTGCGTTTCGCTTCTGACAGAGAGAGATGTGGACTTGGGCTGGCTGTGTGAACATCTTGGAAAGAGGTTAGGGGACCGTTGGCTTGTTGTTACTTTGCTGCGACTGCTGCGTTGCCTACATAGCACTACTTCTTCAATGCATGCTTGTTTGATTCTGTGCTGTCTTTTGAGCTGAGGTGTTGTGGTTCGCATCAAATGAATGCAGTGCCGGGTTCCAACTCATAAGCATCTCGGCTCCGTTTCTTTATCTCATCCGAGGCCCTGATGGTTGATTTTATCTCACGTTTTCGTCCCGTATTTCTTTGTAAACACCCAAGAAAAGGGATTCCCATTGTCATCAAAGATTCTGCATGATCCCGGGATGGATAGCCTCTAGCTTGGCCATCAGCTCTCTCCACAGCTTTTTCTGTGTCTGCATCCCTTCGTCACTCAGCACAAAGTCCGACGGTCTACGCCTCGGGGTTAGCATCGCTTCGGCAGAGAACACACCAGAAGCACCGCAACTTACTTTCCAATCTTCCCACTATCAAAATACTGACCGTTGCTCGACTCGTCCGCCCCAGCAGGGAGTACCAGAGTTCGACCCCCTTCCTCAGCAGTGCGTGCAAGAGCTTTCCTCATGACCCTCATGTAGATTTCGAATAGCGGGCTGCCATGCCGCATGATCTCGGTCCTGCAGAAGCCCGGGTTGGTAACCGACGCCGCGATCCTCCCCGGCTTTGTCGACTTGGCCAGCTCGCTGGCAAATTCCCGCGCGACAAGTAGCTGTATTAGCTTGGACACATAATACCTGTCTCTCACAGTCAGCACAGATCCCCGAATCAAACCCCCAGACACATCCATCCATACCTATCCCCCATCCTCGCCTTCCCCTGAT
>Ga0247780_1000745_pt1 | contig 26774 bp, 43 predicted proteins | sample UWRJL079202R5_FD_179927 | JGI IMG/M metagenome (GOLD analysis project Ga0247780, IMG submission 179927) | Plant litter microbial communities from Arlington Agricultural Research Station in Wisconsin, United States - UWRJ-L079-202R-5 | ecosystem: Environmental > Terrestrial > Plant litter >... | reverse complement strand
CTTCGGTAGCCCCGGCTCCACTGCTGGAGTGCCAGAAGGAGAAAGGTCGAAATAACTACCTATCTTACGCGCCAAACTCTTGCGCGATAACAGGGCTAGGGCTGTAGATCAGAGGGGTAGTATGTTGCAATTGAGGAGTTGCGATCGCCGGGCAGTTACCTGAAGAAAAGGGGCTAAGAATGACTGACATCGGAGTTATGTCGCGATCGGTTTCACCGAAAATCTTGGCTTCGGCGGAAATGAAGCGTCTTTGTCATCAAGGCGATCAGGAAAATAACAAGCCCCCTTTTCTGATCGCCCCATTATATCTAAGTTCTGCCTGTTTTCTGCTGAGTCATCGCCTGTCTCCTCCGCCTCTACTCTCTGCACTTCGGCCTGGAATTTCTAGGTATATGTCAACCGACCCTCAAGTGTCTCCCATTGTCTCCCCTTGCAATGCAGATGCTGCCATGCTGGTTCTGGTTTAAAATTGGGATGAGAGTCTGTGCTACAACTCTATTTCGATACTGTGACCTGATGGTGTTGGTGATGTTGTGAAAGTTTGTCAATTGCTCGGTGGTACCTTGCCCACGCCTTGTGATTTGTTACTCACAAGCTGTACTAAGAAACAACTTAGATTGGTTTACACTACACCCGATAGACCTACACAGGAATGTGAAAGCGTATCAAAAGAACCTTCCCATAATGTGTCCTAATACAACATAGCCTTCCTTGATTAATAGGAAGGACGCGGCAAAGACGCGAGAAAACGCGCATTGCGGCGGTGGGAGCAGAGATCGTCTACGAAGTGCCTTTCCAAACAATTTCCTCAGACAAGAAAGACCAGAGTGTCTCGAGAGGTCATGTTTCTGCTGACCGGGCGAAGGGGCCTCCGGGCTCTTGTTATATCCTCATCAAGGGCCCCATCAGTGAAGATACTAAGGTCGGTAGGTAGGTTGGTAATTATGTTACAGGCCTTGCTCAAATCGTAAGTGACAGCAATTACCATACATTATTATAGACCGCGAGACAATGCAGGTACGTCCTTTTTAGAGTGATAGGTATGTAGTTTAGAGCATCCAAACCTTCCGCCTGGCTTGAAAGTATAGGGCCATACTCCCATGGGTTGTTGGGGGCCACTTGCAGGATAGCAGGGCGTTGCAGAAATGAAATGCATTTTCCTAATGCAACATCATGACGGCGTTGAACAGCAATAACACATCTTCTATACCTACCTACGGGGGCTAATTTGGTGAGACTTCAAGCTCCACGATACCTTCAACTGACAATGCCGACACCCTACCGTCGGCAAGCCCTGAAAAGGGCCGAGGAATATCCAGATCCGTGCACCCATATATATCGAACATAAGGTACAACGTTGCTCCCATAATCCTCTCATACCTACCTGGTAAGTAGCGCAACGAGTAAATCCTCAAGCTCGACATTATGTGGCAAAGTGTCACTTGAACTCAGCCCCTTCTCGTGCCTTCCAGCAGGCCAAATACCCTACCTACCTACCTATATATCAAAGCCGCACGGAACCTCACTGCCGTGCACAACGATGGTGAACGAAAACAAGATTTCCGGGCAGCTTCGCCGGAATACAACCACCTCACGTATACAGGCATCTAACTTATACATCTACCCGGTCGGAACCAGCCCAGTAACTCCCACAAAACAGTACCGGCCCGATGACGCAGCCAATGAACAGCCTCCGTCCTCGACTTACACCCAAAGAACTACGCTAGCTGTGGACCCAGGTCCTTCCACCAGGACCGATCGGCGCTGCAGCACACAACCACCCCGCTGATTTATCCGGGTAACGCCCTGGCGAGTTCCGCGCGACACCGCGGCTCGATATTGCCAATTCTGTGGGGAAGCGTCATCCACCGATTTGGCCATGGTAATTCCCCGCGTTCCTGGTTTGCGCCACCCGCAGCCGGCTCTCTATTTTCAGACACATTTGCATGTCCGATATTGCCTGACAGCCAGCCACCCGCGATCGCCACAGCCACTGCCGCATTCGCGATTGATCTTTACATCCGAGAGGCCCGTCCGCCAAGCACAACGGGTTTAACGGTTCATTTACCAGCTGTCGTAGCCAGTCGCTTCCCCGGCCGTGCAACACCAGGAACAGGTTCCTGGCTGAACCGCTTCTCCCGGACGCCGGACGGGGACAGTTTTTATGACAACAGGCTATGTCCGATGACAACATCACATTCTCTCTTACATTCTCTGGAGTCTGGGCGATGCAGGAATCAGTAGCTACCTACCCAGGTGCTATATGCTGGACCATGGACTTTGCAACTCGAAGCGGACTTCACCCTCCGAGGAGCAGAGGACAGCGGTCGCCGATATTGTCGTTGACAAAGAGGAATTAGTTATCGTAAAGTCGGCAGACGTCATGACTTTGGTGGGCGGGTAGGGAGCAGTCGTGATCTCGAGCGGGTATAAGAAGAGGCATCTTCTCTCCTTTTCCATCGTCTCCCTTTTCATCAGCATCAGCATCAGCATCAGCATCTTCCAGTCCATCGATCTCTCGACACCTTCAGATTTCAGAAACAAACTCACACCACTTCCCCCCTTTTCAACCACCAAAATGCAACTCACCACCCTCTTCATCGCCGTCTTCGCCAGCGCGGCCATCGCCGTTCCTACCGGCGGCGGTCCCGGCGGCGGTAGCGGCGGAGGCGCTGGTGGAGGTGCAGGTGGCGCCGCACCCTACGACCCTTGCTCGGGTCTATACGACAACGCAGTGTGCTGCGCAACTGATGTCCTTGGCGTTGCCGACCTTGACTGCAAGACTCGTGAGTTCTTCTCAAGTCTCAGCAAACATATTCGTCTATTCTAACCACACCTCTTACAGCCCCGTCGGTCCCTGTCTCTGCTGCCAGCTTCAGCTCTGTCTGCGCCGCCATCGGCCAGCGCGCCCGCTGCTGTGTTATTCCGGTTGTGAGTTTTCCTCCCGCGCGGGCGTTGAGATACTGTTGGATCAGGAGCTAATGCTAACATTTCGTATCAGCTGGGCCAAGCTGTTCTGTGCCAGACCCCCGCTGGCGTCAAGGGCTAAATCCTCCTTGAATAACAGTGGCAATGAAGCCTTGTTCATGAGTGACGACAAATCATCCCCTTTGCTTAGTTTCTTGAAGCGGGGCTCAATCACTTTCTGTCAAATAGCGAATAGCAAGTAGCAAGCGATCTGATGTGCGAAGAGCGAATACAGTTCAGCGTAATTAGCTGCAATTCCTTCCTTACCTAACTCCCGTGCTACCAACCACCGAGCTCTATCCCGTCCCCTACTCAAACGTTGCCATCTCGTACATATCATCCGGATCTGTGCAAATATTAGCGTCTCTTCCCAGCCTCGGCAATATCTAACACCGCGGTACTCACCCTTCCCATGTTCGGCAATAAACCTCCGAACCTTGTCCACCCGCCCCTCCACCTCCTTCACCAACCGGTCCAAATCCCCCCTCACCTCTTTATTCGCCTCCGCACCCTTGCTAATCGCCCACTTCGCCACATCGAACCGACTCACCCCATTCACAAGCATCATATCGAACGGCGTGGTGGTGCTTCCCTCCTCTCGATACCCCTCAACACTCATTCTCGCCACTCCCTCTCTCCCGAACAGCAATCCCTGCAACTCGGTGGCATACCCATGGAAGTTGAACCGCACCGGTCTATCCTTTGTGAATACTTCAAGAAATTTGTCCTTGCTCAAGGCGTGTGGGTGCTGCGACTCGGCCAGGAGAATCATCAGGTCCGTCACGTTGACGACGCGGACGCGCAGGGCAGGGCAGAGGGTTCGCAATAGCTCGGCGGCTTTGATGACTTCAAAGGTGACTTCGACGCCAATTCCAACCAGGACGACATCCGGATCGGTGTCGGCGGGGAGTGGGGTGGAGGCAAAATGCCAAATAGACGCACCCAAGCGACAGTGCTCGTCGGCTTCGTCTGGCGAGAGGTACACAGCCGTGGGTTGTTTGGAGCCGATGATCAGGTTTGTTTTGTTCTTGGAGGCGAGGATATGGGCGACGGTGCTAAGGAAGCAGTTGGCATCCGGGGGGAGGTAGACTCTGGCGGATTCGGCCTTGATATTAAGGACAGCGCCGATGAAAGAGGGGTTTTGGTGGGAGAAGCCGTTGTGCTCCTGGCGCGCCCATGTGCTTGTCTCGATGTAGTTGATCGAGGCCAGATCGCCCCTCCACTTTACCTCCTGGGCGATCTTGATGAACTTGGAGTACTGCACCATCATGGTGTGCACGATTCCCAGGAAGGACTCGTAGCTGGGGAAGATGGCGGTGCGGCCTGTCAGTGTGTACCCCTGCATGAACCCTTGGCAGTCGTGTTCTGAAAGGACTTCGATAACACGGCCGCCGTTTGCGCGCGAGTACTGATCCCACTGGAAGTTGCGTTGAGTGTGGTCCAGAATGGCACTGAGTTTGTTACTTTCGAGCTCGTCGGGTGAGAAGAGGCGGATACTGATGGGGTTCTCCTGGAACACTTTGTCCAGATAACTCCCGGTAACTTGCATGCAGCTCTGGTCGGTGCCCTTTTCAACCGTGAATTTCTTCCAATCGACCTGCTTGAGCGCAGTGTACGGGTCATATGTGTCCTTGAGCTGGCCGAGCTTCTTGCTGTCGTTCTTCGGCATACTGTCGAGGATCGACTGAACTGGTTTGCCGTCCTTGAGCACGTCCTCGATCTTGTAGCTTGTCAACCAGTCATTGAGCGCTTTGAGTTGGGACTCGTCGCTGTTGGCTTTAGAGAGAGGGACTTGGTGCGAGCGGAAAGACCCTTCAACTGGTTTCCCGTCAAGTTCCTTCGGCCCGCTCCAGCCCTGCCCAGCTGTCAATACACCGTAACATTAGCAGGCGGCATCAAATACGTACCTTTGGAGTCCGAAGAACAATCATAGGCCACCTGGGCTTCTCGAGTGGTTTGCCTGACCGAGCAGCCTGCTGTATCTTTTTGACTTCGGCCAGAGCCCATTCCAGCGCACCGTGGAGCTCGTCATTGATGTTGTCGAGGTGCTCCACAATGCACACCTGATACCCATATCCGCTGAACAAACAGACGATCTCTTTATCGTCCATGCATCCGAATATGGTCCGCTCGCTGATCTTGAAGCCATTGACATGCAAGATGGGAATGACCGCCCCAGACTCTCTTGGGTCAAGGAACTTAATAGCGTGCCATGCGGTTGCGGTCGGCCCCGTCTCCGCCTCACCGTCGCCCACGATACACGTAACGATAAGGTCAGGCTTATCCATAACAGCGCCGAACGAGACGGAAAGAGCATATCCCAGCTCGCCGCCCTCATGGATCGATCCAGGTGTCTCGGCATTGATGTGACTGGGAAATCCGCCGGGGACAGAGAAGCGGGTGATCAGGTTTCGCAAGCCGGCTGCATCACGGTCGTACTCGCCAGGGTAGAATTTCTCCAGCGATCCCTCGAGCCAGAGCGCAGCCAAGGCAGCCGGCGCGCCGTGGCCCGGGCCGATGACATAGATCATGTCGAGGTCGTGGTTGCGAATCAGAAGATTGAGGTGCGACCACACCAGGATGAGCCCCGGGCATGTCCCCCAGTGGCCAAGGAGCCGTGGTTTGACATCAGCGAGTTTTAATTCTGACTCGAGGAGAACGTTGTCGCGGAGGAAGATCATCGCTGGAGAGCACAGGTGAGTGCTAAGAGCGGGGATGGGTGCAAGCAGCGGCACTTACCAGCAGCAATGTAGCAAGCCGCTCGTTGGAAGCCGCGCAGCGAGTCGGCGACATCGTTTGGAAGATGGTTCCTCGGGACCTTTGCGACGAGATCTAGGACACTGTCTGGCAAAGCCGACGCTAGAGGAGGCGGGTTTGGTACTTCCTGGAGCTGTTGGCTAACCATTTTTGCGGCTACAATTTCCTTTCCTTCTCTTGCAACCACTGCAGAGTATGAAGAAATACCGACTCAAAAGTATTTAATTTTGGCAGTCCAGATCCGCGGTTTCCACAGCGAAACTTGTTGGAAGAGCGGATGGGGAATCGATGACGTAGCTGATGGGTTTGCGTCAACTTGCACCCCACAAATGGCAGTCGCGCCTTGGATTGAATGGACAAGAATGGGTGGCCGCCCATTGGCTAGCTCTTTCCACACGGAGCGACACAAAAGGGTTTGCCGTTGGACGTTTCATGAAAGGACGTCGGCATATGTTCGCCGATGCGCACCAGGCCCAGGCAGAGTGGCAGTCAACCACCGTCGTCAACTTCCACCCCCGACCTGTTGAAATGGCCAATCTGCAAGTGAATCGTCTTTCTGAGCAACCCCGCGAGCCATTCCGCTCTCTCTCATCACCACCGGGCAAGGGATGTGGTGCTCCCCTGTTGGCCCAGCCCACATCCCACCCGACCGATCGGTTGGTCCGTCGACGCTAACACTTGGCGCCTTGGCAGAGAAGTTCGCAGTCCACCACCTGTTGCGCGTCTGGCCGTGTCGCGACTGGAGCGATGGGCAGGGCCATAGGTGTCGATGGACAATGCACGGTGTCCTGTTCAATACTGCAGCAGCAACATTGTTATCTACCGACCTAGGTTCCGCAACCATCTCCATCCGCTAGCCCAAACGACATCACAACACTTCGGTTCATGGTGGCCCGAATGGCGTTCCAGGAAGGGCAGCGTCAAGGCGGCTCGCACCAACACCCGCCTATCCAATGGTACGCCGCCATTCACGGACGAAGCCCCACCCGTCCACTGGTTTTCCAGGAGCAGGTGCCCTGCAACCCAAGTTCCGGGGACCCAATCTCGATCGCGCAATACCGGTAGGATTATGTGGCTGCAGAGCGAGGGCCGAGCCACGCTCTCTGACTCGCCATCCCTGCCCTGGCTCCCGCATTCTTGCGTTCTCGGGTGCCGTGCTTTTTGTTCCAGGGGCACTGCTGGTGTTTTCGAGCTCTTCTTCGCCCATCTCCCAGCCCTCAAGAGATGCCAGACCTTCCCCATAAGTCTCTATGTTTTCTTCGCACGCGCATCGCACTTCGATGCAACGTCCTACTCCTCTAGCGCCAGCGGTGCTACCAGCGGTGCTACCAGCAACCCCAGAATCGAAAGCCTAATTCTTCGCGCCTGAGGAGCCGGCGTGATGAGTGCCACTGCCACGGGTCCGCCACCCCCCAATGAGTCTCGAGGGCCAACACTGATCATCCTCTCAACCATCCTCCACGCCATCTCCCTCCCCCTACTCACCACTCGGATATGGACACGGTCGCGCCCCACCCTCCGCCTCTGGTGGGACGACTACACCATCCTCGCCGCGGCATCATTCGACCTCCTCAACTGGATCCTTATCCTCCTCGCCGTGCACCACGGCCTCGGCCGCCCTGGCCCCTATGTCCCCCTTGCCTCCCAACCCCTCGGCCGCAAGTACCTCTACTTCGGCCAGCACGCCTCCGGCTGGGCCATCGCCCTCATCAAAATCAGCATCGCCCTGATGCTCCTGCGCCTCCGCCCCGACAGCCTCCGGTGGCGGCTCTTCCTCCTCGCCATGATGTTCCTCCCCGTCGCCATCGCCGCCACCACAAGTGGCGTCCTCTTTTCAGCGTGCAAGCCGCTCTCTGCCATGTGGGAGTTTGACCCCACCGCGGTGTGTCTGCCGCTAGGGCTGATCAGCCAGTCGATACTGGCGACGGCGGCGGTGACGATTGTGACGGACTTTGTGCTGTCGTTGCTGCCGCTGACGTTCATTGTGCGGATTCAGAGGGCGACGAGAGAGAAGGTGCTGTTGTCTTTTCTGATGGGGTTGGGGCTCGTGGCGAGTGCGGCGAGTGTTTGTAAGATTGTGTCGGTGACGAGCCGGAGTTTGACGGGTAGGTGCAATGGTTGGTGGTTGGGTGATGGGTGTGTATGGATGTTTGCTGATATGGTTTGATGATAGGGGATACCCTTATGGATGGGGTGGATGTTACATTTTGGGGGATATTGGAGAACCAGCTTGGGTAGGATTCCTTTCTGCTCTTCATCCCACTTTACCCCTGCCTACTCGTATACCCGACCAACTAACTCTCCCCTCTACACATAGCATCATCGCAGCCTGCGTCCCATGCTTGAGGCGGGTAATCGAGAGCGCCTTGCATAGGTTAGGTCTGGTATCCAGCCACGGACCAACGATATACCATATGGACCGGGAGGAATCAGCAGTGGCTAGAAACCAGAACATGCGTGTCACGCAAGAAGGGAGAACACCATACGAGAACGATACGGATCGGGAGGGTGCCGTTGGCTGGGAGATGACGCCGCAGGGATCTGCTGTTGGGATACCAAGCCCTCCGTCGTGGGATGTTTTGGATGTGAAATGAGAACAACTACTGGGATATTTGGGATATTGGTTAGTTGGCAGGATTGGGAGGTGTTCCAGGATGGATCTTTCTGGATTGAATTGAAAATCGACACCTGGTATGGGCTTGGGGAACATGAGATGGGCCAGAAACTGCAAAACGGAAAGGTAATGGAAAGTACGAAGATGTAAAGCGCAAAAGGCTCACCACCGAGCCTCCCACCCCCCGGCCGGTGGGGTGGGAAGGTCGGTGGCTACGAAAACCCCCCCTCCCGGGTCGGGAGGGTTTTACTTCGGTGGGGAGGGTCCCCGTCCAACCCCAGGCTTGCCCGGGATTCAAGCCTGGGGTCGAACGGGGAGCCTCCCCAAGTCCAGGGGAGAGCGCAGCCCTGGGAGCCGCTCGGCCAGGTGGCCGTTGAGCTCCCAGGGCTGGATGGTATGAAATTTGGACTTGCCTATACTTCTGGGCAGGGGATTTAAGGTTCCTGGTCGGCATGGTGAAAAGTATGGCAGAATTGTGGCGTTGTGAATAGTCTGTGCACCTGGGGCCCACTACCAAAGCCCTACCCGCTGCCCCTTTTACACGGAGTAGGTAGAGAGACCCTTAAGTTCTCGGCAGGAACCCCCTCTACTCAATCCAAGACGGACAAAACCGTCTCATCAGCCGTCAGCCCAGTGTATTTCACACTATCCCGCCACAACATGGCTTGCTTCGTCTCATCTCTTGACTCAGGACTGGTCTCCGAGGGCTCTGTGCCGTTGACATAGACTGCTTTAGGATGCCTCCCGAGAGTCGCAACATCCAGTGCCGCCCTCAGCACGTCTTTGGCCGATTCTTTCGTAGTTCGATATAGCCCTTTGGACGGCATTCTGGACGATACCGCGGCGAGGAGCGGAAGAAAGATCTTGGTGGCAACTTTGGACAAAAGGAAACTGCCCCGACGAAGGAGTTCAGTTGGCATTGAACCCGGGTCAACGCCCAGGACACAGATTTTCGAGAGCTCTGGGTCAGCGTCGAGGCGCCTCTGGAGTTCGTAACTGCGAGAGAGTTAGAAGAGGTTCGATAGCAAGGAGCATGCGGCCCAGTCAAGAGGAGAATGAAAGAGCCACCCACATCATCATCACCTGGCATAGCTTGGAGGCGCAGTACCGCCGCATCCCTGCCTCTCCTGCGGGGTCCTCTTTGGGCGAACTCCATGTGCCTTTGGCAAGGGACTCGGTGCCGTTGAACATGGTCTTCCAGCGCTCCTCCTTGAACATCCCCAAGGGGGCGTGGCTGGGATCGTTGGGGCTGTTCGCGCCAAATACGCATTAGCCATCTCGTGATATCAACAGCGTATTCCTGGTAGGTACTTGCTCGTGTCCGCAGCTTGAGACCACGACGATTCTCCCGTGCTCTTTGTCCATGCTCTGGAGGAGCAGGAGAGTGAGCATCCAGTGGGATAGATAGTTGCTCTGAAAACTCATGTCGTAGCCGTCGTCGGTGAAGGTCTGTGTCGTGTGTTCCTGGAAGGCGGCATTGAGGATCAAGGCGCGAATAGGGGGGAGTGAGTTATTGGCGACGCGGGTATTTATGCTGGCTGCGACGGCCCTGACGTTGGCGAGCTTGGAGAGGTCCAGGGCCACCACATCGTGCTGGTGATCTGGCTTTGCGTGGGTGAGCGCAGCGGCGAGGGCTGTTGCGGTCTCGACGTTGCGGACTGTGTAGATGCCATGAAAGGCTAATGAGTCGGGAGACGTCGCAATCGTCTTGGAAATTGCGCTGCCAAGGCCTCCGTTTGCTCCGGTTACGATGATGACTCCTGAAGAAGTGGTCATGATTTCAGCGTACGGGAGTCAGTCTTTTGGCCGTAATGATTCCACGGCCGGGCCTGTTAGCGACAGCGAATGCGCCGATGTGAGGGATTTCGGGACCCTTTTCTCTGGAATTATGGCGGATCGAGTTCTCTGCTGCAACTTTACTCCGGGGATCGCGCATTTGAATACATCTTGGTCAGACAGGTCACGGTTGTCAGCGACAACTTGCTGCCGTCGAGGCTTGGCGGTCAGCACACAAAAGGATCCTTGCATTACGGGTTATGGCGGAGTGTCGGCTAAAGGCCCGCGTAGTCGGGCCCGCGGGACCCGAAACCAGCAGTCCCCGCTGTTTCGCCAGACAAATCGCAATCCTTTGCCGCGAGTGGGACTCGCCGTAAGGCACCGAGAACGAACGTCCGACAAACAGATGGAGCCCGCTAACCGAGAAACGATGGCCACTGAGCGCGTAACCACGCCGGATCCCGATGCCAAACGAGCCGTATGTTCCCCGCGAAAGAGTTGAGGACCTGGTCAGGGTAGGTGCTAATCTTGGGGATGCGCTCCGCAGTGTGATGAGTGCCGTACGAGGAAGGTACGGTCCGCCCCTTTTCCTTCCAATTTTTGACAGTGACTGTGCTGATCGGTCCCCCAGATACGTTGTGACAAAAAGACCCCTTGCGCGGGTTGCCGTCAAGCACAGCGGGTCTGCGTCTCCACAGGCCCGGGCCAAAAGCTTGCAGGTGCTCGTCAAAGAGTCCTCATATCCTCCCAATAGTTAGCCCCCCACCGTTTCAACCCTCTGCATCAAGGGGTGTCAGCTAAGTAACATGGCCCAGTGAGAGGAAATTTGACACATTCGATGAGCGTCTTGGCGGCATTGAGCGCCTCCTTGAGCAGATCAACATCAATCTTGGCAGTCGCACCCTGCCCCCCACTGCTCCTACCCCGTCCATCAGCTTCACCAATGCGGATGACGATCGCCGGTCCTCTGCCAGCGCGGAACCAAAAACCCAACCCGTGAGCAGGAACTCTCCTGCAACGAGCGATCTCCATGATCCCCTGAGGCCCGTTTTCGAGGGCGACTCCTCCTTATCGGCCCATGCCACCTTCGCAAGCGAATTTGTCGGCCACGCTGTCAAGCAGACCGTGTTACCAGACAGGGATCCGCGAATGCAATCCGCCTTGTCGACGCTCCATCAAATTGTGCAGAGGCAAAATAAGAAATCGACCGCCAACGAACTCCGCTTTCCCAACCAAAAGAACCTTCCTGAGGGCGGCTTCCGGTCCTTGCCCATGCCACCCTCAGATTTTGTGCTTCAAGTCCTGCGAGACATGAAAGGTTAGCACATCGTGTCTCACTTCTCATTGCACCTTACACCACTGGCACCGGCAGCTAACTCAAGACTCAGCGACGAGTCCGCATATTTTCGCTGTGAGATGTTCCTACTTGTCAGTCGACAGCTTCACCGAGTACTGCCAGAAGGTCTACTTTGCCACCAAAGACTACTCTGCTGCGGCTTTTGTTGTTGTTAATGGCGGACTATTCTATCTACTCACCGACAAGCTGCTTGCTGGGGCCCCTTCCGACGTCAATGTTATGGAGGAGTTCCACCAATACAAGACGATGTGCGAGGATAACCTCATCACAACGTTAGGAGACATCAACCCCTTTTTGCCTGCAACGAAAGAAAATTTGCAGGCTCTGCTTATGGGGGTGAGTGGTACCTACGCGTCATCCGTCAGGTAGCTATGCTGACCCCTTCTTCCAACTTAGGAATGTTTCGCCATAGAGGCATCACGGTCTTTGCTGGCTTGGCAGATGAATTCCTTGGCTGCGCAGATGTGCCAAACCCTAGGCTACCACCGTCTCGTGTTGTTCCCGGATCCACCAAGTGATCCCCCCACAGAACAGGACGTGGGAGCTGAGATGATGACCTTTGCGTACGTTTTGGATAAAGGCCTAGCCCTCAAGCTCGGTCGGGCCTCCGCTTTCCAAGACTACGATATCCTCATGCCATCATACACCATTAGTGGAGATGTCACAGTCGATCCCTGGCGCCGAATCTCTATGCTGTGGTTCCGGCATGCGCAAATTCAGGGCAAGGTGTACGAGAAGCTATACAGCGCGAGGGCACGCGCTTTGCTGCCGGAGCAACGCCTGCAGTTTGCCATCGGACTTGCTGATGAGGTCAAGGTAATGATACAAGACTCGGAGCGCGTTCAACATCAACTGGGGACAGACGTGGACGTTCATGATTCCAATTTCATCGCCTGGGAGATGGCCGGTCTGAGGTTTGCCTATCTGTCTGATATGGTGACATATCACGGAACCTTGACCCTCATCTACCGTGCAATTCCAGCGGCTGAGAACGCACCAGTCCCGTTTATCCCTGAGTGCATTGCGGCTGGACGAATGGCTTTTCACTATCACTCGGAGTGTATGCGAATTACGAAGCCGTATCTCGCACTGCAGGCCTGTTACATACACTGGTAAGCTCACTGCCATCAGCCTCACAGCTCAGCCACTATCCAGACAAGCTAACAGTTGCAAACAGGATAGTTTTGTTTTGCCCCTTTTTCCCGCTGGTCTTGCTTTTTTGCCAAATCATCCAAGCAAGGGACGGGGAGTCGTCTGACGCCGATCTTTTGCTGCTCGCAGAGTTCACATCGTCACTCGAGTCTACGTGTGAAGTGTCGGAAGCTATCCAGCAGCTACATCGGTTATCCCAAACATTGCACAATATCGCTTCCCTCTACGCGAATGCCAGGAAGTCAAACGATGCGGCAACGGTGAGCGTGGGAGACGGGTCCGATATCTACCAATATTTGAACCAACTGGGATCGTCGAAGGGGGTACCAGTCCCGACAAGATTTGACGAGACATTGATGTCCTCGGCGATGGTGGACGTGCAGTTTGGGGATTGGTTCACTGGGAACTTCGACATGATGGGGTTGTTGGAGGATGATTTGTCAAGATTCTGCCCTTAGACGTTCGCCCGAATATCCAGAACCGTTGGCCACTGCACCAATGTGACCCCTCCTCAACGTTGAGTCATCGCCGAACCCGGCTTTTAGCCCGAGACTACCGCCAAGACCACTAACCCCTATCCACCTCCCTTCCTCGACAGTCATCGCGACAAAACCATCTCACTTCCCAGCCTTCTGGAACCCCTCCCTCAACTTGACCTTACATTCACCAGCCGCACGGCAAAATGGCCAACCCAACCGCCCTCTTCGTCATCGACATCCAAAATGACAACGCTACTCACCCCGCAACCAGAATCCGCGCCGCAGATCGCGTCAAACACGCAGGCGAGACCATCCTTAAAGCAGCACGGCAAATTCTCGACGACCACCGCACCACATCCCCCCAACCAATCATGATCATCTTCATCCAGCACGAGGACGTTCCCGGGAAGGGCTTTCTCCTCAAGGACACCGAGCCATGGAAGTTAGTCTTTGAGCCGCGCGCCGGTGCCGAGGGGGAGTTGCTTGTTCAGAAGACTACTCGTGAGTTTGGTTACCTATCGTCATCTAATTACTTCCATGTGATCAACGGAGCCCCATACGCTGATAATGCCCTGTCGGAAGGAAACACCTTCGAAACCAACCCCCACCTAGCCGACATGCTGAAAGCACTAGGGGTGCGTGAGATCGTGGCGTTCGGCATCCAGAGTGAATGCTGCGTGGAGTCGACTTGTCGTGGCGCGCGGGAGGCTGGGTTCGGCGTGACGTTGCTGAGCGGGGCGCATTCGACTTATGATTTGGTGAGCGAGGGGAAGACGGCGGAGGAGATTGAGAGGGAGGTGGAGGGGCGCTTGAGGGAGGTGGGAGTGAGGGTTGAGGACTGGGAGGGGGTTGTTGAGGGGCTGCGTGGTTTGGTTACTTGTAACTGTGAATAGTGGCAAGCCGAGTGGCAATCGCATTTCTAACAAGACCTGTTTCTACCCCCGAACCGCTCAAACTGCCGGAGGTTGTGTTGTATCCAACTCCAGCTGCAACTTCACCTCTTCGCCTTGAAACAGCAGCGGCAGCCCCACGCGGATTTGCTCCAGCGTTTCTGTCACACGTTTCACCGCCGCCAACTGTCGCTGCACCTGCTTTGGTCTAAGAGAGGCGATCCCGCCATCACCTAGAGCCGAGGGTGCGGACGTTTCCACTTGCAGAGTCTTCTCCTTCACTCCGACGCTGATTGACTCGAGGCCTTCGCGAACGCTGTGCAGCTAAGGCAGGACTTGAACCGGAGATTGCTTCAGGGCCGCCGCGTCAAGTTGAAGACAGGAAATCTCTTCTGTGGTCGCCAGCGCGGTTGCTATCTGCTGCATGTGTGAGGAATGGGCGTCTGTCCGCGTGGCGACAGCAGCCTCGTTGAGGGCAACGAGATGCTCGAGAGAAGAACACTGCGATTCGAGGTTGTGAATGCCTCGAAGAGTGCCTTGCAGGGACTCTTCAAGGCTCGCAGCCCCGGCCCGAAGAGAGGCTGCATCTACCGCGAGGTCGTCGGCTCGGCCACTGATGTAGCTGATCGCGGTGGGTGAGCCACCGACAAGTTTGATAGTACACTGATAGGAAGGTGTATTTGGCACTTAACCTGCCCCGAATAAAGCCGGTGCGGCGACTGCAAGGGAAGTACCGAGAGTAAAAGGTGCCGCAAAGAGGGCGAAGGCGCCAAAGCTCTGTATGCGGGTTCGCGTTGGTCAGCCTGCAGCGCGCAGTGGTGTGCCAAGATGATAAGCCCTGATGGACTGACTACCTACCCCTGGAACCCTGGCTTCTCTCTCCTCTCTCGCTCTCGGCCGCCGCAGCTTCGCGGAGCTTTTGCTGGATCTGCCCACTGAGCTGGTTCTTACGTATTGTTCCTTCATCTGTCTCCTTCTTTTCATGAACAGCTGCTAACCTGTCCGCCAGTTCAGCCCTGGCTGTCTCGAGTGCAGCTTGACTCTGTGTCAAAGCATGCTGGGCCTGCGTTGCGAGTGTAGCAGCGCCTTTCTGGCAGCACGCAAGCTTAGCGTTGCTGACTTTGACCTCCTGTCCGACGTCGAGCACCTGTAAACCGTACGAGTCAGCTGTGCTGATTGCGGCGGCTGTGGCGGACTGAGCGGCCTCGAGATGTTGGACCAAGTCGTGAATCGACAGTCGCATGACCGAAAGCTTGCTGGGGACCTCGGCGGAAGCGACATGAGGATCGGCTACAGCAGCCTCTAGGTCAGTTACCAAGGACGCATTACCGGCATACAGGCTGTCAAGAAGTTGCTAGCCTGATCAAATGCACGCGCGCACTTCATCGACTTTAGCAGCCATGTCAGCTTTGGAGTCACGCTCGAGCACCTGCAGGCGCAATCGCGAGGTCTGCAGGTTGTCCCGAAGCTGGTTCACTTCTCTCGCGGTTTCATCCATGACTCTGGTGTCTTTATTGTGAACAGGCGCAGTGTTCTTAGGTATCGTAGACAGAGAATCGGGATTTTTAAGAAGACAGAGAATGAGTAGAACTGTCCAAATAGGACATGAACCTAGTTGGTGTTGATGAGTGTTACAAAACATTTGCCAATGGCCGTCCAGAAAACCCGTAAGCCCCAAGTTAGAATCGGGCCAACTCATTGGAGCCCAGCTCGCAGAGGAAACCCACAGCATTCTGGCGTATCAACCAATGATTGTATTTTTGCAACGACCCGCGCACGCGATCAAAAAAGCTCTGGCGGTGCTTTTGCAGCAAACACAGCTGCATCTACAGTGACCCTCAAAAAGTCTGTGTGCACAGGCCACTTTCGCTACCCCGCTATAATGTCCACTAAAACCCCCTGAAGCGAAATCTTTCAGTTATACCGATCTTCAAACCGTTGCCTCATACTTAAGATAAAACCTATCTAAATTTGGAGTATGCTAAAGTAAGCGAGGTTTAAATTAATGCACATTGGAATTTTAGTTTATTTTATAGTTTTGTAGAACGTTGTCGTTCTTGTTTGCAATGTGCTGAGTTTTGGTGGGAAAACGGTGTTTGCACACAGACTTTTTGACAGGGATTGTAGGCAGCCAGTGGGGCTTCCAGCCAACCACAAACCCTCCTTGCAATTACTGGGCACCAGTGTAAGCCGGCCATCTCCATTCCATTGAAATTGCTGTTGGCCTTAAGTGATTATCAAGGCGCTTCCAGAGCCTGACTCAGCTAAACGTGCCACTTCATTCCCGGTGCAAAACAAGGCCTCAACGGCACCCCGGCTGCTATCCGTATTAGGCGACTTAGCCCTTTCAACAACCTCTACCCACTCCCACATCATTAGTATCATAAAACATATCCTCCTTTGGAAGCAGCACGCGGACCTTGACCTCGGCGCTCAACTAGTGCCGCTCACTGTTCAAGAGGAGGACATCTAGTATCCATCCCCTTGGTAACCCAACACTTGACGATGAAAGAAACAGCCTCCGGCTGGCTTAGCGACGGTAAGTGACCTGCATTATCGACGGACACAAACGCAAGCTTGCCGACAGACTTCATCTCCCCGCCTTTGACGAGCTCGCCGCGGCCGTTCCCGCTACGTTCCTTTGTCCAGAACCAGTCGGCAAACCGGCGAAGACGGTAGGCCGCTTGCCTGCTCCATGGTATCAGTTGTTCGAAGACGCGCTTCTGTCCCGAAGTTTCTCTGCATCCCGAGACCAAAGCCATCAGTCCTTGCTCCTTGCATATGCCCAAGAAAAGGACTCACTTACACGATGATGTCGTTGTTCCCATTCACAACCAGTACACTTGTCGGTGTCTCATCCAAAAGATACCTCACCTCCCTCGTCGTCGGCACCGCCATAACCCCCTTGCTCCCCCAAGCCCTATTCACCGTCGCATTAAACACCTTGTACTCCACCCCCTCATCAACACCCAACCCCTTCTTTACCTCCGCTCTATTCAACCACTCCACAAACCCCATATCAAAGTTCCCGCAAGCGAATGCCTCGACATCGCAGACAAACCGATCATCATACGGATCCGGTTGGTTCGGTCCATAGTCGTTATACCACCGCGCGTGCACACCTGCGCAGTAGGTGAAGGCTGCGTTGCATATGTTCACATCGTATGTATCAGTGCACTGCCTTGACAGGTAGTCACACTCGGGAGCAGTCTCTTCCATAGCCTGACAGGCAGTCTGGTTGAAACGAACTCTGCTTTCGGGCGCACAGAAATGATCGTATGATGCACCGTCGCCGGATGTTGTTAACGATATAACAGCGTTTAGGAGGGTGATGGACTCTACCGTGCCGGGGAAGGTATCTGGGACGTTGAGCTTCTGGCGCTGGCTGATGTATGAGACAAAATGCGGGACCCAGTGGCCGCCGAAGGATTCGCCGACGAAATGCAGGGGGTTGGCGGAGAAGTGGGGGAACATGGTAAAGAAAAAGATGCGGAGGAAGGTGTTGATGTCGCCGGCGGCATCTTGCATGGTTACGGTAGAGGGGTTGGGGTTGGTGGAGGTTGAAAAGCCGACGCCGGCGGGGTTGCTTTGGAGGAAATGGGGCATGGGTTAGTTGCGGTCCTGATGGGGAGTATCTAGTGGGTTTTGGTAAGGCGCTCACTCGATGAATATCAGGTTTGCGAAGTTGGTCCAGCTGTTCGGATTGAAGGCTGTGCTGTTTTCTCCGTGGTGAATCTGGCATGGCCCAGCTTGTAGGAACAACCCCATCATGGAAGATATTCCGGGGCCGCTGTTGATATGTCAGAATGCGTTGAATCCCCACCTCAGAATCACTCTCTGAGAGCGTCGAGAACAAAACTCACCCGTCAATCCAGACAACTACGGGGTCCTCCTTCGGTTGATTCCTGCTCTCAAAGAACCCTGTCCGAGGCGCCCACGAGTCAGCAAAATTCAGAGCTTGTATCGTTGAGGTTAAGGTGTGTTTCGATGGAAAGCCAATTACAATAAAACAGGGAATTCCCCTCCGATACATTCACTGATCCAGCCCATTGTTTCCCGCCAGCTTCGCACACATTATCATCTAGCTCATTGATTGTGTACGCTCCAGAGAGTTGTTGACGGCTCTCTGCTGCCTCAAGCTGACGAAGCGGAATTTGATTTGGGCTTCTTGTTTGCTGAATGGCGTTCGTCCACGACGCCAGCAAGATAGCCCCGGCAGCAGAAACAACCGCCGCCCTCATGGCTGTGTTAAAGTTGAGGGGTGAGGCGGAGGGCTTGGTGTCTTTTATTTTGAGCCGTCTAGAAAGCTCTGAGTCAGTTGTAAGGTTGTGCGGGTCGAGAGGGTTAAGAGAATGATTTGGCCTTTTGAACCTGTTCCGTTCGCGGGGTAATTATCCACCGGCTTATGTAGTCCTCGAGAGCCTCTCGCACATGTGTGCAGAATTCAAGGTACTTTTTGTAGAAAACCGGCTAAAAGTCTCTAATGCAACCACACCTGACAATCATTAGGAACAGCATGTACAAGGTAGCAGTTGTCCATTAGCCTTGCCAGGTAGAGCGATTATTACTGCTTGTGGAGTGCCATATAAACGCCCTCACACTCCTACTCCCCCCTCTTTCCTGTTTTCCATCTCTCCCCCATCAAGCAACCGCAACAAATATATCATCTACTTAATAAATCTACGTAGTCACTATAGCAGCATTACACAAGGAACTTAAGTGTGATGCTCTCCTGATCTGCAATGGTGCGCGGTGGTCCGTGCGAAACTTGTATGGCACTGTGTGGGGCTCCGTCAACTGCGTCCGGAGGTTGTCACGATCAAAAATTTCGCGACGCCAAACTTCCCGATCACCGAGTCGTGCACGACGGCAAACCCCACAATCCAGGCGTGGCCAAAGACGAAGACCCATGACGGCCCTGTGGCCACTGCGGACCATCGGATCCTCTCCAGATAAGCGACATCGGATCAAGTCACGCCAATCTTGAACGGGCCGGAGCACGGCTCAACACTGAAGATGATGACGCCTGCGGCCCGCGCACTGGCATTCAACGCCCTCGTGAGGAACCGCAGTTCCATCGCTCAGAAAGCCGCAGCGAAAGCCCTTCTCGCAGCAAAAGCTCTCCATCCGCAAGGAGCCAGTCCATCGCTTGCGGAGCCGGCCGACAGACTGCGTTTCCTGGAGAGACTGGCCGGCCATGTGCACTCCATCGACACATTGCGCAACCAAGGGGGCTTCAAGTTCCTAGTCAAACCCGATAGCAGCAAATATCCCGTCTCCCAGTTGAAAGCGACCCCAAAGAGTCGTGGGCTTGGGCGCGCCGCGGTGGCTATCGACTGTGAGATGGTCCAGACCAAAGTCCCAGAGTTGGCCAAGGCAAGTTCCGAGGTCGCCCGTCTGTGTGCCGTTGACGTACTCACCAACGAGGTTCTCATCGATGCATGGGTCCGGCCCCAAGGGAAAGTGGTGGATTACCATTCATCCATCAGCGGCGTCACAGAAAGACGGCTCAAAAACGCCGAAGCAAGTGGCACCCTCCTCAAAGGCTTCAAAGAGGCGAGGGAGGCACTTTATCAGCACATTGACGACAACACCATCTTGGTCGGCCATGGCCTGGAGAACGACCTATACCCGCTGCGGATGCTGCACACTCGGCTGGTTGACACAGCCCTCATCAGTAAGTTGGCGATGGACGCTGGGCTGGCGAAGGTCTGGGGGCTCAAACATCTATCGAATGTCTTTCTTGGGAGGGTGGTACAGCGAAAGAAAAAGGCACACTGCCCTGTTGAGGATGTGCAAGCTGTTGTGGATATTCTAAGGCTTATCGTCGGGAACCCGACGCTGCTTGAGATCTGGGCGAGGGAGATCGACAACGCCCAACGAGAGATCAATGCCCTCCGCGCCGCCTACGAAGCCGAGATCGGAACCGAGGCTGCTGAGCGAGAGCAGAAGGAGATGGCCGAGGCATTGGAATTGTACAGCGGCGAGGATTTCCAAGCCGAACCACCCCAGGGTGACGATCTATTACCCACGACAGAGACTTCACAAACATCAACTCCGACAACCCCGACCATCAACACTCAAAGACGGCCGGAGAATTTGATATCTTTAGGAGGTTTCTAACCAGAACCACCGAGGAAAGCCAGCCGGAAACTGGAATGTGTAGAATTAGGAGGTTTCAAGTTCTAACTGGACAAAACCCGGGACCCAAGGAACCCCGTGATCTCCTCCGGATGGTTCGGGTCCCAACCACTGGAGGAGATCAAAATGAACCTGGAGAATTTAGGAAGGTTCTAGCCCCAACCGTGCCACGGAAGGTTCTAATAAGTAGCGAGCCGAAATCGACACCTACCCATTAAGAAGACCTTGGGCCTAGAGGGGCCAAGAGGCCGCCGACAAATAGAAGGGTTTTCGACAGAGTCAATCATTCCTCTCAGGCTGTGTTCCTCGTTTTTGTCAAGTGACACCGGGCAAATCTGAGAACCTAAAGTTGTCCATTTCCTCCATGTTATCTTTCGGGCACTAGTTGTTTCCCCGTATTTCAACACAACATGTCCACCACAAATGCCCTGAGAAGCACCCGTGGCCTTTGGGCTCACCTACTGCCCGTCCCCACATCACTACCAAACACCCTTCATGTCAACCAAGATCCATTCATGCACCACGATAGAAATTGATAAAACACACCTACCAGCTAAGGTCTCATATGAGGCATTATCACTCTGCCTCACGCTACGCACATGTCACAGAAATGCGAGGTTGCCATTTTGTGTCGTACTTATGGACAGGGTATCAGAGAGGTCGTTCATCCGCATAAGCACCTACCTTGTCGGTTCAGCTACCCTGGCGGGCTTCAGCCAACCATGAGTATTGACGCGACCCGACGGTCTGGAAAGGACTCAATAATACGAAACTAGCGGTACGGAACCGCAAGGGGATTAACTTTGAGGAGAGGGGATGCCTGTTGCAGTGCGTGTAGTAAGGTGGTGAGGTGGGGGATTCCCGATTAGGTGGGCCGTGGAGAGGAGGTCTTCCAGAGAGGGAATAGAATAGAGGGGTAAGTCTCTAGAAGCGGAGGAGCTTGGGGTACAAAACACAGTCGAGGGCGTTTACAGCGTCCATGTCCAGCGAGGAATACTGGAAAATACCTACTGCAATACTGACGCTGCAGTCAGGAAGTACCTATATACACGAGCGCCAACAACATGCCGGGAGCACAGCGCCCGCTTCCGTGAGGTGATTTCGCAACATTTAGTTGGCCCGCCGCTCGGGCTGTACCTTGGCGATGATGCAGGTCGGTTGCCATTATCTGCGAGGCGGGGGCGGGGCGAGGGGTATGCATGCAGCGGCTCACTCAAGCGGTTATTATGCGAGGAGCTTTCTCGACCGAGACCTGCATGGACTCCTTGTTCCTGGGCTGGTGAGCGCAGAAAGGGTTGCAAAGACACGCACTTTGCTATGAGGTTACCTCGAGTGGTGGCAGCGTGGAGGTGGGCATATGGGGTGACAATTGATATCGAACCGTGTGGGTGGTGATGCAATCTACCGCTTGAGGGTACATTACGCGGGGAGCTTCAGGGAAGCTCCCATTCAAGCTGTTGCTTTTTTTCATAAGGGGGTGAGCTCCCGCATCATCCATACTCTGGACTGCTTCCCACATGTTCTTCTCCTCTCTATCCACACAAGGTGAATATCCGGGGCCACTTGGATCCAACTAACTGTTCAACGACGAAATCCGACCAACTTTGCCATGAGCCAAGAGCAACAGGGCAAAAGCCCTTCCCCGGTCTCGCCGGCAGTCCCTGGTGGTTCGCCACCAACCACCGGTTCCCCGGCAGCGGCCGAGGCACCGGCTGGCATTCTCCCTGCTGCGCATTGGGTAGAGCAGGTAGGCACTGCCTAATCAAACCCCATAAATCGATACCAGACCCGGTGACTAACGAGACACCCCTTCCACTCGGAACTAGGAGATCACGAATGACGCAGACTCCTCTCTCGGTGCTGACGCCCAGAGCTCCACCGCCTCATTGGCAAGCAGCATCCTTGAATACCGCACGGTCAACGGGCGGACATACCATAGCGACCGCGTGACGGACAACCAGTACTGGTATGTTTCACTTGCTTCGTGTGAAAGGAACCTGGAAGCAAACGAGAGGTAGACGTGCAACTGACACATCCAACTTGCAAAATAGGGGCCCAAACGACGAAAAGCAGAACGACTCTGCTGATCTTATGTGAGCTTTCCCACCCGTGTCTAGAGACGAGAGGAGTTGCCCGGCCCTGCAACACGCGCTGACTTCAGCTTTCCGGGAGATGAAGCCATCACACCCTGCTGTTGGTTCTTGATGGAAAGCTCACACTTGTCCCACTCCCCAAGGATATCAAGGTGTGTTTCCCCCTCGATCTCATTCAAAATCAGGGAGCAGAAAAGAAAAGAAATACTGACCTTCCCCCGCCCTAGAAAGTCCTAGACATAGGCACCGGAACAGGAGCATGGGCGATGTAACTCCCCCTCCCTCCCCCTTTCCTCTCCCCTTCCCTTCCCCTTCCCCTTCCATTGACTAACCCCCTCCCTCCCCCTCCCCCAGGGACTTCGCAGACGAGCACCCCACCTGCACCGTAATCGGCACCGACATCTCCCCCATCCAGCCTGGCTGGGTGCCGCCCAACCTGCGCTTCGAAATCGAAGACTGCAGCAGCTCTCCCTGGACATTCGCCACCGACGACTTCGACTTTGTGCACATCCGCTATCTCTTCGGCGCCCTTTCTGACTGGAACGCCCTGTACCGCGAGGCGTTCCGCGTGACCAAGCCCGGGGGGTACATTGAGAGTTTTGAGGCGTCGTCGCAGTTTGTGTCTGACGACGGGAGTGTGGCGGAGGGGTCGCCGATTAATCAGTGGGGGAAGGTGTTTGTGGAGGCGGGGAAGAGGTTTGGGAGGTCGTTTTCGGTCATTGATGATGATGTGCAGGTGCCGGGGATTGAGGCCGCGGGGTTTGTTGATGTCAAGGTTGTTGAGGGGAAGGTGAGTTATCATGGTGACTTTGGGGGGTGGTGTGGGCTGGGAGAAGAGAGCTAACGCTGGGACTGTAGCTGCCTCTGAATGGGTGGATGAAGGAGCCAAAGTGGAAGGAGGTGGGACAGTTCTGCCAGCTTGCGCTGGAGCAGGACATCGAAGGTTGGTCGCCCACTGGACACTCGTCCGACTCTAATGGGGTGACGATGGCTGACTTTCCCAGGCTACGTCCTGTTCATCTGGACCCAGATCATGGGCTGGAGCCCGGAGGAGACAAAAGTTTTCTGCGCCCACTTCCGGCGGCAGCTGAGAGATGCGAAGACTCACGGCTACTTCAAGTACAAGATTGTGTACGCCCGGAAGCCCGAGTAGGGAGTAGGGTGGTCTTGGGGAGGGGATTCCATCCGATGCCTGCGTCAGAACACGGAGACGTATGAAGGGAGGCGCGAGCTGACACTACAAAGTCGCAGCTGGGGTTGGGATGGAGTAGCGTACCCACCGTAGGCACACAAAGTACATTACCTGGTCCCGTCTCGACAGATCGTCGATCTGTGCAGGCTATCCGCTACTTTAAGCTTCGTTTCCATGCGCGAAGTGTGACAGATGATGCACATTTCCCATTTGTATGCAATTTGACTGGTCTTGGTGTGCATTCCCCCTTTCTCCCTTCGGCGCCCCTGGCCAGGGGATGGACTCTGACGCAGGCCGCTGGCGGGGGTATCATCTGAAGATCTTGGCTTTGTTTTGGGTGTTTTTGGGGGTTGTGGCGCGGCCTGTTGATTGGCGATTGGCGATTGGTGGCCACCGACATTGAGAAAAGCTCAGCTCTGGGAGAAGCGGCATGTTAAAACGCCCCGATCATGGGGAGGAAGCGTTTGCGATTAAGTTGTGGTGTGATCACGGCCGAGGCAGGTGCGCAGTGGGCCGTGGTGCTGCGATGCTTGTTTTTCGCTTCCTTACACCAGACACAATCGTTCGGTGGTGGTGCGATTGCGGGTAGACGGTGCGAAGTCATCAGACGACCGCACGATCAGAGAAGCGAAAAAAGCGAGAATTCGATTGTTCCAGCATGGGAATTCCCACACGACGGATGGGAAAACAGGATTTGAGACAGTGATTTTGAGACGGACGGCAGCCCCTGGGCAATGGATGACACGCTAGTGGCAGGCCCAAGCCTCAGCGCTTGTCAAGCGATGTTTCTTATTGGGCGCTCGAGCCACATGCTGCCACTTGACGCCTGCTTCATCCCTGCCCCGCCAGGGTCTCCTCATTCACAACCGTCTCATCTCGAGGATCACGATTCACCCTCGGCTTGGCTTCTACCACCATTTTGGACAATAAGCTTTTGAGGAGTCCCAGGAGGGCCTGCGCAGCCAATTGCCGCCCTTGCTTCGTGTAAGATCGTCCTCGGGATCGATGGTCCCAGGAGCTACTACGCAGTAGGTAGCAGCGGCGTGTTCTGGCAAAGCCAGTCCCACTGTTGGAAGTGGCCGCGACCCCAGCGCCCGCGCCCGGCCCCATACAGCATGACCCCGCCTCGGATGGAGTGCTAAAAGAACCAAGACCGCCCGTTTGCCCAACCCGCATGCGCCTCCCTCCGCTCCTCCTCTCTTCCTCTCCCTACTGTGCATCCTTCTCGGTCTTGGGGATTTTTGTTTTGGAGCACCTCTGTCGCTGTCTATGTTTTCTTGAGGTTTGCTGGTTGCTGTTCGCTGGTCGAGTTCTTTTCGCTTCTTCTACGCCATCCGATCGTTCCTGGCCTTTTTCCCACGACGTTCCCTTCGATACCCAACTTTTTCTGCTTTCGCGTTTTCCACATCAGTCGCTGGTCGAACTCGCCGGAGCAGCATCACCGAGACCCACTCTTTCCATCCGCCACTCACCACCACCGCCATTCAGTTCCACACGTCGTTCGACACTCCAACAACTCGAGATGGGTCAGAATCTCTCAACAAGCGAGGTCTTCGCCGACACTTCCAAGGCAAAGCTCGCCCCCTGGGACCGCAACGCGGACTACATCCTCGCCGTGGTCTGGGGCCTTTCCTTCTACGGCATCGGCATGATCTTCTGCGCCATTGCCCTCCTGGGACGCTGGTCAGGCAAACACGGAGAACGAGGGGTGAATTTCTTCTCAATATTAGCGGCCTTCATATTATCAGTCGGGTGGCCACTCATCCTCATCTACCTGGCTCGGACCGCGGATGGGCCGCGGTAGACCCCGGGGATCGACAAACCCGACATGATGGATCAAAACACGACATCAACAACGGCATGACATGCTCACACTTTGGTTTACGACGCAAGAACGCCGATCTTTAGTTCGGTTTCATGGTCATCAAAGAGCGAGACCAAGGGCTGAATGGCCGGCAGGCGGATAGAAGAACACAGGACGAGAATGGGAGTCTGGCATTGGCAAAGTCCTCGGTTCCAGCCCCGGTACCCAGCAATGCCAGGCGGGGTGGGGGGAGACGGTGATAGAGTATGTTGCATCGTCCAAGGAGAGGAGACGGTCTCACCAAATTTTACATAATCGGCACATATATATTGTTCATCCACATGATCTGAGTTCAGCGTGCTGCGCTCGTTCATTCTTCAATCAGAGCATTTTTCTTCTGACCAAACTTCTTGATCTGAGTCTCATATTGTGATTCGAACGAAAATACCTCGAAAAAAGCGCAGTTTGCCTCGAAGCGATGGATTCGACAGACATATCAGACTGTGAGATGAGTTTCATCACAAGTGAGTTGAATCTATAGCTTTGTCCCAGGGTTAGGGTTCTACAGCTCACAAAGGATAACTGCATAATTTTAATTCCCTGGCCGCAAATAGCTAATGTCGAGTGCCAGGCCTGCAACGGGTCTGTAGGCATTCAATTGGCACAAAATTAAATTCAGTCTAATTAAAGATCGACCGAGCGCTTACAGACAGCTTCCCGACTCCTGCCTGGAAGCCAGGCGGTTACGAACGCTGACAGCTCCAGTTGCATCTGAGCCTCTCAGCCAATCATTAATTGGGCGCCTGCTGAGCCAGCTCCACCTCTTGCTGTTTCGAAGCATCTGAAACGACAACAAACCCAGCAGAAGAGCTTCTCTCCACAAAATGCGACCGGCGACTCGGAACCTGTGCGGAAACATCCCGGGCCGCATGGAAAAGACCTTCTAACTCCAAATTCGAAGTAGCTGATGTCATTGCCGCCCGTGACCACTTCAAGTTACGCACCAAAACTCCATGCCCCACTCGCTGGCGGTTACACGCCCGTGATGCTAACCGCCCAGCAATCCACCCCGTCTTGCTTCTTTGTTTCAACATCAACGAGTTTGAAACCTTTGACGAGAACGTGTCTGATAGAAAAGAGAGTCGGCCCTGTTTCTTCTTGATCCATGAGGACTCTCCAGCCTTTTTGAATCGACTGTCGCCCATCCAACCCCAGGTTTCATCTCGTGACTCAACTCAATATTCCCGTCTTCAAGAAGAAGCCCTGAGACCCCGAATCAACTGCCACACTTGTGACCGACTGCACCGACCGGACTGCCAAGACCAGTCCCCCATCTCCCACTGTCCCCCACTCGGCGGACCCCATACCCACCACCATGCCCTCCCTCACCACAGCCGACATCGCCTTCCTCCTGTGCACCTCGCACCAACAAAAGCCCCGCCAATGCCACGCCCTCACCCTCGAAACCAGCTACGGCCTCGTCATCCGCCTCGGCGCCAACGGCTCCCTCTCCGCAGACCTCCAAGCCGCCTCAACCATCGACAGCAGCGGC
>Ga0247780_1000743_pt1 | contig 26839 bp, 26 predicted proteins | sample UWRJL079202R5_FD_179927 | JGI IMG/M metagenome (GOLD analysis project Ga0247780, IMG submission 179927) | Plant litter microbial communities from Arlington Agricultural Research Station in Wisconsin, United States - UWRJ-L079-202R-5 | ecosystem: Environmental > Terrestrial > Plant litter >... | reverse complement strand
AAGTTGCATTAGTTTTGGTGTAGTGGTGGTTGAATGGTGATGTTGTGGAATCTAGTGGTTTTGGTGGGTTTTGTGGTCGAAAGGGGGGGCGGTCAAAAAGCTGGTCACCCAACTTATGCAATAGACCGGTCCGAAAACTTGGCCCATCCCTGCAAATGTAGTTATAGCAACTATAGCCGGGACAAGTTTCTGGACTCACTTCGGCTCAGGCGGCCCTCAGTACGGCTCACCCTTTGCTCAGGATCTGCGACTAATACGGACTCGGCCAGAAAAAAGTGTCGGGTGAGACTATAGAGGTAGGAACCTAGAATCCCGCCACCACACTTGGTGCCAGTTCAAAGTCAAATCACTACTATCCGACTTTCAAAGTGTATTTCGCAGCCGCCTAGGTGAGCTATAGATTATTTACCATGCCATAACCGCCATCATCACCAATCCCAACCGCAACCATCATTGAAAGTCCAAATCTGGCACCACCAGCTTAGGTACCCTATCTGGTACCTTTGAGGACCAAGACGGGAAGAACCACCACCACTCCGACTAGCGCGCTCCCGACGACTCGGACACCACGCTCCGCACCGGCCGTCACAACAAGAGCAGAAGGGAGACGAATAGTAGATGCAGCAAGTGCAGGCGCGGCCATCAACAAGATGGTTGGGTGGGAAGTGATAGGAGGGGGTGTACTAGTGATCTCCGTGGGGTTCGCATTGCTCGGAGCTACTAGGAGAGGAGGGATTCGAGGTAGTGTCTTTTGGGGGAGGGGTGTTGGACTCTGGGACACCGGCGGGGCAGTGCCAGTGTCCACCGTGGGGTTCGCATTCTCCTCCGGAGGGGGGCGGGTGCGGGGAGCCTCCGGGTGTTGCGAGTGTTGCGGGTGGGGGGCCGCTGGGCTCCGAAACACCATCGGGGCAGCGCCAATGGTCACCGTGGGGTTCGCACTCCCCAGCAGGCGGAGGGTTTGGCGGGTTTCCTGGATGGGCAGGGGGGTCCGTCGGCTCCGGTACACCTGACGGACAATTCCAGTGGTCGCCGTGAGGCTCACACTCACCCGTAGCCGTGGCTGTCGTGGTGCCGGTTGTTGTCGTAGTTGACTGAGTCGCCGAAGGCCACGGCTGGCAATGCCCTGGAAAAAACGGGAGACTCAAGTTAGCTTTCATGCGCAGCAGATACATGGATTCCGAGTAAGGGATAGCTAGACAGGCACATACAGCGGTCTCCATGCAGCGTACAATCCGGGCCTGTGGGCGAAGGGGGTAATGTCGGCGTGCTTGTCGACAACGGCACGCAGGTTGTGGTCGCCACAACCGACGTGACGACGCTGTACCCTGCCAGGGCCAAGGCGTTGGAGTCGTAATATCCATAGCCCGTGGCTTGGGCCCCGCTGGCCAAAGTAGCGACAGTGGTGTAGACGGGGATTCTCGTCCCAGACCATGCCACGCCTGCGGTGGAGTACGCGCTGTTCATCGACGACAAGAAGGACGCATAATTGGACATGGCCGTGGGGATTCCGTACACGGTGCGGGTCGTGGTGAAGCAGGTAGACCCGGGGGGGTGGTCACGGTAATCGCCTGAGGCAGACCAACCACGTCCACCGCCTGAAGTAAGGCGAGAGCCCACGCGCCGACTCGAATGGTTGATGTCATGATTCGAGTTGTCGACACTGAAGCTCTATGAAGACCGAGAACGCTATGGGACATGCAATTAGAGTACATTATATAGACTTTCCAGCCTTCTCAACATGGGATGCTACTTACCTATCTAGGTCCCATCTACTACCTACGTACCTAGATAAAGTAGTCATGTTGCCACACAACGCAATGCAGAAATATCAATAGTGTGGCCACACTATCGATTCATGCAATGTATAAAACCCTCTGTTTAACCCAAGTTGGGGATATGTTGCACAGTCGTCAGGGTGCTTGTCTCTAGGGAGGGGGGTCGGCGTCGATGTCACGCTTTCCCCGTCGAGGAAGCCAAGGCGTCAACGCGAGGAAACTTGGCACGCGCGACCATTAGGGTCCTCAATTGCCAACGAGATCACGCGGGCGGCTCCGACTTCGCAGAAGCAAGCAACTGCTCACCATCGTCGCGTTGCAACGCAATAGTGAGAAAGATTGAGGAACCGAGAGGCTGTCTCTAAATTGCTGGACGATGCAGATTCTGTTGGACTGCTACCTTGAAGTCTGCAAGCACTGCGCAGTGCTTTAGCGTTAGCAGACCTTGGAAAGATAAGATAGGTAGGTATAAAGGCCGTGTTGTTGAGCTTCAAGTTCTCAGGCTGAGTCGGCAAGTTCAAGTGTCATCTCGACAAATGTTTAACATCAACGCCCCACAACCGCTCTCGACCACTTCAGCTCCTCCAGAACTGGAGAATGGTGTCGTCGTTCACCACCCTCAGGCTCATTGTGGCAATCGCAGCTGCTTCAGTCACGGCCCTTCCTTCCGCTAGCGGTAGCTCCGCTAGCGGTAGCCGCACCCTCACCGCGCGCCAGGATGAGTGTGACGCCGTTCGCACTTACCTCGCCGCCAAAGCTATTTTCGGCTGCGTCGAGATGCCATCTCCGCCCTATGACGCGTGCTCCTGGTGCTGCGACGAGCTCTAGGACATGGAAGTCGAGGACATGGGTTGGGGCGGAGACCCGCCGTGCCATGAGGACTATGGCGGCTTGAACCTTTGCTCCTCGGGCTCCCGCGGATGGCATTGTGCCGACCATGGTCATTGATCCATTCGATGGATCCAAGCTTGACGCCGAGGTAAGATCTTTTGGCGTTGTTTGGAGAGCGCTTGGATTATGCTCCATGCTATTAGGTACTTGTGCTGACTGTTGCTCTGAGGAAGCCAACCAGATTCTCAGCAAACACAAACAAAAAAAAGCCCCCTGGGTGAGCGCGTCTTCGATTGATGGGGGTTGGTTCAACACCATGCTTCTGTTACTGCGTCGTCATCACGCCTGGAGTGGTTCGATTTCGTCCGTGGCCATGTTCTTTTGCGATTTTCCTTTGCCCATGTACCTAGGTTGGCACGCTTGCAGCCAGATACGATGAGTGCTTGGACCTTAGGTAGCTGGATAACTGTAGGAAAAATATCAATCACTGTGAAAAAACAAGTCCCAGGCAGACAGCGTACGAGACGCATGCCAAGAGTGCGGGAGCTGCCTGTCATGTAAATGTTGACTTGGTGGCTGTCAATTCCCTTAAGGTCGGGGACGGAAAACTCAGGCTGGAATCAATAGTTCGAGACTGAGCTGTGCACCTTGACGGCCCTCCTGGATGGTTGGCTGTTTCGCAAGCGAAGTGCCGGAGCTGTGATCCTCCCTCCGTCTGAATAAAAGCGGGCTGGATTCAGATGTGATGGGATGCAGATACAAGCCCCTGTTCGTGGGTTGGCGTTCCATCAAGGTTCTCCGGTCTCCACTCGCATGCCTAGCGCCCCCCACTTCCGCTTTCGCTCGCGCCCCGCCTGGGATGAGGGGTCCCATCTTGGTACCCTCCATCCCTCTGAAGATGTTTTCTGAGTGAGACTTATAGCGTGATGGATGGTTGTGGATGGTGGTGTTGACGAACTGCTTACCATATTTCGGCGGCGAATAACCAGGGACGAAATGCGTCTATCAAGGTTCTCTCCTCTCGGCTACTTTTCCGGCAACTAAGTTAGCATCGCACATGCGGGGTCTCCCGCTCATAAACACGAACAGCTTGTGCGGGAAAAAGAAAAGGCATGCCAAAGAAAGTGGGCAAGATTTCCCATTACTGCAAATAACTAGGGGGGCCAAGTCCTCCCCTTGAATCGACGACCACTGCACGCAGCCATGTGGACAACGACAGTCTGGGCACTGACGGTCGCCCCGCTGCTTCTCGGCCATGGTATCTGTTCCGAAGACACATGCAATGGCGCAGGGCCACAACCACCAATCCATAACGACCTGGAGGTGTTCTAGATCCAGCAGACCGTTCTAGTCGTGGCCGCAAACACCGTACCCCCCAACCTGAAACCAGACACGCCACGACACCTGGATGCAAAGAAACACCTTCTCGAGCGCATGAGCAAGACCACCGGCCACCAGACCGAGCATCACCCCCGCCACCGCCTCCTCGAAGCCCTACGCGGCTTCTCCAGCTACGCCAAGACGCAGCTCGCCTCGATCGACCGTCTCCAGGGCCTCTACAGCCACGCATCCGTATCCAGGCACCAAAAGAGGCTTCTCGAGCGGACGGTCGGATACAGCAGTAAGTTTGCCTCAGTGCGCGACCGCATCCTGAAAAATCAGCGCCTCTGCCACGCCATCGTCCTGGACGCACTCGACTTCTACCGCATCGACCAGGCTGAGCTGGACACCCATGCACAACAGATGGAAGTAGCAGGCCGGGCAGTCGACAAGGTCAGCGTCTCGCAGGCGCTCAAGCACATCGTCCGGGACTGGGCCGCCGAGGGCGCCAGTGAGAGGGACGCGGCGTTTCCGTGCATCATCGAGGCGCTGAGAGACCTCTCCTCCTCCTCCTCCTCCTCCTCCTCCTCTGGCCACAACTCCGATCTTGCTGGGAATGTGAAGGTCAAGGTTCTCCTTCCTGGAGCAGGGCTGGGTCGTTTGGGACATGAAGTGGCCGAGAAGCTGAATCACGGGGACACTGGCAACTAGAAGTTTGAGGTGACAAACAATGAGTGGTCCATGTATCAAAACGTCGTCTACCGTTTTCTAGAGGCCCACCACACCCACGCCTACGCGGGATGGGGTGGCGATAACATGCACAACACCGTGTTCCCCTTTGTCGACTCGTGGTCCCATCACAAGACGATAGCCGACATGCTGCGCGCGATTTCCTTTCCCGAGGTGCGGCTAAACGCGGGCGCCGTGGTGCTTGCCGAGGGCGACTTCACGACGGCGTTTGGAAGCAAAAAAACCGGGCATTTTGATGTGGTGGTGACGCATTTCTTCATCGACACGGCGAGGAATTTCATGAGCTATCTCGATATCATCTTTAGAGTCCTTAAGCCGGGGGGGGTAACTGGGTTAACTTTGGCTCGTTACTGTACGGCAATGCGCCGTCTGTGCAGCTGTCGCTGGAGGAGATTGTCGCTGTGGCGCAGGCGATGGGATTCGTATTTCTGGATGTGCCCGAGGGGTGTGGTGCCGTGTCGCTTCCGGGGACAAAGGTCCGCGGCCTTGAGGCTGCGTATGGTTTCGACGAGAGGGCGCTGACGAGGAATGCTTATGATGCACAGTTTTGGGTCGCCAAACGGCCTTGAGAGGGGTGATCTAAGCATGGGTAAAAGCTTTCTGAGTCTCAAGCAAAATATAATCACCTACCTGAGCTAAATACAGTACATTGAAACCAGATGGTGTACGATTCAACGTGATTCTTGGCGTAAAGATCCAGAACTGAAGTTCGTTTATTTAGACAGCTTATAATGGTGGAGATATACAGCGGCTCATCACGGATCAAATATTACGGGTAGATCCCGACGGCCCGGATTCATGCCCTTATTACCACGCCACGGCTAAATTGTAATAGGGACCGTTGACAAAGGGTGGACCGGGGTTACTTCGCCGATCCTTTGTCCAGTCAACGGATGGACAAGGAAATCTCATAGGATTTATAATGTTCTAGATGGGGAAGGTTGCATGGAAAATCTCCTCCAGATGGAGACTCTTATTCAATTACAATCGCGGATAGGTAGCATGTAAGGACTTGTTGCAAGACCGCTTTTTCGACCAGAGCCCTTCAGTTTACCGACCATGACCTGAATTTTATGTACTTATTTTTGATGAACAACACCCCTAAACCCGGGAACTGCTCACAGCACTGCGCGTATAATAGATGTCAGCCGCTAATGGTATATTTTCGGCACGGGAAGAAGGATCCAAGGCCCAACATTATCTTCTGTAGAGTGGGTTCGCTTATTCGACATACCTGTCATTTTATTCGTAATCCCTGTACGAATCGTCGCCCACTGACTCAAACGGGGTAAATGAACTATAATGTCTATGTATTTTCTCACGATTGACTAGAAGACTTCGTTGGAGGAAACGTTGAGTAGTTGGTTTCGTACTTCACATGATGCTAGTCCTGCTTCCAAAGTTTCAGGTGGCCTTTCACCTTCGCAGCACGAATGGCTCGCTAAATGATGCCGCCGTAGGCAGCGGAAACTCTTTTCGAAACCTCGAATAGTCTGCGTGCCTCGATTTCAAGACGAAAGAATGGTGCTCATCCTCGAGAACTAATAGGTCCCGGAACGGCGCACCTTCAGAGACGTGAAGAGGGACTGCGTGCAGCTCGTTGCACCGCACCCTTCGATACGCCGTGCCCTGTGACCCGTTTACTTGGAAGGAGGCGCCGGCGACAGGCTCGAGGCAAATTGCCAGCCCTAGCCACTGAAGATTAGATGGGCTCTGGATATCGCACTGGATAATGACCATCAGAGGCGCCTGGGGCAATTCCGTCTCCTCTTCGCCTCTTGACGTAACGTCAATCAACCGTACCGACAGGCCGACATTCGTCATGGTGTATGGGGACAGATAGCGTGGACCCCAGATAGACAACTCGGGAGTGTCGAAGAAGTCGGATGGTTTGCGTGCCAGGAGCCCGCTGTTTTCGTAGGGTCCTCTCCAGGCGAAAAGCGTCTGGTCGAAGCACGTCTGCATGATTTCCATCTGGAGCCGCCGAAAGGCTTTCCGTCCTCCCTCGCCGTAGATGATGGGCATGTGGACGTCGAATAGCCCCATGAGGCAGTACGCCATGTCCTCCTCCCGCGTCGTGTGCCGCGTGGCAGCCCAGCTCATCCGGTCGGCAACACAAAAGGAGCCGACAGGGCTGCTGCCGCGTAGAAGTTTGATGGGAAGCTGGGCTGCGGCCGCGAGAACCTCGGTGAGGACATCAAGGCCGTGCCCGAGCTCCTTGTCCATGTCATCAAATATGATGGGCGCCCATGCGGCATCGAAAACCCGTCGTGTGGGAGAGGCGATGAGTTCCTGAAGTGTCCACCCTCGTGTAAACCACCGGCTCTTTTGTATCATGGCGACGACGGGCTCGGCACCACCGAACTCGACGTCGGCGAGGTGAATAAAGCAGACGGCAGATATGGCGTAATACTGATACATCGAGTTGATAGCCTCAGAAAGCTCTGCGCTGCTCCGCTTGTCGATGCAGCACGTGTCAATCCAGCCAAAGTCGAGACCAAACTCTTTGGCCTTTTGACAAAAGTTGGCAACCTTTTGAAAGCCTTGTCGGTGCTTGGTGGCTGCCCGATCGCCCCGCATGTCGTCAAATGTGATTTCATCCTCACCCCATGTATGTGAGAGAATTGCAAATGGGGGAGCCAGAGAGAGATCAAACTCTTGGAACTCGAGGGTCGAAGTTCTCAAGAGACGCATTCTCTTCAATTCCAGAGGTGTTCTACTCAGGCAGTGTGGTAATGTTTGATGAGGAAATGATCGCTGTTTGCAAACCCCGCTTTTCAAATCGGGGTATCTTCGTCTCTTTTGCACGTGATGGAGTACTGCCTAAAGCGGTCAGGGGTTCAATGTGATGGACAGCTGGAAGAATGCCTAATTATCGCAAGTTAGGTTACGGAGATGAGCAGGTGTAAAAATAGGTTTGGTTCTGAAATGCTTGTAATTACTTCTGCAGTTAAGTTACCTCGCAGAGGGATGTAATGAGGTATAAATGGTTGGGCATCATTGATGGCCTAGATGGGGCCAAAGCCCCTTGCCACGAGATGATGGCATCAACTATTTCTCTTCTGTTGTCTTACAACATCGTTCCCCATGTGTTTCTCATTGAAGACTAATGCTGCTGTTGCTGATTGATGTCATCGTAACAAGCCTACCATCTGACCTCTCATTCGTTGTGAGCGGCATCTTGTATCTGAGCCCTCCACCCCTGTTTTTATTCTCATCACACGAACTCATCCTTGATCCATCTTGAATTAGTCTCAGTCAATTGGATTCATATTACTATATGCCTCTTTACTGCCAGCGGGGCGCACTTTCAAACCTTGACATCATGAATCCTGTCGGGATCCGAGACCCGCTGATCCGATACCCCATGCTCAGACTCTCCACGAGACCGATGACTAACACCATCCCCATCCCATCCGGGACTTCTCAGCGATTCCTGTTTCGTAGGGACCAATTCGACGTATGATGTTGGCGGATGCATGTGGACACCCGATGTCTTTGATTTTTGCGTCGTGCGCTTGATGCGGATGAAGAGCACGCGGAAGATGGGGATTGTTTGGGCGATGATGGTACAGGCTGGCTCGAGAAAGCTGAAGAGGAGCATGAAGATCATGTAATCTGTTGGGTGTTAGAGTTGATCGGGATGGGGAAATGGGAACGTGGAAGAGGGAGGCGCACTGTAATCATAGTCGCCTTGGACGAACTGGAAAAAGGTTCGTATGATGACGATGATGCCTGTGATGGCGCCGAGGGACATGGCGATACTAACTCCGATTTTTTCGCGCTTGTTGAGTTGGAGTTTCCGGAGCACGAACCAGGGGAGGAGGGCTAGGAGGACGTCGATGACGCCGCCGGCTCCTGTTAGGAAGGGGCTGTTAGTCTGTTGGCAACCCGGTCTTGACGGGCGTTTCGGGGACGCGGGTGAGGATGGGGCGCCTTACCCATAAAACTACCGCCGAGATATTGCAGAACAGGAAGCTCCCAGCACATTGGGTGTGCAGGTCTGTAAATAGCCCGTGGATCGCCACACGCCGGGATCCAGATGGAGAGGGTCCCCGGGATTAGGATCAGGTTGGCCACGGCGATGAGGAACCAGAGAAAATACTTAATGAGACTCCATTGTGCAATGATCTTGGTAAGGGTTATGGCAAAGGCGACTTTGGTCCAGCTTGTTGCTACGGCGGCGAGCCATGTCGATGTGTTTTGGTAGCGGAAAAAGGAGCGCCTGCCGTCGTCGGATTCGTCGTGGACAATGGCGATGGCGCAGCTCACAAGGGCACCAGCGACAAGGAGGAGGATCTGCGAGAAAGTTGTTAGCGACGAGTGACTGGTAGTTGTTGCAAGTGCGGGTGCGAGAGATAATGGTGTAACTGACCCAAGAGACGGCGAGCACAAGGTCGTCCCACCACAGTGTTGCAAAGTGCTGCCGACACCACAGACGGATGGCAAGGAAGAGAGTCGACACGCTGATGAGGACCCAGACGGCCAGATTGACTTCGCTCGACTGGTCCTTTCCGTTGTAACCAGCCATGGCTAAGACTTTGATCGGCTGCGACAAGTCATTGAAGGTTCTGGATCTGGAGACATGCAAAATATGTGCCTGGGAAGTAACAGAGGGCGGGTCAACCATCGCATATCACCTGCCGAGGATACCACCCCTCCATGTGGCAGGGTGTCCATGATGGTGCGCTAAATCCGGGGAACTTTTGGTGGCAATCATGGCAATCCCGGTCCGGAATGTGGGGAAGGAGTCAAGTCCCCCCTTAGTTCTTTCGCTCTTGCAGGTGGTGTGTCCAGGCTCCAGTGGGGACAGGCTCACCGGTGCGGCGCCCATTGTCGTGACAAGCTGTAGCCAGCCCGATGGGGAGAAGACCCTGGCCCGGTCAAGTGAGACCTTAGAGGGTCCGAATGCTGGTGCGGGGCTCCACACTCGGCCACTGCTTACTTGATTGGATGGAGGCCTGGAACGTTGCCCAAAGAAGCCATCACCTCCGTCGCATTGACGATTCCCCATGTCTCTGAAAGAGTTCGAGTTCTTTTTGCGCGCACAATGGAGATAGCATCGGCAGATCGGCAGGTTGGCATTGTCGGAGCGCAAGGCGGGGTGGCCATCTTGGCGCTCCCAACGCCGTGGTTGAGCGGCCATCAGTCCCGACTCGAACTGGAGATGGGAAGCAATCACCGAGTGTTATAGTATACTACCTGCAAGGGGAAATGAAATCTACTACACTTGTGTCTTTGGACTTTGGATATCTTATATGGACCAGTCGGGGCTTCTAATGTTCACTTTGTAGAAGTACGGTCAGATGCTTCCGGCCCATGCATCTCCGGACTTTTCTCGTTCGTATTGCTAGCGGCTTCCCCCCGCTTGTCTGCTCGATGCACTGCACCCCATCGTATTTCCCATCGTTCAAAGTCCCCAAGTCCGCAAAATATGTATTTGCAACGGTAAGTCTCCCGTCACCATGCTCCGCGGTAGCTATAACCTTACCAGTTTGTTGAGAAGTAGCCAAAGAATTATGCACGCTAGAGGACACTAGCTAAGGCTTGAGTTGGTTGGGCGACAAGCAGGGCGGAATGGAGCTCACGACTCGGACCCTAAAGCAGAGAGTTGCAGTTCATCTCGCACCATGATAAAAGGGCTGCAGCTGGGACTCCCAAAGCCAGATTTCCCGTCAAGCTGCCGACAAAATCAAATGGACTCACAAATGCTCTTGTCAGGTAGGAGATCACACTAATGCCATGTAGACGGATCTAGCAGGCGATATAAGAGTATTGTGGTGCCGGGGAATGAACGACTGCTTCACCATATAAACTTGGTTGGAGGATCTGGTAGCGTTATACTGGCCCGCGGCTTGCCGTATGTTGCAGCGATACTTGGAGGAAATGGCCGCCTATAGCGTGCTCAGCAACACCCAGCACCACGGCAATAATGACCGAGAAACAACGGATGATTCGGGGGTGGCAGCCACCGGGGAAATCCTCTTCGAGGTGCTACTTTCAGGGTCGACTTCGTTCTTGACATCCGATATGAAAGCAATGCCACCAGCTCCGCCACCGAGCGCGACTACGGATCCTTCAACGGAGGAGGAGCAGCCCCCCAACCATCGGCCGTTTCAGTCATTCATGCACCAGATTTTCAATCACGGTCCATTTGTCCTGGATATTCGATTGCTGCCAGCGGTGTTGAACAAAATCCCTCATGGAAAACGAGATGAGTTCACTCATGCAAGACATACAGCTATCACTCGTAGGCTGCGACTCTTTTCCGCTGAAGGATATTCGCTCAGGACGAAGCTCTTCTCGAAACCGAGGCAAACGGATATTGTTGTATTCTGTTGACGATCACTCTAAATGCTGGGGGACTTACTGGGCTTCCCAGCGTGCTGTCTAGAGCGTTGGCGGCTATCGACTTCCTTTACCAAGATCCCTGGAGGGACCACCTCCATTCGACGAAGCTGGGTGAAAACGGGTTACCCTACACGTCCATTCACCGAGCAACCCCGATGAGCAGGCAGGAATCTATTTGGACAGTATCGGGGCCCGGCCAACCCAGTGGTACGAGTCAGGGATGTTTAGCGACAAAAAGACACCCGGCGCTTCGTCCGTCAAAGAAATACAGACAATAAACGGGAAATAAGTACTGTGGCACATATACGAGGTGTGTATAGCTACTAACGGTTCAGGGACAGTTGAAGACGAAGTCCACTCCTAGTGCTCCACCTAGCTCCTCTTCGAAGCCTAGCCGTTAGCAGGCAGCTCCTCCCGGGAGCCGTGGGTTCATAAAACAGTTGGCCCCTGTACACCGGTGCAACTATCGTTACCAACGGCTCTAGGCTGTCGGCGACGGTGAACCCCTATCAGAGAAGAGTTGAGTGGAAGTCGTGGGTGCAGGGTCTGGAAAAAAGCCTCAAACCACTCGTGATTGTTGAGGGGGACGGCGAAACTGCTTCTCAACATCGAAGACGGTGGACCTGGGCGACGGCATGGAAGGGGCGTGACCAAAAAAGAGGCACCCGGCGCATATAGCTTCAATATCAACGACTTGTGGGAACACTCAAGGCGGGCTAAAAACAGATATGTTGGTGTCGATTATTGACCGCTGATTTGCGAGGAATCATGTATACAGGCAGTAACCAGCACAACACGTGGTCTTAAAACATCTATCCTTCGCCTTCTACAGTCTCTCTGAGCCAGGAATCTCGACTTGGACCCCTTAAACTCGCCTCATGGGTTCGGTTGAATCAGTTGTGTGTGTATACTCTCCTCTCTGGTATTAGTCCCCGCCTCCCGTTCACGAGTCCGGGTGATGATGACACAGGAACCCTATATAATTTCATGCCACGATAGTTTACTGGACTGCCTGAAGATAATACTAGCTAGGTTACGAGGCACTGCGGGCGACGGCCCTAGTGGTCTACCGCCTGGATAGATTCCCGAATGTACCGAAGAGCGAGGATTGGGAGGTTGAGCGCAGGATTCTCAGTCACGCTCAGTCTATACTCAGCGAGGGACAGGAAGTGGAGCCGAGGCATTGCTGGAAGAAGAAAAAAACTCAAAAAAGACAACCCGCCCGACTTGGGAGGAGTACGAAACTTGCCTAGCTTGGGAGGAGTGGGTGGTGGAGGATCCCGAACACAACGATTTTCGAGAGGGGGGGTGTGGGTGAAGGCTGGTGGGAAATCCGGTTTTTTGCAGCCCACGCGAGTGACTCTCACGAGCTGAGGCAAGCAGCTCCGGAATAACAATAGTTCTAGATGGACTGGTTAGGAAGAGGCTCGTCTACAATGCCGCGGCCTTCTCTCGGCGGCAAATCGGCAGTCTCCGGCCGGCAAATCGGGATTCTTTTTGGGCGACATATGATGGTATGATCGATCCAACTAGCTGCATACTTGGGTGCATGGACGTTTTCCATGGGAAAGGGTTTCACCTTATTTTGTTTCATTCCGTTTTCTTTCCGGGCAGTCACAAATATGTCTCCTCATTCATAGTGATGCGCGCGACCCAACTTGAAAACGTATTCAAACAGTATCAACCACCTGATATGTCGCTTGTCAATAATCGATTACAAATCCTTCGCCTATTCGCTGGGAGGTTGGGGGCCAAGCCAAGCATTGATGCGGGGATCTGCTGGTTGCTGCCCAATCCTCTCCAAAATGCGGACCGAGAGCCAACCCTTTCTATGAACGCCTGCTTGACGGTCCCGCATATGCATCGTGGCTTAACGCTGTGACACGCCAGAAAAGCAAGCACAGGCGCAACCAGCCAGTGGTTGGGTTGTATTACAACTCCGGATATGCAAGACTCAAAGACCCTTCGAGCGAGGAAACAAGGGTTCCGTGCTCCGGCCTGACAAGCAAGGTACGTTATCGTCACGGAGGTCTTCCCCTCACTCCCGATCGCTGCACTCATCACCAGCACTGGGTGCAACTCCTCCGGTACAACACAATGGCAGATCCAAATCTTCTGGAAACCCGCCGTTCCGCCCATCGAGTATTCCTCGTGCGGGAGAAGCGGGATCGTTTCAATCCTTTTCGCCATATCCCCTGGGATTATCCAACCACAGACACAAACGACCTCGAGCTTGGAATCAAGAAACGTGAGAGATCCCAGCTGAAAGGGCCCTAAATGGCAGCTTGGAAGCCATTGCTGACAGCGCTGTGGTGGAAGATCGCCATATCTTGGGTTTTAAGTTCGAATGGCTCCGTCCCAGGGTCCCATTCACAGTGTCCAACCAAATCAAGAGGACAGTTCTCACTTCGTGGATAAATTGTTTGCTAGTTTGCGTGCCAATCGGGTTAGGCTTGCACAGGCTGTACGGAGGGTCCGCCTCGGCCTTCGCCGTCAACTACGTCGCCGAGATCCCGCTGTGGTTTATGTGCGACTACGCACTCGAGGAGATCGAGGAATATATCGGCCCAACCGCCTCGGACCTGCTCGACATCTTCACCACAAACACTGTCCAGGTCATTTCAAGCCTCCTGCTGCTATTCCACACGAACCAAGTCGCACTGCTGCAGACGTCGCTGGTCGGTGGAATCCTTTGCAACATCCTGGTCCTCCTCGGCCTCAGTCTGCTGATAGGCGGACTGCCCAACCACGAGCAGCGTTTCAACCGTCATGCGGCCCAAGGGGCATCCACCCTCCTCTCTATCGCGGTGACCAGCATCCTCATCCCGTCAGCCGTTAAATTGCTGGACCAAACGTCCGAGGAGAACCTGGTCAAGCAATCACGCGGCGTTGCGGTGGTCCTTCTCTTCGTCTATGCCGCCTATATATTCTGTTCGATGTACACGCACCGACATGAATACGCTAAGCACCCAACGTTCCCACCAAACATGGATCTCCCACCACGGGCTGCCCCCCCCAGTCCAGATGCAGAAAACAACAGCCGCCCTCCTAACTCCCGCGCCCGGACAGTCCGCACCGACCCCCTAAATTCCGACGAGATCCGCGGCCCCCAGCTCCTCTTCCCCGTAGCAATATTCGTCTTCGCAACGAGCATCGTGCTCCTCTACTTTTGCATCGAGGCCACCGTCGACAGCATCGAGGCCCTCACCGAGCAAACCCCCTTAACGCCCATGTTCATCGGCCTGATCCTGCTTCCGATTCCCAACTGCGACTTTGCGCCCATCTCACTTGCCGTCGACAACTTTCTTGAGCAGACAATGCGGTACACGGTGGGACGAAGTATTCAGACGGCCTTGCTGGTGGAGCCGCTGGTGGTGCTGCTGGCGTGGTGGACGGGGGTGGGCGATGTTACGCTGGCGTTTAATGGGTTTGAGGTTGTGAGTCTGTTTACGACCGTCTTGCTGTTGGGGTTTCTTGTGGTTGATGCCAAGGTGCATTGGGTGCATGGGATACTGCTGCTATCGGACTGGATCTTGATTGGAATTGCTGCCTACTTTGTGTCGCCAGAGTCGTTGAAGTGAGAAGATACACGTCTCTATAGTCTCAATTGACATTTGTTTCTCACCAAACCTATTTAGCCGCAGGCTCTGGAAGCAAGGGATACCGTTCCAGCCAGAGCGGACTCAGAAACAGAGAGCGGACATATACATCAAGGGCGCGCTCACGATATTCAAGTTTGAACCTGTTGATGACCAGGTGGATACCACGTGGTCCTCAGATGAGGCTGATCCGCCCGTCAAGAGGTTATGCGCCAGTAAGACATGGTACAAGTGATCTCTGAAGTGGTGTACTGGCCCTTCGACAGTGGAACCTTACTACCTAAGGGAATCATCGGGTCTGTTTCTGCCCTGGTTATAATGTGCTGTATCATACTGACAGACAGGACCAGCTTTTTCCGCTCCTGACTATGACTACGCACCACCTAAAGAGGTCGATGACCCTGCGACATAGGCTCTCCTGAGGCGTTGGACTACTAGCGGCCAGAAGTCTTTGTCAAGGTCCAGGCAAGAGTGTGATGCTGAAAAATTCCTTCCGACCCGTTTGCTTGGTCTCGAGCCGGAGAATCTTCCCCCGAACTTCATTCGCCTTGCGGAAACCGACCAGCGCAAACCCGCCAAGCCTTATATGACCTGGAGCTTCTCGGCCTATTTGTAAAGCGCTCCGTCCCTTGTGAATCACGTTTTTGACCAAAGGCTGGCCTAAAATCAGCTCCTCAATGCTTTTCACTTACAATACCGAATAGCTTAGCAAACGCTCCGCTTGTAGGGTGGGGGACTTTGTGAGAACTCACCCTCAATTCTCCGACTCAAACTGGCTGCCGACTCGGAAGCCTTGGACTCTCGTTCCTGTCTGGCACCTTATTCGACCTCGGTCTCGGCCTCCCGAACTCGCATGCTCCGGAAGTTGAGGAAATGGTGGGCAATCTCGAGTTAGATCCTAGGAGGCAGCCAAGGCCGTGGTTGAAGAATTTGGTAGACTCTTCCGTCCGGATTGGGAGTTCAAGATTTAGCTCTAACGGAAATACAAATACTGTCGGTTCCCTCTTCGACATTCTTCTGCCTTGTTGCCCTTGGACCGAAAATGGATCTCTTCTTTTTGTAGCCCTCGTTCTTGCCCGGCGCAGCTGTTGGAGACAGTCTCGCGACCTGACTCGATCTTCTACTCCTGGCCTGACTTCTTGCGCGCCACAATGCCACGGCATGGGGAGTTGTTATGTTTCAGAGCCGCGACACAATCGGTACATGATGTCTAGTGGCCCATATTAGTAGCTAACTCCCGCAATCAAGATCAGACGAGCAACAGAGTGTTTTGGCTTACCTGTTCTCATTGTATACTTGACGCCCTGTATCACGTCGTCTCCGCAATGATACAGGCCTTCATGCTGGAATATTAGGACGCGGCCACTCTTTGGATTGACGTTAACCCGGCGCTCGTGGTCCTGTGAGAGAAATGAGGTGGCCCCGCCCACCAAATCAGTTGGGGAAGGCTCGCCAGAGGCTCCCTCCATCTTAGCGAAGGAGTCATTGAGGTAGAGGTGCAGGGTGTAGTGGGTCATCAGTATCTTGCCGGTATCTTCCTCAACTTCCGAGTACGCTCCGTCGCAGTGGGCTGCAAATAAGTCGAGTTTTTAAATTAGTCCCTTGTCCTGGAAGGTCTACAGTAGGGCACTTACGACGGAAGAACTGTCCCTGTGTATATCGAAGGAACCTCCCCCGCTGATTGAGCCGCTCAAACTCCCACCTCGAATCTTCCCGTATTCCCTGCCTTCTCCTACGCTCGCTGGGCGGATCAACCACGACCGCTAACTCTTCCTGCAGGCCCTTAACTTTGATGCATCGCATCCACAGTCTATCCATGATCGTCTGGTTGTCCCAGACGATCCTGTCAGAGTTCCTGTACTCTTTGTCCAAAGCTTCGAGACCGCCACCTATGTTCACCAGCGCTGGGCTCCAACGCCGTGTGCCGGATCTACCACGGTCTTTGACACTATCCTCGGCCATCCGCAGAAGCGTGTCGCATTCGGAGGGACTCAAGACGTGGTCTAGCAGGATAGCATAACGGCTTGCAAATTCGGGAAGATTGGTTTCGCGCCAGTCGATCGGTTTCGCGGTAATGGGGCGCGCGTCGGGGGGTTCCGCCACGAGGAAATCGGCGGGAATCACGACGTCGCGGGACATGTAGTCGGCCTTGATGCAGTCGCCATCCTCGAGTTTCCGATCGCCGTTGGCCATTGTGGGGGGTGTTTTGGGGCTATATAGCGACTGGAGCCTTGTGCAGAATGAGGGAGCGATAGATGGGTGAGCTTTGTCAAAGGTCGGCTGACACTGCTAACTCACACCATTTAAGTTGTTCGTGACTCCCCCAGCACGGTGCTGCCTAGATGATCGGGCGGGGAGCGGAGCCCAACCATGTTGGTTCGAGGGCTGGCCAATAAGATGTTTGCCGATCCGATCCGTTTCAGACCTGTAGGGCTTGGGCTTGGGGCTGCGCCCGGATCGCGTGGCAACGGACTCATCTCTCCCCCTGCCAATTCTAGTGACTGGTGAGGACTGGTGAGAACATGTAGAAACTCACTGTCACTATATGTAAAGAAGGAGCTCTGAACAAGCAAGACATAATGAATTTGAACTACGAGCACGAGGGACCAGAGCTCTCATATTCCACCAGTGATCTAGACTTGCACCTTTTATAGTGAAATGCAATGTCCCTCTGGCTCAGAGCCTTCTCCAAGTCTTCCCAGCTCTCATCAGTGAACTCTTCTATGTCCTCAAAATACCAGAGCATTTCGTCCTCAGCCAAGTCCAATGATAATCTTTTCAACTTCGGCGCAAATTGGAGGGTCCCCTCAATTTGCCAGAGAAGGAAGGGTATTTCGCCATGCTCAGGACCTGACTGGTAAGTGAATGTCTCCAGATTGGGGAAGCTGCGGAAAATGTTGGCCAAGGAATAATCATCGATAGCACTTGACTTCAAGTCTAACGACGTGACATGGCACAGCTTGAATCCTAACCTGTCGAAGCTCGCCAGGTTACTGGAGCAAATCGTCGTCAGGTTGGGGGCGGCTTTGAGTAGATCCAGAATATGGGCGAAGCTCATTCCGCTTCTGGTTTTCTTGGGAATGATGGTTAAATTCCTCAAGGCTGGCATCGATTGTGGCTGGCAAAATGTAAATAGCGGGATATAGTACCATTCGACGTCGTTAAATATGTCGATGGCTGCCTCGAAGGTTTCGAGGTTTGGGCATAAGTTGATCATCAGATCCATGCAACTGGCTTCTTCACCCCCCATCAGCCTGAGCAATGTCCAGCGTTGCTCATCTGAGGCTGAGGGCGGCGCCCTTCCGTCGCGGTCGTTGCGCACGAGCAGGCTTGACGGAATCGAGTCGGAAATCTCCTGCAGAAGCGCGGGTCCTTTCAGGTCCTTGAATTCATCGAGATGCAACTCCTTGACGTGGGCGGCGATGTCTGGACGGCTGATGAGCGTCCTAGCGAGCGGCCACCAGGTTTCGGCGTCATGGGCACCGAAAGGACGGTGGTAAAGGTGTCTCGTCGCAATGTCGTTGAGCTGCCTTGAAGTCAAGCAGAGACTCCAGAGAGTGGAAAGATCACTATAGTGGTCCACATCGGGATACTTCGTGCAGCGGAATGCTGTGCTCGGGTATTTTGGACAGTCCTCGTGCTGGGGAGACCGCTGACATGGGCCCTGGGGAACGCAGTACGCGCAGGCATATAAAACAATCTCTTCGATGAGCTCGGTGGGAGTTCTGTTGGGCATCGGCATATGGTTTGGCGGCACAGGGTGTAGTGGGGAGTGGGCGACGGTTCATTCAGAAAAGAAGCGGTCGGAGGTTTGGGCTTCATGTCAGGCATGGCGGTACGGACTCGGCGCAAAAGACAACGAGCGGGGCTGGATAACCCTTATTGGCTAGGCTGGATTGGTTTCGGGATTATTGGAGACATCACTTTTGCTGCCGCATTTGACGCGCTTCTCCAAGGCGAGAAGGGTCGAGAGACCCTACCCCAAATTCCCAGCCACCCTCCTGACACTAACCCACTGGCATCAGAACTTCGTCGCCATCAACATTCTCGTCGTATTCGTCTTCCTCTTCACCAAGTTTTATTGCGTCTGGCGTAACAAGCGGCGCGACCGCATCTGGACGCGATGGAGGAGGAGGAGGAGCGAGTTGCGCATTGATCGAAAATAGGAGGGAGGGGAGGGTCGGTACGAGGAAGACGGCCCGGGTGGTTCGGTGGTTGCATTGGCTGTACGTCGGGTCACACAACCTTGGATCTATTGTGGCTATCAATCTTTCCGTGTCGATGCTCTGTGCGGTTGCGACGCTCTTAATCAGCAATTGGTACGTCCCATCTCGGCTTTTGAGGTGCAGAATAGATGTCGGTCAATCAGTGTTGTGGATACAAGTGTCGGCCCATCTCCATCACACATGTCGCCGACCCAAACTTCAATACCTATAGCGTACCTGAAGCTTCCAATTATGTGGTCTTCTACGCTGCTCCTAGCTCTGCTGCTCGGCGTTCTTGCTGGCGTCTTTGCTATCAATGACAATGCATACGACTTCATCATCATCGGAGGTGGCACCGCCGGCATCGCCCTTGCCACACGTTTGAGCCAGGGGCTGCCGCACTCGAACATCCTTGTCGTTGAGGCAGGTCCCTTTGCCCTTGATGAACTAGGCATCAACGTCCCGGGTCGAAAAGGAAGCACTCTGGGAACCAAATACGACTGGAACTTCACTACCGTACCCCAACCCCATCTCAATGGCCGAGTCCTCCCCATCAGCAGAGGCAAGGTCGTCGGTGTCTCCTCGGCAATCAACTTGATGGTCTGGGATAGAGGTGCAGCAGCAGAGTATGATCAGTGGGAGGAAGTTGGGAATCCTGGGTGGAACTGGGGCTCGATGCTCAAAGCCATGACCAAGTCCTGTAAGGGGCCGAGTAAGGTGGATACCGTTACTTGGTGACTGAATCGATTATGGTTTCTATGAAGAAGAAGATCAAGAGTAGATACAGAAGCTGCGCGGAGCGCAGCTATATAGGCGGAGACCCACCTCCATAGGAGCGGTAGTCTAGGCTCTCAGCCCAGACCCACTTTAGGGCCTTAGCCCCGTAACATCACCCCCCTACTAGAGCCCCACTAGGCCCGTGCTCTCACGCGCGTGCGTATAGGCACGCGTAATCTATTAGTAGATAGTAATTTCTTCACGTAACTACCTTCGTTATTTTTCTTCTTCTTTTCTTCTTCTTTAGCCATTACCTAACGTAAGTAATCCCCCCCGTTCTTAAGGATTCCACGTAACGTTCCTTACCAATTAAACCACTTACTAATAAACAGAGTTACTAATTAATTATTAAAAAGTATAAACTCTACTACTGTAACTCCAGTTACTCTTACTTACCACACCGCCACTTCACCTGCTAACTCCATGCACTCCTTAAAACACACTTAAGGACTTACCCCCTTACCCCTCCTTCCCGCTACTATAAGCGCAGACTTATCAGTTTCAGCTATTACTCTTATAAGTAAGCGTTCTAGTAAATTAATAGTTATTATACTAATTATTATAATATAAGAAGACATTTTTACTAATATATTATTCACCCTACTATTACCTCCCCTTACCTTTCTTAAGGAGGAGGCTATCCTCTTTAAAGTAAAGCTTTTCCCTCCCCTATCCCCCTTATTACATATTAACTTTTCAGAGTTAAATAATAAGTTTATAACTATAAAGACCCCTTATCACTCTTATATATTAAGTACTCCTACTTAAGTATATTTACACTTTATTACTAAGTATTTTATAAATATTATCCCTATTTTTTAAAGGATAAAGTTTAATTAACTATTATTATATAACCCCTTAATATAAACCTAATACCTTACACCTACTATATAAGATTAAACTTCCCTTATAAAGTCTATTCTAAACTTAAAAGCAGTATATACCTTTATTACACTATAGATTAACGCTTTTATAAAGGCGTTACCTTAAAAGTGCTGCTACGTTACCACACTACCTAAATTACAGCCAGCCACTTTAAAGAAAATACCCCCTAGGCAAACTTCACTATTACTGTAACGGTAATAAACAGGCTTTATTAACTCGTTAAATATTAAGTATACCTTATCTTATAAATCCCCTTTTATAAAAGCGGTTTCTTAAACGCAGTTAACTCTTATATACACTATAAGCTCCTTAAACCTAATTCTTTCTAAAGAGCCGTTAATAGTTATACTGTCACCATCGCTATCCCCCACTCCCCTAACTCCACCTACTCCCACAGTCCCCACTCCCACTTTTATTAATGCAGAGACCTTCACTACCGTTTTAATAAAGCTCTTAAGCCTTAAGGAGGCTTATAACACTTTAGCGTAAGGAGGAATTTAATAGTGTTTTTTACTTTTTTGTTTTATTAATAGTTTACTAACTGCTTACCTTATTAAAAGGGCTCTCCACTCCCCTGTAAGCACATTATTATAAGCGCCTTTTAAGGCTAAAATTAATTTAACCGCAGCTTTACTACTTTTTAGCTATTTTTACACTTTCTTCTCCCAACTTATAAATCGTTCCCTTAGCCTATCCTCTGTTATTATAAAGCTGTAAAGTTCCTTATACTCCTATAAAGTAACAGTGCTTTCAATATTAGCTATAAGCTCCTATATAGGTATAGTGTAGCTAGTCCATTTAATAAGGGCTTTATATTATAAGCCTTATCCTATCTTATAAGTTCTTATATAATAGATTTCGTTAGCGTTATATATACCTAATACGACCGTTAGTAATTAAAGGTCCGCTTATATCTAGCTAGGGAGGGGGTCTCCTTTAACCTTACAAAGGAGGTTTACGTAGAAATAAGGGTAAATCCCCTATAATATATCTTAAAGTTCTACTACGTAAGAGCCCTTTACTACTGAAACGGTAAACTTTACGTAAAGCTAGTTAAGTTTCTTCTTTAGTTTTATAAAGGTGTAATTATATAAGTTAAGCTATATCTTATCTCTTACTATAAACCGTTAAGTAAGTATACGTTTCTAATTAATATAACGCTTTTAATTAAGTGTAATAGTGGTTATAATAGCCTTATATAGCTTTATAATGTCTTTTATACGTTTAATGTGGTTTTTAACTAGCGTTTTAGGGGTGTTAAGGCAGTATTTTTCCGTATATATATCGCTAGCAATTAGTATTAGGAAGGCCGGCTTATAACTATACGTTATTAAGAAGGGAGATATGTTAATAAAGCTGTTTATTTTACAGTTAATAACTAATTAAGTAATAGCGTTATACGTGTCTTAATTATCTTAATTTAAAGCGATATAAGCTCTTAAGTAAGCTTAAACCTCTTAGTTTATCTGTTTTAAACCTCCGTCCATCTAGGGGTAATAGGCTGTACTTAGTTATTATTTAATATTTAATAGCTTATATATATACGTTTAGAACTTATTAGTCCAGTTTAACTTTTAGTTATTAATAATACGTTTAGGTTAGTTATAATAACATATTTAACAGAAAAGGAAACAGGCTGTATATTTCTCCACGTTTATAAAGATAGTGGGTTTTAAGATAACGTACTTATTAAAGCAGTCTTTAATAACTTACAGGTTTTAATAACTGTTAGCTAAGGGGAGGTTAGTAATAAAGTCTATCTGGATGTTTGTGAAAAAACGCTTTAGTACTGGAAGTGGCTTTAAAAGGCCTTTTTTATATTCTCTCCAGATTTTATTACAGTTATACACGTTATAATTACAGAGGAAGCAGTGTATGTAATAGTAAAGTAAGGGCTAGTAAAACTGCTTACTAACCGCTATTAAGGTGCCTTCTCTCCCAGGGTAGCTTACTACACTAGAGTTATAAACCACCTATATAAGCTAAGTTCTAAATATGTTTTACTTTAATAACTGTAAAGGGAGTTCTTATTCTACTTATTTAAAGGCTGCTAATACTCCAGGGACCTAGATCTAGTCCCTGTAAGTTAGGCGCCCTGTTTTGTTAATTTTACAGTCTAAGATTTAGACCTTAAGGACTGCTCCGCTATTTAAAGTGTAGTCCCCTTTCTTTACTATATAATATACGTCTTTATAAAAGGTATCTGTTTTTACCACTCTGTTTTAAAGTAACTGTAGTTCTTCGTCTTCGAACACCTTAATATAGGGAATTAGTTCTTCTGCTGTCTTAGTTACGGAGATCTATACGTAGTTTTAAAGGGCACTCTTAGGAATAAGCTGTATATCTTATATTTTCCAGTCTTCTGTAGTTACTCTATCTTAGTCCCTGTAGGAGAGAGTGTCTGGTATTACTACTTCTTTACTAGGGTAGTATTTTAATTTGAAATTAAAGCGAGAGAGGTATTCGGCTTAATAAGCTTACTGTTTTAAAAGGTTCTTTCATATGGTAAAATATTTTAAGTTACAGTAGTCTGTAAGTATAGTAAAGCCCTTACAGCTGCGGAGTTTTACTAACTACTACTCTAAACAGTAGATAATTACTAACATCTCCTTATTATAGATAGGGTAATTCCTCTCAGCTGCCGTTAGCTTTTAAGAGTAAAACGCTACTGCAGTACGCTTACTTTCTTCCCCCTATATAAGGGCGCCACTTAAGGTGTAACTATTACAGTCTGTCTTTAGGAACGTGGGCTTATTAGGGTCTTATTACGTAAGGATAAGGGCTTATATAAAAAAGGTCTTTATTAATTAAAACGTGTGCTTTTACCTCTCCCCTTATATATAAGGGACCCCTTTCTCTATAAGCTTTATTAAAGGAGTAATTACTTATAAGAAGCTAAGGATAAATATTTAATAGTAGTTAGTAAAGTTAAAAAAGCTACGTAGGCCTTTTATTATTATAAGAGCAGATTAGTTTAAGATAATACTGATCTTTGTAAAGTCTGTTTAAATATTAGTATTAATGTTAATAATGAATTTTAAGTATTTAACTGTTTTAATACTAAATTTACATTTCTTAAGGTTAAGGTGTAGGCTTACTTTCTTTAAGTGGGTTAGAACTTTCTACACTTATACATTATGCTTTTCCCTTATTCTGTTTATATAAATAAAGATGTTATTAATATAAGTGGTTATAAAGTCGTTAAGGTAATTATTAAGTATAAAGTTAATGTACTACTGGAATATAGTTAGGGCTCTGTTCAGACCGAAAGGGGTTATTAACCACTCAAACAGGTTATACCTAATATAGAACGCTGTTTTCCATTCTTTACTTAAAGTAATTCGAATCTTATAAAACACTTAGGTTACATTAACTTTTATTACCTATTTAGTGCCGGTAAGGTTATAAAAGGTCTTTTTAATTAGTGGAAGGGGGTACTGGTTTATAGCTGTAATAGCGTTAAGCGCTTTATAGTTATAATAGAATCTTAATCCTCTTCTTAACTTCCGCACGAATAAGACCGGGGCTTTAGTTAAGGAGTTACTAACTTTAATAAATCCCTTATCTAATAAGTCTTTAAGTGTTTTCTTTAAAACTAGGAGTTCTTCTTATAATATGCTATAAAGTGGGCTGAATGGTAGTGGAAGTTTATTCCCATTAGCGTCTTTCTTAATATAGATTTTATAGTTAATGTTAAGTTTATAAGGGTTAAGCGTGTCAGCTCCCCGCTTTAAGAAGAGTGGGAGTAGGTTATGGAATTCCTTAAGGATTTTAGCTTTTAATTCAGTTTCGGCCAGGGGGTGTTTCTTTATAAGTGTTTATTCTATATCCTTTATAAAAAGGGTAAATATTAAGGTTTTAAATACCTTACCTCCTTAAAAGCAGAGTAACTTCTTCACGTGGCCTTTTTAAGTTATTACTACTACTTTTACCATAGAGTGTAGCTCTTCTAGCTGTAGTGTATAGGTGATGTTAACTTAGTACTGTATATATCGGTATATAAAGCTAATCTAGAGCCTCTTTTTAGCTGGGTTAGATTTCACTTTATATTACTCTATCCACGGTTTTCCCAGGATTATTAAGTTACTAAGTTTAAGAATAACGTATATATAAGTCAGCTATATTTAACCGGCTATTTTAATAAAGAAGTACGTAATCTCTTACGTTATTACTGTAATTATACCTTTAGCTACCCCTTTTACTAAGTGTAACGTTATAAGGATAACAGTAAGGTTTAATTCGTTTATTACCTCTTTACTAATTACAGAGTAGTAAAGGTAGCCCTTATTAATAAAGGCTTAATAAAGGTTATTAAATCTAATTATAATTAGAATAAATGTGGGTAAGCTTATTATATAACTGTTTTTTATAAAATTCTCTACCTGCTTAACTATTAGTTCTTCTAGTTCCAGACCCCATTTTTAATCTAAAGCTACGCTTTTCCTAAAGTGGAGATAACGTCCTCCTTTAATTCCTTATCTCTAACTCCGTTCTCTAGCTGTGGGGTAAAGGAGACCTTATTAATAGCTAGTTCCTTTAGGCGTGCCGCTAGTCTGTAAGGGCAGGCTGTAAGCTTATAGCTAGACCCTTTATAGTGAATATAGTAATTATTAATCTTACACTCCTCTTACTCCACTATAATTACCCATTTTACTTAAGGGGCTGTGATTTTAGGCTTTATAAAGGTTCTTATTATAAGGCTGTGTTATCTATAGTTATTAGAGCAGTTCTTACTATTTTAGAACTTAATAGAAGATATAATAATATCCCTGTTAATATCTATATAGGGTTAGGTAGGTGGTGCTCCTATTTATATAGTGGAGTATTAGTAGGTTACTTAGTAATCCTGTCCGGAGGACAATTTGTTGTAAGGGTGGTCCAAAAAAAAATTACTATGGGAAATTCGGTCAAAACTGATAAGGAAATTCAACTCGACCTAGGACTGGTCGGTTCATTATCAAAAGTGGGTCTGCTCGGGCCCTTCCGCTCGGGCCCCTACTCGGGCCCCAAATCACGTGATATGATATGTTTTCAGATACGTCACGTGACCAGCATTCCAAATCCGAAGTCAGATTCAGGGTTAGGGTTATGGTTCAGGAGTTATTAGCGTTTGAAAAAATTAAACAAATGTGTATTTGGAAATAAAAACAAAGCTAAATTAAATCAAAGAAGGTAGTGTTATATGTAGACTTTTACCTAAAATTCAGAACTGGAATTCGTTTTACTATAAAGCTTATAATAGGAAAGATATTACTGTTTAAAGTTTAATAATAATATTTATTTAAATAATAACCGGTTAATAAGTAATATAATAAGTTATATTACTTACGTTTATTATATGACCTATTACGTAGAATCCAGAACTGGAATCTGTTTTACCATACTGCTTAAAATGAGAAACATATTAGTGTTTAAAGTTGGATAATAATAGTTATTATAATAATAACCTGTTAACAAGTAGCATAATAAGAAGTAATAATTACCATTCCTATACAGTTTATTATATTAAACACAGAACTGGAACTCCTTTTACTATACGGCTCATAATAATAAAGATATTACTGTTTAAACCTAAATAATAATAATAACATTAACATAAACTTAAATATCTCTCTGGTTTTAATAGCTATTCTAAATCGGGCTTTAGATTAAGAATTACAGTTAAAATCTACGTATGATACTTTACGTCTAAGGGGGCTAGTTAAAGCTAAAGGCTCTTACGTTAGTTAAACCTGTAGGGGGAGTTAATATAGTTATTTAAATAGTTAGTGCTGCCTCCTAGGGAGTGGGTTTAATACCTTAGTAGGTGGGGCCCGCTTCCTGGAAACTGGAAATTAGCGTGTTCAGGGCTCTAATAACCGAGGAGGTCTAAAAGGCTAGTGTAAGGAGCTTAAGTTCTCGTCTTCTGGCAGTTATTTCTACTTAAAAGGCCGCTAACTTAGCTACGGCGAGCTCTTACTCCACCACCTCTTTAATGCAGGATTTAACTTATACTGTTTCCCTAAGAGTTATAAGTTATTAGCTGAAGTCTTCCTTCATGGACTAGATGTAGGCTTCTGGCGAAATTCCTTCCGTCCTCATAGAGGGGTAGTCGTCTATTATTTCGTTATGGGCGCTCTTAACAAAGGGGTCCCTTTACTACGTGTTATAATCCATCTGATCCGGCAGTTTAATAGAAACTAGATGTAAGGGGCCGAGTAAGGTGGATACTGTTACTTGGTGACTGAATCGATTATGGTTTCTATGAAGAAGAAGATTAAGAGTAGATACAGGAGCTGCGCGGAGCGCAGCTATATAGGCGGAGACCCGCCTCCATGGGAGCGGTGGTCTGGGCTCTCAGCCCAGA
>Ga0247780_1000742_pt1 | contig 26857 bp, 27 predicted proteins | sample UWRJL079202R5_FD_179927 | JGI IMG/M metagenome (GOLD analysis project Ga0247780, IMG submission 179927) | Plant litter microbial communities from Arlington Agricultural Research Station in Wisconsin, United States - UWRJ-L079-202R-5 | ecosystem: Environmental > Terrestrial > Plant litter >... | reverse complement strand
GGGGGGAAGGAGGGGGGGGAGGGGGGGGGGCTGTGGGGGGGGGGGGAGCCGGGGTTCAAGCAAAGTGGAAGGTCAGGTCGCAGAGCAGGACTGGCTTTGGCCGCAGCAGCACCTCAGCATCCAGGCGACGGGAACCCGGGCATGGGAAATCGGATATGTAAGCTGGCAAAGGACCAGCAATAGGAGCGTCCAGGTCGCTCCTCTCTGCAGCTTGATCAAGCACACACGAACCCCTTCGAAGCCTCCGGCCAGAAGAGAGAGTCTCGCTGCTCCGTGCGAAAATGCGTTGGGGAACCCTCGCACAGCTTGTGCCAGAACAGCAAGGCCTGTGCTGTTATCACCTTGCAGGCCTTGCTAGCATTGTGGGAGGCCTTGATTCCATTACAATGGACCTTAATTGCATTCGAACTGGCCGCTGGAGAATGCAATAATGTCTTTTTCGGATTGCGATACAGCCTGCACATGAAAACCCATGGCGTTTCTCGACAGTAAGAAGGCATATTACGCACTGGCTCAGGGGGGCTCCTTCCTTTTGGCTGGGGCCTTCGTAGATTTGCACCTTTCGATCAGAACGGAGCCAAGCAAGGAGCGACATCCATTAGCTATAAGCACGGACCCCCGCCCTTCCTTGCTCCCTTGCCAAGAAGTTGGAAGACAGCAGCAATCAGAGCTTATGAATGGGCACAATCGCTAGTTCACCGTCAATGGGTCTTTGATGGGTCTTTCTGCTTTCTGGCAGGTTGATCCATCTTGTGCTGGCAAGGCAATCCCCAATCAACCACTTATCCATCGCAAACCGCATTGCCGGGTGCGAAGATCCGCTGCGCATCTCAGTCCCCGATTCAGGTGGTCTGGCTAGAAGACCAGAAGACGCGATTTATTTTCTGCACAGAGTCATGCATCGCTGCGGCGCTGTGGCTCGTGCCAAAACTAATGCACGTTCTTTGAGGGTTGGTCAACACTAACTGGACTTACTCTGAGATGATGGTTTTCTTCAAGATCGGTGACCCGCTGCAAGGGGAGGTTGTTTTCGGTTTATGCCCATCCCACCTCTGGGTAAGTTCGGCCGGTCGATCCAACCGGCGACACAGCAACATTGCTCCACCAGAGTCTCATCTCCAGGATGGGGAGGGGAGGGGAGCAGAGCTTGTTAGAAAATAGTGTTGGGTGTCGGACCCTGCAGGACGGGACGGGAGAGAATGAGATGCGGGCCACCCCAGTTCGAAGGAAATCCTTTAATCCGTACACCCAAATGCATTGATTTGGGCTGTAGCCGCGTACTGCGTGTCTTGTCGAGTTCCTATTTGGGCAACTGGCGATGGCCTCCTCGGATTCGTAGCGGCATCCGGCATTTTGTGTTTGCCTTTATTTGGGCCGACCTACTACCCGAGCACGACAGGAGCTTCAGTTAGTCTTTTGCGCTGGCGGCCAAGCATGCACTACCCACCTGTGGTCCCGCGGCGGCGGGATTGGGAAGAGGGACGGGGACGGGTATTCCGTAGGGCTGGTTACAACAGTTTCGTTGGCTCGGTCACAGGAGGAAGTCCTACATAGAGCGGGCAAGCGAGGAATTCCTCTTCAGGTTCGTGGATTTCGGGGGTGGTTGCCAAACAGCGCGCCGGTTGGCGGATGTGCGGCGCGGCGAGACATATCTGCTTCCGGGAAGCACCTTCCCAACAGGATCCATTTTCGGGGCCGAGCCAAGACCCGCGACCCATATGCAAATCCACGGGAAAACAACAGCAAAACGGAAACAAGATGGCAGAAGATGGGGAAAATAGCGCCGCCATTATTGACTTTATTGCTCTCCCTAAAGTCGAGGTACGGACATATTCACTTCCGGCTTCTACCCAAGCACATAAACCGCCCACTCCCCTCCCCCCCCAAGATTATGAAGCATCCCAAGGACCTAAGTTCTGACAACACAAATAGCTTCATGCCCACCTTAGCGGGAGTATTTCTCGAGAATGCCTTCACGAGATCTGGCTCCACAAGAAGAATACCTCCACACTCCAAGACCCCCTAATCGTGATGCCCCCGGGGAAACATGATTTCGATCTTACCAGTTTCTTCCCGCTCTTCTCATCTTACACCTACCACCTCATCAACGATGCCTGGTCGCTCACTTACACCACGTGCTCTGTACTACAAGACTTCGCCAGTGATGGCGTCGTGTATCTCGAACTGCGCACCACCCCGCGCGCCATGCCCGCGGCCGGGATGACCAAGGCCGACTATGTGCGCAACGTGCTCGAAGCCATCTCTCAGTTCGAGGCTAAGAGTTCAACCATGCATACGCGTCTCATCCTCTCGGTCGACCGGCGAAACAGCCTGTCGGAAGCACTCGAGACGGTTGAGTTAGCTGCGCAGTTTGCAGACCAAGGTGTTGTTGGGCTTGACCTCTGCGGTGACCCAACCGCAGGCGGAATCGAGCGACTGGCACCAGCGTTTGCGAAGGCTCGGCATATAGCACCCGGGCTGGGGCTGACGCTGCATTTCGCCGAGGCCGAGTGTTCCGGGACCAAGGAAGAGTTGGATATGCTGCTGGCGTGGAAGCCGGACCGCATCGGACATGTGATTCACGTACCGGGTCCGGTCCGGCAGGCTATAATTTTACGGGGCGGAATGGGGCTCGAGTTGTGTCTGAGCTGCAACGTACATGCGGGCATGATACGTGGGGGGTTTGAGTCACAGTTAGTGTTTTCCCTCTCTCCTATATGTCGTTCAATATTTTGGCGGATCGGAAACTTGCTGACGGGAATAGTCACTTCGGAGAGTGGTGGGAGGTGGCAGATGTCGCTGTCGTTCTATGTGTACGTCGACCTTTCCCCGAGATTCCAATGCTGAGGTGATAAGAGGCGACTTACTTACATAAGGGTCACCTAGACGGACGACGTCGGCGTGTTTGGTAGTTCCTTGTCCAACGAGTATGAACTTGTCGCAAACCACTTTGGGTTGGGGCGCGCCCAAATCTGTGCTCTCGCCAAGAGAGCCATCGATGTTATTTTCGGAGGCGACGAGGAGAAGGCGAGACTCAGACGGATTATGTGGCGCACGTAGCACAACAATAATGCTGTATGTAACCACTGGTTAATGGTTGCCCCCTCCTTGAACGGTAGGACCAGAGATGTTTTGTTCCTATCTAGCAATGCTGAACCGCAAAAGGAGGTAACGGAGGAACCTTTGCCGCCCCTTATCTATACACACCATGATCTATCCCCCCATGCTTTCGCATCTTCATAGGAACGCCCCGGTCCAAACGCAGCCATCCTCACCACCAATACAACTCGTACACGAACGAAAGGTATGTGCATTGAAAGGAGAGAACCCTATTTTTTACTCCCATGACATTCTTCGTAAACAGCAACGCCAAGGTAACCTAAAGGAAATGGATATCATTGTTTTTTAGTGGTTGCCGTTCATTCCAACCGCAGCAGGTGGGTTTCCGTCCAGGTCAACCGCCTGGATCATGCGCTGGTGGTAGGCGCTCTCGCGCACCAGGTTGCCGAAGTACTTCAGTGCCCCATCGCTCTCAGCACGTATCTTGAGGGTTTCATCACGACGACTACCAAGTTGCTCTACTGAGCGCTGAAGGTCAAACTGCAACTGCTCGGCAGGGAAGAGTAGGACTTTGCGCACTGAGCCCGCGATTCGAGTGCTGTTTGAGTGTGCATAGTCGATAGCAGCAAGCTGGCTAGCAATCTTGTTGTTGAGGCGATGCGGCAGAGAGTGCGGGATCTGACTGAGAATGTAAAATGCTGTCGCCGCGGCTATATCAGACGTGTTAGCATCATAGTACAAGAGGCTGCTTGCACAAGCTGAGGGGGTACATACCAGCAGCAATCACACCCGGAATGATCAGCCGGCGCAAGTTGTCGCTTCCGAGCGCTTGGGCAGCGCGGAGAGCAATGTTCATTTGGCCGTAGCTGCCAATGACCCCAGTCCCCACGACTCCAGCAACTGTCAGGGCCATGCTGGCTTTCTCCTCTCTTTGCACCAACGTCGTCCAGTCAACGAAATCCCACAACTCAGTGGGGATGTCGACTTGCCGAGCCAAGGCGTCCCGTTTGCGGCGGAACATGATCTCTGGCCGGAAGCTAAGATTCACCGACTCGGTCCCCAAATGAAGGATACCGAGCTGCTTAATGATGTTGACGCCGTTAACCGTCTTGCTTCGCGCATGCTCCTCACAGGTGGTGACCGACGCCGCAATCTGCGACAACATGGCCTCCTTGAGTTCCTCAGCGTACTGAAAGGCCCCGAAAAGTCCAGGGTATTCAATCCCAAGACTATCGTCGCCAGAACGCTCAATGGCCGCGTTGATTGTTGAGCGGGAGTAGTCGTAAATCTCAGTGCACGTCTTCTCGATGGTCTGCTCGATCTGCTCGCTGAGTTCGGTCTTCGCCTTCTTGGTCGACTCAAGTGCCGGCTCAATCTCCTTCAGCTCTTGGGTTACTCTGTCTAGCTCTGTTTGGGCGACCTCCTGGTTGACCGTAGCAAGCACGTTTACGTCGTTCAGAATGTTGAGGAGATATGTCTTTGCCGGGGCTAGTTTGGAGCGAGCTCGTTTCTCCAGAACAAATCTGCGAAGCGATTGCTCCAGTGTCGAAAAGTCCCGGAGCTGTTCCTTGCTCTTTCCCTTGCCCTTCGGATCATCGTCCCCAGGATTACCACCGCCGCCCCCGCCGCCGCTGCCACTTGCGCTGCCTGATCCTCCGCCCCCGGAACCCCCAGGTGGTCCCGGTGCTACCGGAATGGCTGAGCTCGACACAAAGTGCACCAGCTCCCCAGCTTCCTTGTAAGTTGCAGGGCTGAGAGCCCTAATTTGATTCAGAATCAACTTTTGGCATCTCTCCTTGTCCCTGATAGTATCGTAACCGTTTACTACGATAAACAGATACGCCTTTTCAGCAGCGGCAGCCCTGATAAACTCGGTCGATGTTTGTGTGAAGTGGTTGGTGGCAGAGACAACAAATACGACGACATCAATTTCTTCTTGTCGCGCAAAGATAGCCGTAGTCTTGGTAGTATCCATATTGAGGCCGGGCGCGTCGATGAGAGCAATATCGACCACGCCGTTGTTGAGCAAGGACTCATCAATAGTCCGCACATCCTTTACGTAGACCTTGCACTGTGTGTACGTGTCGTTGTCGGTAACGATTTTCTCCAGCTCTTGGAGGCCGAAGACGTCATAAGTAGTCTCGTCATGCCGGTCGTAAGTGGCATTTTTGTGCACGGCGTGCACCTCCTCGACGTTGCAATTCTCTCTCGAGTCCAGAACCTCACAGAATATGCTCGTACAAGGCTGCTGGTCCTCGGGCAGAATCTTCCGCCGAAGTAAAGCATTGCAGAATGTGGACTTTCCAGCATTCAGATCGCCCGTCACTAGAACCTTGCTTGACGTGTCCTCAATCCGCTCCCGGAGAGACAGAAGATGTTTGATACTGGTGCTGATCTTGCCGTCGAGTAAAGAAGCGATGGACGCCTTTTCTAACGAATGGACGAGCTCCACCTGATGCAAGGCGCCAAGTTTCAGGTCGAGCTTGAGGATTGAGAATTCCTGCGCAATCTGGGGCGTCACGAGCCGGGGTTCTGGGACAGCCCTTTGCTCAGCAGACCTGCTCGACTCTGCTTCAGCCTCCTCGAGGGACGTCATAGATCGTCGAAGAGGCGGCACTGCCATCGGGAAGGAAGGTTCTCCAGCGAGATCTCCCGACATGGTATGTGTGTGGTGCATACCTGGTCTGGACGGAGGTCGTGACGGCGCATCGAGGGCCGCCCGTTGGACAGACGGATAGTGCGCCGGCCATGTCACATTCATTTCCTGCAGTCCCTTCAGGAGCTCGACGACGGTGTTGATGGAGCGGCCGAGCGCGGCGCGGTGTAGATTGTACCACATCTGGTGGGCAGCGCCCGTTTGAGCCCGGTGGCCTGCATCGGCGTTGGTGCTGGTCGTTGCCTGAGGATGTATTGGCCTGTCTTCATGCATCGCAGAGTCCCAGGCCGCAGCGGCAGGGTTGAAGAGAGACGAGCTTACTTCATCACCAGTGATGCTGCCCCCGTACCCGGAATCCTGCTCGAGCATGGCTTGCAGGCGTGCCGCATGCTGCGATGTCGAGCCCGTGCCAACCGTCATGTAGGCGGGCGCGGATGGGGCTGCCGAAGCTTGCGGCGACAGAGCGGCGGATTCGGATTCGGCGGCGTCGTCGATGTCAGCCTCGGGCCCCTGAGCGGACTTGCCTTTCAGCGAGAAGTATTCCTGGCTCATGGTCAATCGGGGGCGGCGTCTACCGGGAGAGGTTGGCGATAATTGACGAGGCGTGCATTGAAAGCGTGTTGTCGAAAAATGCGGCGAGTTCACTTTTTTCTCTCAATCGTTCGTTATGGAGCGACTCTTCATTTGTCATTTCGGTGGCTAAACCCAGACGGGGTGTACTTCAGCACGCTAAAGGCGATGACACCGGAGACATCCAATCAGCGCCGGCCTGAAATTGGATCAGGTGGCATGTGCACAACAACCCAGCTCCCGCCATTACATCACCTTTTTGATATGCGTTGACGGTCTTTATGGCCCAGGGTCTTGTAGATAGATATCTCAGTGTGATCACACCTTTCAGAAACCATCGCTAGAAACTCAGGCCTCGGTTCCGAGCTCTGGTTCATAGGTATAATTGTTACCGTAGGATGCCACTTGCAATCGCATGGAGCTCGAGGGAGACGTCATTGGGTGGCTCCTTGCGCGCAGAGCAGCTGGTGCTGTGGCTGAGGGAAGGGAATGGTGCCTTGGGGGTGTTCTGTGATACAGACGTACTAGAATTCTTCAGCAAAATACGCAATTTCTAGATAACCTAATTCCGGAACGATGAATATGCTTCATCTGACTTTGGCATTGCTGAGTCCGTGACGACAAGGTACCGAACAAGCAGGCGCCGGCCAGGCCCCAGTCGTGTCTTTGGTGGGGCGGTCTTGGCAGGCAGCGTCTCCAAGCACCGTCGTCACTGACGAAGCCTCTCGTTGTCGCATCAACCCCAGAGTCATCAAAGCATCTCAGCGTACCTCCACTCGCAAAAGCTATACCGACTTATTCCTGTCAATAATACCGCCCAGCTGGACGCTCCCGGGTCCCCAACATGAATGTGAGATCATTCTGCGCCTTTTGACGCAATCGTATCCTCGGCAGCTGACGAAGACGACTCCTAGATCCTAGAATGGGCATTCGGCAAGCGCATGACGCCGGCCGAACGGCTGCGCAAGAACCGAAGAATGCTCGATAAAGCTATCCGCGAACTCGACACACAGCGAGTTAAGCTCGAGAAGCAGGAGAAGGCACTCGTCGCAACGATTCGTACTTCCGCCCAGAAGGGCCAGATGGGGGCCTGCAAAATACAAGCCAAGGACCTGGTCCGCACGAGGAGATATATTGAACAGTTCTATTCAATGCGCTCCAATCTTCAGAAAATCAGTCTTCGCCTACAGACGTACCAGTCCCAGGATCAGATGGCGGCTGCCATGAAGGGCGCGACGATGGCACTGGGCAGCATGAACCGCGCAATGAACCTCCCTTCCCTGCAGCGGATTGCCATGGAATTTGAGCGCGAGAGCGACATCATGGAGCAGAGGCAAGAAATGATGGACGACGCGATCGATGATGCTATGGATGTGGGTATTGAGGAGGAGGGCGATGAGGTTGTGGAGCAGGTATTGGAGGAGATTGGCGTAGACTTAAACCAAGCGGTAAGACGGCTTCATATCCCTGTCAGTAAACATCTGCTAACGTTACCCTTTTAGATGGGCGAGACTCCGTCAGGTCTGCAGTCAAACGCTGTGCCGGAGGGCAAGGTCGCCCAGGCTGTTGGGGGTGGAGCTGGTGCCGCCGATGACGACCTCCAGGCACGACTGGACAGTTTAAGGAGATAATACAAGAATCGTTGCTACTCTTGCGATAGGCGAATACCACAAGAAGCAGCACTGTGGTAGGGCTTGCGGCATGATTCCCATGCTAGCCATGGGCTATGGTTTACGAAGGAGTTTGGGGGTTTAACGGTGATGCTTTGGGAAACACTGCAAGGGGCTATTCTGTTTTATGCGACGCGAAGCGCAATTCTTCCTAGGATCCCGGCTCTGAAGTGACTGCCCGTCCACAGATGAACCGCGCTTTCCAGTACATAACCTCTGAACAACGTAACTCAAGTTGTGCTTCAGGCTCCTCTCGTTTCCCCAGACCAGGCATGAATACTGAGGAGGCCCAACGGCACAGCAGATCATCTCGTGAACACTTGTTAATACACCATGCTTGCAGGCCACAAGAACGGGCTACCTTCCGGTGCGGAGTCCCTCATCAGTGTGGTCGGGACTGGGGAGCAATGCGAAGCGCCGGGCCGACAAGCGGCGCTAAGCGCAGCAATTCATACAGCACCGAATCTCACACAGGCACCCAGCTCGAGCTCCAGGGCTCAACCACCTGGAGATAGAACCGTATGTGTTTTTACGCCACCAAAGTACGTAGTTGTGAGAAATATGAATGAACATTAAAGCTGGAAGAGGGTATATAAGCTTATGTATTGCCTCAAGCTGTGCGCGAACTTAAATTTGCCTATGTGAGTGGCTAAGTATTTCGCTTCACGCAGAGCTCTCCTGGGCTGTCCATGCAACTCAGCGCCGTTCAGTGCTTGAGATCCGCTGGCCACCGTTTCCCACTCCAACAGCCAGCGACCACCATCCAGCTTCTTGTCGCAACACATCAATCGCCCGTCAGCTTCGACCAACTGATTAGCATTTTGTCAAAGCTCCATACCAGGACGGAATTCTTTTTTCGTTCTCCTCCATCCTACGGACCCGAAGTGCCGTTCCGTTGGCGTTTCCCAACAACCTGGTTTCGACGATTACATCATACCGGGCGCCCTGGCCATCACAAGACCCCTCGCAGCTTCCGCATCCTTCCACAGCCTTGAGGTCGCCAGATCGTCAAGACCAGACCGCTGGAGATCTTAAGACGATTGCTTTCCGCGATTGCGCAAGAACGCTTACATTCCGCCCGAAGATTTACGATTGAGGTCTGCGAGCCGTCATTCACGGTCCAAGACAGCAACACCCCGCGTTCCAGTTAACCCTGTCACGATCCCACATCGGTACCCCTCCCGGACACGTCGTCGCTCATCTCCTCCCACCGACCAACCTGGCAGGCAACAAGCGCCGCAGTCTCTCCTCTCAGGGAGGTCTGCTCAATAGGATGTTTGGCGGCTCCAACTCGTCGGCCTCCAAATCCGAGAGCAGTTCCATTGCCGAAGCCGCTGTCCAGAAGGAGAAATCGGGTAGCAAATCGCCCTCGCCGGAGAAGGACGGCGCGGCCGCCAGGGGATCGTCCCCGCCGCCCGTAAAGTCGACGGACCAAGCCGCGAGCGGCGAGAAGCGCAGTGGTAACGGGAGCCCTCCCAGCGCGGGCAGCTCAGCTGAGCAAAAGAAGCGCCGGAGCAGCGGGGTGAGCGGCAAGGCGAGCAGCCTGATAGCCCAAGCTAAAAACACTCTCTTTACGCAGGTTGGGAGTCGTCCCAACAGCGATCTGAGTGCTGACTCCAAGGCGTTGAACCAGACCCCCCTGCAGAAGCTCGGCAAACAGGATCAAGCCCTCGCCGTACCCCAGGGCCAGCACAACAATGCCGCGGGAGAATCGCTCCCGGGTCCCCGCTCCACCTTCAAGGTCGGTGTCTGGGAGGACCGCAACAAGAAATGCAGACGGACCATGGAGGATACGCATGCCTTCCTCTACAACTTCCTCCACACCCCGGCACCCGCCCTCGGTGGGGATGGCGTTGGGCAGAAAGAGCCCAGACTCGCTGAGGATACGGGTGATGCCCAGGGGCAGGACATGATAGAGACGGATAACGGCTACTTTGCCATCTTTGACGGACACGCCGGCACATTTGCTGCGGATTGGTGCGGGAAGAAACTCCACATCATCCTCGAAGAAATCATCAGGAAAAACCCCAACGCCCCTATACCGGAGCTGCTTGACCAGACATTCACGTCCGTTGACGTGCAATTAGAAAAGCTGCCGCTGAAGAATAGCGGCTGCACCGCTGCCGTTGCCGTGCTTCGCTGGGAGGATAGAGTCCCCAGCACGTCCTCGGCCACTGGCTCCCAGGCCATCGCGCCTGCGGTGGCCAAGGCAGCGGAGGAGGCCTCGAAATCTGACGAAAAGGCCGAATCTTCGTCTACTTTGGCTGCGCCGGAAGCAGCTCATGCGAGGTTAAAAGGTTCGGCATCCAGACAGCGTGTTCTCTATACCGCCAATGTGGGCGACGCCCGAATCATTCTTTGCCGCTCGGGCAAGGCCTTGCGGCTATCCTACGACCACAAGGGCAGCGACGAGAATGAGGGCAAGCGCATCTCCAATGCTGGAGGCTTGATATTGAACAACCGTGTGAATGGCGTGCTTGCAGTAACGAGGGCCCTGGGTGACACATACATGAAGGACCTCGTCACTGGGCACCCCTACACGACTGAGACGGTCATACAGCCAGAGATCGATGAGTTTATTATCATTGCCTGTGATGGGGTAAGTCTAACCATGCCTGCCAGCCCTGAAACGTGAGGAGATCCGGAGCTGACTGTATCGAATAGCTATGGGATGTTTGCTCTGATCAGGACGCGGTCGATCTCGTCCGCAATATCCAGGAACCCGTCACCGCTGCGAAGACGCTTGTTGATCATGCTCTCTCGCGATTCAGCACTGATAACCTATCCTGTATGATCATCCGCTTCGATAAGGAGGCTGTGATCGAGAAGCAAGTCAACAAAGACAGCGCCATCGGAGTGGAGGGCGACGCATCTACAGGTGTTGGAGTCAGCGAGGTAGAGAAAATCATTGGCGCAACGAAGCAGAAGATTGCAGAAGGAGATGTCCCTGCTGTTGGCGTCTCGGCCAGCAACAGTGGTCGCGGCCATGACCTCGCCCCCCTTGAGGACGGCGAAGCATCCTTCACCCCGACCATAATCGAGGGGTCTGTGGAGGAAGAGCCAAGCTCAATTGAGGAGTCACCTAATGTGACGCCCGATGCATCGACGGGTAAGAAGAGTTCAGGGTCGTCGAAATGATAACTCCCGTTAGCTGCCTTGATCATCTTGGGCACGCGATTCGCCTATTACCGAAATTCTTTGGGCTTCTTTCGTCCCCGTCCTATGGGTGTGTAATTGCCTAGCTATGGAGGGGATCTCGGATTTATGTGCAGATTTGGGTTGCTGGCGGATGAGCATTACAACCATATAAGAGAAATGGAAATGTCGGTTTCAAGGTCGGCCGTGGCTATCCGGCAGTCTCAACTGTATCGTCACGGAGGAAACAAATGCGATTAGTAGCAGATGTGCATTGCTTTTCAGTTATACGTGGGAAAGTTCAATACGGCGCGTTCGTTCCTTGTGTGTCTACATTTGGCCAGCCCAAGTGTGGTGTTGGTAAGCAAGAGTGACATGTTGCAAAGATTCCAGCAGACATCCGGTACGGCAGCAGTATATACTTGTCTTGGTTGAGGATACGTGAGAAAGGTATGGTATTTATTCTTCCCGTTCATTTGTTTCACTTGGGGCAGCTGGTAGATATCTGGCGAGTCTGACCGATACGCGATATCCACTGCATATTGTTGAAGGCTCCGGCCGAGAAAAAGGGTGACCTACGCCGGTGCGGAAGATGCTTCCGCACGACTAAAGCAGGTCATAGCGTCTAATGTTGTAGGTCTTCCATACTGCATTTGCAAGGGGAATTACTGCATCTTGGAGCCCATTCCCAATTCCCGCAAGGCCTATATTATGATGCAGGTAGCTTACCAACGAGTAAGACAGTCTTTGCTGTACGTGTAATTATCTATAAACTGTGCGAGTGCTTTTTCGATGTTTGTCTTTCTCTTTTTCTTCTTCTTTCCCACGTGCCCCCCTCTTTAAACTTTATGATACTCGGAGTAAAGCCCCAGTTTCTTTAATCAGAACGGTTTGTCTGCTCTACGCTGAACTGATGTGACAAGCGGCAACCAAGAGAGACCTGACATGAGCTACCATCTGTCACTGTGGAGATTCCCGAACGCAGACGCCTCGCTTCGCTGCAGTACTTCATGTATACGTGAATCTTCTAAGAATGCGTGCACGCACTTAATGTAAGGTGCAAGCACTTGACGACATCTGTCTTCAACCCGGCAGCTACAGCTGGCCCCGCCCTTTGGACAGTGGTCCCTGTGCGCAATGAGGTGGGTGTCGCATCGCATTAATGGCCCAAGGGAGGGGCGCAACTCAGAAGAAAAAAGGGGAGGGTACTTCGCACTTCGCAGCGAAGCGCGGTGGAGGAAGAATGGCAGCATGCAAGTTGACGACTGCAGCGTCAAAGCGTGTCCGAGGCCAGAGCAAAGAATGGGGGTGGTGGTTGCATCGTTGTGGGCTCGCCAATGCAGTCTCGAGCTGGGATGATGATAGTATCCCCTCGGCTCTGCATTGGAGCCCTGCAGCGTGCCGTTGGGTTGTGTGTGCGGGCTGGGGATGGTTGGTGGAAGGTTTCGATTTTCCATTTCCCCCATGATGTTTGGAGGGACAAGCACGACATGCCTCGTAGGCACGGTGCATGTTGATGTGCACGTTTCACACGCGCTGAGGCCAAGTCCAAGTCAATGGATGTGTGGGCGGATCGGCAGTGCCCGTGAGTTCCGATGTTGGGATTCAGTTTGTGTGTGAACCCTGAAGTTCTCGACGTACAAATCTGCTGCAGACGCAGGCACCGGAAAGGCGCGAATGGGAACAGATGTATCAACCGGCCATTCCTATTGTGCTCGTCTCCGAGGTTCTTCTTGCAGCGTCGTTCTCGCTGTCCACACGGAGGGAGGGAGGGAGGATGTGCCTGTGTTCCCCTGGTGTTGCGGTCCGAATGGGCTAGGTACCTCCCCCATGACAAAATAAATGAGACACCAAGAACTTGAATTATCGTTTTCACAGCCAAATCACGACCAAAAGAAATCCCCAAAAATTCCAACGGATGTTTTCAATGGTTAGATAATTGTGTATGAAGTTTTACGTCAATCACATTTGCCGTTGTGGTGTTACTTCAATTGTAATTCTTCTATCAAATTAGATTTTGTATGGGGTTAAGGTTTTTGGTGTCTCGTTAATTTTGTCATGGGGGAGGGTACCTAGCAATATGTAGACAGGGGTGGCGGACATGAGTGGACCCTCAGATGACAGAAAACGCAACGCCGTTGATGATGGCGGTTGGGGCTCACCGTCGGAAACAGAAGATGATAGCGATGGTATATCATCAAACAAATATAGCATGAAAAACCTGGAAAGCTTCCGTTGAGTTGAGTGGGATGGGGCCCCTCAAGCCGGTCGCTTGCGGGCGAGAAGGCACGACCACCTCAGATGCTTGTCGCCCCTCTCCTTTTCAGGGACCCCCTCGAGGATCCCTTGCAAACTCCCTAGCTCTCTCCAAATAAAGTATCGCACTGGGCTTGTGACTCGGAGAACAGGTAACGGTTAACCGTGCTGTTTCTCAACTTCATACTACCACATCCCTCTGCTTTATTATCCTTTTTGAACGTTCATTCGTTTTGCGTTCCATTCTTTGATTTTCTCCCTCATAGGCCTTTGTTACATGTGCCACAGCCAGCCTCCCGGCACGCATTCCGACCTGGACTCTGTCCCGATTGCCATCCGTGCTTGGTCCATACCTAGAATTAATGGTGGCCGGGGCTCCACAGTCCCCGACCTTGAACCACCTGTGGCTCTCGTGGCTCGTTTTGGCTTGTCGCCCAAGTTTTCGATGCCAATTTTATTAGACGCTTCCTTGTGCCTCGCCCGCCGTTGATCAACTGCGACTGCAACGCTTCCGCAGAATCATCTCCATGAGTTTGGCGCCGTGCCCGGGCTGCTGCTGTGCCTGGTTCAGCTTCGGCGGTCCAGCCCTGCCTACCCCTGAAACTATCCTCTGAAGCTCCCGTCTTGCACCGCAACCCGGATCGACAATCGAAAGATTTACCCACAACTCAACCATTTACCCTGCAGCCTCGGATTGAGGCCAGGGAGGTCTAGAGGGGACGCCGGAGATGTCGCTGAATGGACTGGACGACGCAAAGGTCAAGGATGCTCATGATGCTGCCGTCGCGGAGCCTGGAGGATGGTACGAACACACACACCCCCGGCGCATGTCCCGCGCTCTCATGTCTTGCCGCACCCGGCCTCGCCCATCATCTCAATTGTCTGGCGCGAGGCCTTAATGGTCTCGAGATATTAATGTCTTCCCAATCAATGCCACTGAGTTGCTGACTCTGTCCTTCTCAAATCAGGTTCCTCCTCAAATACGCGAGTCGCGACGAAGTTGAGCTCCTGGATCGGGGTAATGGTGGCGTTGTCGAAGTCCGCAATGCTATAGCTGAGTATGAGGACAAGTCGCCGCTGTATGGGTTCCTCAGATACCGTCGTCGGAATGTCATCATCAAGTACCTCCCCGACGACTGCTCCAGATTAGTCCAAGGTTTGTTTCAGCGCGCTCTTTGTTATAGGATCCTCCCTGCGACCACCAGCTCGCGTTCTATATTTTTGTTACGCTTTGGAGGGATAGACAGCTTACTCAACCGTGTGTTTCTTGATGTAGCACGCGTGACTGTTCACTTCAACTCTATCTGCGACCGATTCTCGCCCTTCGATACAGCCTTCTCGATCAGCGACGCAAAGGAGCTGAAGGACACAAAGCTATCAGCCGCCTGCTCTTTGCATGCTGCCTCTGGCTCGACATCCTCGTCTACGAGCTCGTTGCGACGCCGGCGGCTAATGGAGATTGCGGAAGAAGAGGAGGACGAAGAAAGAGACAGAAAGAGACAGTCTATTGTCAAAGAGGAAGACCAGGCACCGCCGACTACTGATAGGGAAAAGAAAAACCTCGGGCCCACCTCGCCAGAAAGTCCTGTCAAACTGAACGCAGACCTTGCGAGTTCGCCTGAGGCATCGAAGTTCACGGACGAAGCCGAGCCCCCACACTTTTTGGGATTCGCCAGTCCACCATCCCCTTCAAAATCTTTTGATGATTCTGGACGGCGCATGTCCTCCCAGTCTGCACGGCCGGATCTTTACAGCCCATCTTCCTACCCGTATGGAAAACTGCGTGTAAAGCTCGCTCCCCGCCCTTCAGCTGATTTGACCGGTCGGCCACGAACCTCGGCGGGCGCTGCCACTTTCCGACCAGTTTCAACAATCCCTGCGGGGCTCAAGCTCACCAAGACCCCCAAAAAGGGCCGACGCGACCAGGACGACGATTTTCTCGACTCGCCGATCAAGGAGGAGGCAGAGACGACATTTCCACCGGTGCCATCGCAAAGTCCTGAACCAGTTCCTGCCGTCAGCGAACCAGCACGGCCGCATACCAGCAGCGGCGCTCCTGTCCAGATCACGCGTATGCCCTCTTTCAAGCTGGCAATACCTCCGATTCCTCCACCCCCAAGCAAACAGAACACAATGACTCCCGAGAAGCAGCGGCTTCTGAAAGCGATGAAGCTGCGGGAGAAAAAGAAGATGATGTACCTGCAGCCTTCGCCAGAGTTGCCGGACACCGGCTCACCGTCTTCTCCAAGTACACCTGGTATTATGGAACAAACATCAGAGACCGGGGTATCTGCGGATGAAAGAGAAGCAGAGGACGCTTCTGCCGAAGGCAATAACCATCTGGGCAATCGCCGCTCCCTCACAAAGGCTGACTCTGCGATCGGGATCGATGTTGGTGCAGACCAGGCATCTGTCGATACTCACTCCGACTCTCACCCAACCTCACCTTTGGCGACATCAGAAATCGGAGACTCTACCCAGGCCTCGTCATTATCCGAGTCAACAGATGAAACTATCCTTGCTGCTAAAGAGTCGGAGTTACCGCCACTTGAGCCATCGCCGATCATCAAAGAGGAATCGCTTACTGAGACAACACGCGAGGCAGAGGCCGACAGCCTTGACGGGCAACTGGATATGTCCGACTCAGACAAGTTTGAGTCTGAGTCAGATGAGGAGGAGGGTGAAGCTCTCTATACCGGAAATGAGGGTGAAAACGAGGCTATCACAGAACCAGCGCCGTCAGAGAGGCTTTTGACGGACAATGTGCCAACGGTTTCTACCCTGCCAATATCCAAGTTCTCTGCAGCTTCCTTGTCGCCGATGCGCGCCGATTTCGACCTCATCAGCGCAGCAGCTGAAGTAACAACAGAGAAAGAAAATATTCCCAGCAAGCATGAAGCATCTGTCGAGCCGTCTGTGCCGCAGACACCCGAATCACCGCAGATTCGCATTCCGGTCTCAAAGTTCTCCACCCAGGGTGACAAATCACCTACAAGCCCGGGTTTGGCTGCCGTTGAAGTTCCATCTATCGTTACGAACTTATCTGACGCCGATAATGACGTCAAGGCTGAAGAGAACATTTTCACGGCAGATGGCGGGGCCGACATAGCCTCGGACACGGAATCGGTGTCGACCAAACGCTCTAAGCGAAAAACGCTTGAGATCCGAACCGATCTGGAAGTCCCGGAAATAGACAAGCGTCGGTCCGTGAGCAGCCTCTTCGATGATGATGGCCTCATTGATGAGCTGCAATCCGCAACAGTGCAGCAGGCAAAGCCGATAACGGTTTCGAAATCCACAATGTCACCGTTCCAACCCAGTGAGCCATATGCAAAGCGGCCAGCCACCGCCTTGGAAAGCGGGTCGTCCACACCTCGCATCGTGAGGACTGTGTCGAACCCGATTCGCGGGCCTCTTCTTGTTCCAGGCGATGTTTCAACAAGCTCGGCCAGAACCGTCTCCTCCGGCGCCGCATTTCTACATAAGATCACCCAACAGAACTCATCAGCAGATTTGCGACCGAAGAGCAACAAGATAGGATCTAGCATTTCGCAACGCATCAAGGCTCTTGAGAAGCTTTCTAGTAGCACTGGCACTGGGGAGAGCGCCTCAAAGGATCGACCCGCCGCCACGTTCTTCTCGGTCCGGAAACCCAGCGGGAGGGAACCATCGAGGTCGCCATCTGTGGCCGACAGGGGGGGCTCACTTCCAAGAGGCATGACACCGTCGCCGCCGGAATCTGGGGAATCTTCTCCTGAGTCTGTCAAGAGGACTGGGGCTATGATCAGCCGGCTTTCCATGTTCGAAGGAGGGAAGCCACCCAGAGGCAGACCCGAGTCAATCCAAGTGACAGCGCGGATCATCCGTGATGCCAACCAACGATTTCCCAAGGTCCCGGACCTCAAAGCTGATCCCACAGAATTTGAGCCCCTCGATCTGAAGCAGTCGCCGTTGTTGGTAAACGTCCAAAAGCGCTCGCCTTCACCGAATCCCTTCCAGGCTGCAAGTGCTGTTCTGGCCCCGAGCCCTCTGGCACAAGATCCGCAGCCCGAACCTAAACAATCCTTGCTGCAGAGACGCTTTTCGAAGGAGCGTAGGTCGCAGTCGCAAGATCGACATACCGAGGAAGGGACCGACGCAGAAAATACTGATTTTGACGGCCCGAGGCCCCGCAGGCGATCATCACTGACGGTAGTCAAAGATTTCATCAAAGACCGCCGCGAATCTCTGCTTGGCGTGAGGTCACCATCGACGGACAACTTAGGTCTGAGTATCTCAGCCGGCTTTGGCGGTCTTGCCTCCCCGGCAATTGCCACACCTTCAAAGTCGCCTGGCGGCTCGCGGCCACCTTCAGTGCACCATAACAGCATCTTCCCCCGCAGACTCAGCATCGGTAGCCGTAGGTCGTCAATCGAGCAGAATACATCACCGGTGGCGTTGTCTACCACTAACCTCGCTAGCGCTGGGCTATCTCCCCCGCCAAGGACGGCCGAGGGTGGCGACTCTGAGGCTGAGGGTAGAAGTGTCAACGGGTATAGTGACAAGAGGAGCGGATCCGCGTCTGGTGGTTCCAATCCAACCAGCCCTACAGTAGGGAAAAGCAGTAATGCCAGCCGTGCCACCCGGTTCATGCGGCGACTCTCCAACTCGCTCAGCTCGGGTAGGAAGAACATCACCCCTTCAATCTCTCCGACCGTGGCTGAAGAGGAGGATGCTGAGGTCGAGGCTGCCGGCATGGGGTTCCCCCAATCTAGGGGAAGCACCGCCACGGGAGCGACGTCGTATCTTCAGCCTACCATTATATCATACATGGGCGACGTCAACGTACAATTCCCGGACAATCTCCTATGGAAGCGTCGGACCATTTGCCTCGACAGCCAAGGATTTCTGATCCTGAGTGCCGTCCAAGGGGCAACCGCCGTGCCGCTTGCCGTCCAAGGCAAGGACAGACATCATCAGGCGGGAGCTGTCAAGCGCTACCACCTGAGCGATTTCAGGACCCCCTATACCCCTGAGATGGAGGTCCAAGAGCTTCCTAACAGCGTCGTCCTCGACTTTGTGGACGGCAGTGGGCTGCAGGTTGCTTGTGAGGATAGAGCCGGACAAATGAATGTCCTACATGGTAAGTGATGACAATTGCTGGCTGTTTTCTGAAATTCATTGCTAACTGTGCTATTAGTCCTCCAAGAAGCGCACCACAACCACACGAACTTTGGTCTTTGATGCCCTCATTCCAGTTGGATGGTTTCGTGTGCAACGAGACCACCCTATTACTTTTAACTGGTCCGACGACCGCCCTGTTTTCCTACCTAGGGCCTAGAGCCCGCATGCATATTTCTGTTCGGATACTCACCCGATTCCCTTTTCACGACTATCAATTCCCTCCACCGCTTCAGGCTCTTGCCAGCTTCACCCCCTTATCTGGCGGGGCTGAAAGTCACTTTGTTATTACTTTACTTGGAAGGAGAAACAGTGTCTGGGATCTGGACTTGTTTAGGGTCGGCTGCCATGCTTCATGATACCACCATCTGAACATTATATTCTTTCTTTATTAAATTGGGTGGATTACATTCAAGGTGTGGCTTCTGAAGGGAATGTTGAACCAGCATCCTACTGTCAGTGTCTGGTTGAGGGAGGCGAAAACATTGCTGCTCGAGTGGTCAACCGGAGAAAGGTCAAGTTGGCGGTGGCTCGATTGAGCCTCACCTGCGGAATGTAGCGCATCTTTGCTTCCCATTCCCCATGTATATAACATGGCGTGTTGATGTGGGCATTTATTGCTTGTACATAGTCAAAGATGTAACAGCCGCGAGTTCCAGCAAATGTGAACGCGGTGTCTAGGCGGTCAACGTATTTTGAGCATCACAAGGATCTTTTGTCATCTCAATCGTGACTTTGCAAGTTCCTGTCCGTGGTGAAATCATGTCTCCGCCACAATCCATGTTTAGTCATCATCTCCCTCGTCACTACCACTCGACCACCCTTCGTGGTATTCATCTGCCATCTCGGCGAGCTCATTCCCAATGGTCTCACGGTCTTCGAGGCCAATGGACCGCGCCACAGTCGTCCTGAGGAGCTTGAGCCGGTTCGATACGGACGAATCAGTAGAGAGGCTGCTGGTGATATTGACGTCTCCTGAAAGCGGCGAACCGTTGTCCTGGTGTCGGAATATCTGGGGAAAGCTATCCAAAATAGGGAAGCGGAGATCCGAGATGTAGCTAACAAACTCGTGTTAGTGTTCCGGATATTAGGAGAAGCATTGGTGTATGTGCAGGGAACTATACCTTCTTGTGATGGGCTCAGATGGGTTTCGGCGCCGTCGGATATTCCTTGCGTCTTGGTCCATCTCGGTGTCTTCGTCGTCCTCGGCAGGCGGATATCCTCGCAACGCGATGAGCTGGCTGAAGACTTTGGATTTCTTTTTATCGGCAAAGCCGTTCCGTCGGCCGTAACTCGAATCAATCTGATCAGTAGGGGCGAATCGGATATCGAGGGTGACTCCCTCGGTCAGCTCGTCCTCGGTGAGTTTGCTTCGCTTGATGAGGCTGGGGTCCCTTATGTCTTCCTCGGATTCAGGAGAAGTAAAGCTCATCTGCAGCCCGGCAATATTCTGCTTCCCCATGGCGTTGAGCGTTTCAGCCATGCCGCTCAGCGTGTCTCTGTTGGCGCGGTCCTTGAGCCGCGACGGCAGCATGGCGCTCTCCATGGCCGCCGCAAGAAGCCCAGAAGCGTGCCACGGCGAGGAATAGTCCAGCGCGACCGAACCCAACAAGGGGCGCGGCACCGCCAGCGGAACCACAATAGTCGCTTGCTTGTACGCCTCAGTCAAAGCGCGCGCCTTGTTCGCCAGTCGCAAGAGGCGCTTGTCCTAAAACCCACGCCAAACCCCAATGTCAACAAAACCCCTTTTCACCCCCCCTGTCATCACACTGCACTGAACTCACCCTCGACAACCCCCTCCCCTCCTCCTCAACCCCCCAGACCCACACCGCCACCTTCCCATACTCATCCCTCAACCGCTCCAGATACCTCGCCGCGAACCCGCCCCACGCATCATCCATCCCCGCCATGACCTGGATCCCCTGCATCTGGTCCGCCTCCTCGGCAAACGGCCTCAGATCACGATCCAGCACATCATGCTCCCTGTCCAGCGACGCAAATAGCTCCTCGCCAGCCTCAAATCGCTCAAATGGCGCAAGGGTAGAGGCAAGCTCATACTCGTGCAGCTGCACGATAGACCGCGGGTGGTAGTACACACGGCTGAAGTCGCTCCAGTACCTCACCGCAGCGGTCGTCAGTGTAGGGGGCGTGACGCCCGCGTCGAGAGACTGCTGGTACGGCGAGGGCTCGATAGGGGGTTGTGTGTGCACGGTGGTGGGGCCGTTCCAGAGGGTGGAGGACTGGGGCGGGGCTTTGTCTTGGTTGGGGACGTCGTAGAGGGCGTTGATGCGGCGGAGCGAGCCGAAGCCGCCTTTCAGGTCGTAGATGACGGTGCGCGGCATGAACGTCTCAGTGGTGCCGTCGGCGCCGAGGCCGGGCCGCCAGTGAATGTCATGGTCGATGGCGGACTCTTCGGTCTCAGAGTAGGTGAAGTATGATTCCTAGGGTTGGGTCAGTAAAGTGCAGTAATACAGGTTACTGTGTTGGGTATGGTTGGGCGACCAGAGCTTGCCTGGGTGTTCCAGAAATGGGTGGCCAGGTAGTTGGCCTGCTGCCCAAGCTGGAGGGTGATGATCTCGCGCATTTTGAGTAAGTGCCGTTCTTATTTTTAGTGTTGAAAATCCAACTGCACGAGTCCTCCCAATCTAGACTCGTATCGTAGCCGTTTCAGTTACAACAAAAACCGACGGTAAGTTTCACCGGCAGAAACTGTCAAAGGTGTGAATTGACTGGCGTTTTGATAAATGTCTCCGCTGAATATGGTTATTTGGCACGCAGCTCAGTGAGCTTGATGACTGAGTGGAAGTTGAACCATCCGACCCTAACCCTCGGCCTTTAACACCTCAGACCGACGTACCGTCACACTCTCCGATACCGTTTCTCAGTCGATACAGTGGTGCATAGCAAGCATGTTTGTCTCCTATTTAGGTATCACAAAGCGATGCTTCGTTACAAATGCAGAACTCGCCCGAAGAAACAGCATCCGCATGCCTCCTGCCCCCTCATCACCGCCCTCGCCCACTCCCCAATCATTTCTATTTAGTTCCCGGCTCCAAGTCTAAGAAGGCCCATTCTATTAGGTATCCCACAGCCCGCCCCGAAGACTCCGTCAAGAGGAACAAAAACACGGTATCACCGCCGCCAAGAACAAACCAGAGAGAAATAAGCTTCATAGACTACTCGCGTGAAACGTCGCGGCCAAAGACCTTCGACTTCAGCCAGTCGTTGATGACCAGCAGCCGGTTGCGGGCTGCAAACACATGAGGTCAGCACCTAATAATCAATCATAGCGGAGTGGAAAACACTTACAGCTGAAGCACATGGACAAGTAAGCGCTCCTCCAGAACAGGAAGGTAAGGCTACCACCGCTGGCAAAGTTACCATTGAACCAGCTCACGTCGGCGACAGCCTTGTCGCTGCCAATGTAGGCGAGACTGCCCTGATGGCTGTAGTGAAAGGGCTTGACGTCTTTGATGCGGCGCAGTTGACGCTCGGTCGACTCAATCTCGCGAGAGATCTCGGCTGCGTTGCCAGGCTTGAGGTTCAGCGACCCGCTAAGATCGCGAATCTTCTCCTCCAGCATCTCTGTCTTCGCCATGTTGTTGAACAAGCGAGCCAAGAAGTTGCCCTCTTGGCCGGCTACCTGAGCGGTGGGCGCATACCCGGCCACGGCGCAGTCGCCAATGGCCCAGATATCGCGCGCACCCTGTACCACCAGGTACTCGTTGACCGCCAGTCCGCGGCGCGAGTCCTTCTGGGCGGGGATCTTGCCCAAGAGGTCCCGAATGACGGGGCGGACAGCGTTGCCTGTCGCCCAAACGAGCAGGCCGTAGGGGAAGACAACCTTCTCCTTCTTGCCGTCGGGTCCCACCGCCTCGGCCTCGACAGCCTTGTCCGTGACCTTCTTGACCATGGTCTTGGTCCGGATATCGATCTTCTCCTCCTTGAAGGTGCTCTCGGTGTACTCAATCAGCTGTTTGGAGAAGCTGGGCAGGACGTTCGGAAGAGCCTCAATGAGCGTGACGCGGAAACGATCACTGATGTCCGGAATCAGCTTCTTGATGTCTTCATCGAAAAAGTCCTGCAGCTCGCCGGCGAACTCCACACCCGTGGGGCCACCGCCGACAACCACCATGTGCAGTAGCCGGTCAATCTCCTCGGGCGACTGGTCCTTGAACGCGGCTGTCTCCACGCAGTCCATGATCTTCTTGCGGATCAGCTGCGCATCGCCAATCTCCTTGAGGAAGCAGGAGTTCTCGCGGACGCCGGGAATGCCGAAAGTGGCGTTCTCTGCGCCGACGCCAATCACCAACATGTCGTACGGAACCTCGGTCTCAATCGTCTCGCCCCGCAACTCGGAGCTGTCCATAATGCGCACCACCTTGCGGTCGGGATCGATGCTGCTCGCCTCAGCTTCGTAGTATTTGACATTGGCGCGCTTCGAGCGCAGGATGGTCCGGATCGGCTCCATGATGGAGCGGTGCTCGATCGTGCCGGTCGTGCATGACGGGAGAAGAGGGGTGAACAGGAAGTAGTTGCGCGGCGAGATGACGATGACGTTGTAGTTTTCGGTGTCGAGCTTCTTCAGCAGGGAGACTGAGCCCCAGCCGGTGCCTATCACGCTGTGTTAGGGAAAGGGGCACCGCGACAATGCGGGGCGCAGGGTTGTTCCAGGCTTACCAAGGACGACGAGCGTCTTCTTGCTCGGGTCAACTTCGATCTGTGGCTCCGGGTGTCTGTCCTGGTAGATCCCATAGCCGACATACGCCATGCCGCCGACCAACGAGAGGTTGAGCAGTCTCCACGACCACCGCCATACTCGGAATCGCCTGGGCTTCTTGGGCGTCGGGGTGATAGCTGCTTCGTCGGCATAGCCACGGCGGAACTGGCGGGCAACAGTCGTCGGCTTGGTGCTCAGCGCCGGTCTCGTCGCAATGCTGCGGCGGGAAGGCTGTGTGAGCAGTCGGGATACCGTCTGAGGCTGCGTCCGTGCGATGCCCGCAACGGACATCGGGAGCTTGCTCAGGGCTCGCGAGGAGGTCGTCATGACCAATTGGCGATCGCCGAACACAGATGCGACTCTCAATTGTCGTGACAGTGGGTTTTGGACGGTGGCAGACAAGGTAAAGCAGTAGAGTAAAATTCTAAAAGGGGAGAGGGGAGTCAGAGAGCAACAAAAGATTATCAGCGCCAACCAGTGTACCACCGATTAAGATAAGCAAAAACCGGGATGTGGTGAGTAACTTTTTTTCGAGCCTTTTACCCGTCTCGGCTTCCTCCCAAGACAGCTTCAGCGCCGACCCAGCGCCGACCCAGCGGGCCCCTTCCTCCACTGAATTGGAAATCTGCAGGGATCCCAAAATGATGTCAGAACCATTTTTTCCTTCTCTATTTACCGCGCATCGAGTGATTTTCCCACGCAGAGCCATTTGAAATATCCCTCAGCGTACGACGAACCATTGAACCCCTACAGTTATCCTTATCGCTCCCGCCGTGAGCCCTTCGACTGTCGATTCGGTAGGATAGCCTGAGGTGGGGGTAACTAGACCGCAGCACGCGGTGGGACTGCAGCCTCGATCGGCCGGCCCCACGCACCTGCGCTTGTCAAAGCAAGGACGTCGGCGCAAAGCGAGATGCTTTCAAGGCTCTTCCCAGGATATTCGACCGTCGCGCGGTGCATTCGTCCCAGTGATCAGGCCGCACCTCACCACAAACTCAAAAGGCTAGCGCTAGCCGTGTGACACCCTACTCGCTTCAGTCTCAAGGTGAGCCCGTGATGTATTCTGGACTGCACGAGTGTTTGCAAATCAATTCGAAGAAACCAACCGACCCACGTGGCTCTCATTTGTCGGAGCAATAGCGTGGTAAGCGTTCGGCTTGTGATAACGGGCGCTGCAACATAATCAGCAAATGCAAACAAACCACATGCAACCGGCGACAAGCCCCCGCCCGAGTCCCTGCAACGGATTCCCGAGCCGGCTGGGGCAGCATGTGGCCAGGTTTTCCTGTGTAAGACATGCCGGCCAAGCTCGGGTCGGGAGCGGTTACACGGAGGGCACCCGGTCCGAGGCGCTGAACCGGCCGGCGTCCAGAGGCCCTCAATAGAAGGCCCTCAGTAGAATGGCGCAATCGGCTCAGTCGGCACGCGTGTTAATACCCGGTCATCTTGACTGTGGCCATCTGGCGTTTGATGTTCTCTCCGGACACCGGCAGTGACGGAAGAATTGCGAGGAAGGAAGGAGGGCACGATGGTTGCTACTCACTTGCCAGAAGCTGGCGGTCGGCCATGTGTTCCGGGAATTTGATCGCCTTCCCAGTTGTAACCTTCACAGTTGCAGCCTCGGCATATGATCAGCTTCTTCGCTCCCCGATGCCGCCATCTGTCGGAGGTTTTTTTTCTGCCAGGTCTTTTGACACGAGCAGAGTCTCTGGCACTGACTACTCTGCTTGAACCGAGCTCGCCGGTTGCCGGCCCGCAAGTCTGGCATGATTGATCGCCGACAGATTGCATAGGAACCTCCGCATTTGACGCCCAAGGCACGATGCTGTCCACGGCACTTTGGCCACACACAAGACGCCTTGTCGAGCTTGCTTCCCCTGGTTCACGGCTTCTTACTTGGCTCTTGTTCTGTCCCAATATCTTCTAAGCGAAACATTATTCGGGATTGACGGCTCTGAAAATTCTACGAGGCTGATCACCTCACCTCGATACCGCCTTCCGGTTCTGACGTCAATGCCGAACCAGAAGGTAACCGCCTCGGGGACTTCATGGACAATTAGACGAGACAGAACACCAAATATGCATCACCGCTTGTTTAGTCACCCTTAACACACATTGAGTGCCGCACGAACGATCTAGCGTCGTCATGGACTAGCTTGATGAAGAAGCGCCTTGCTGCAGCCGTCAATGAGGAGCAGGCTGGCATGTTATATCCATGTCAATGTCGACATCGGACGATCGAGTCAAATTCCCTTGCATCGCACTGCAGTCTCATATCATCAGATGGAATCTGCAGACGCCCTTGCAGGCTACAATTCCAATTTGAAGTCGTCCGCAGTCCGGGGAGAGAAGCAGCCAGTTGAAACTCGCGAGTTGCGGTGTCTGAGTAACACTGCACCAGCCCCTGTCGCTTGACGCGCTGAAACGCTGCCTCGCAGGCTGAGACAGCACACCCCTGTCATCCCGTTACTCGCTGTCGCAACTTCTCCGCGATGCTCTCTCCCGTCAGTCAATGCAGACTGGGAGCGACGCTTCCGGCGACGTCCTGCTACACAGATGACTGATTGATCGAGGCCTTGATCACTCCCAACACCCCTTTCAGGACGATGATCTGCTCCATGGCTGGCGCCTGCACATGCACCGCCCAAGCAATGTACCCCTGAGCCATCGCGCCCCGATGAGATGTCTCCCCAGAAGGTCTGCTCGCCATGTACGTCTGTCACCAATCCCCAGCAGTACCGGAGCATGCAGCGCGGTGGTAGCGGCACTCTGTGCGGTCTGCTACAACTCCGATCCTAATGCGGTCCAGAGGGAGCGGGCCTGCCCGAGCCCAGCTCCTATGATCTAGTACCCTGCAGTCATGGCTCCCGCTAGACCCCAGGGTGCCTGATGCGCCACCGAGATCTTTGAGACATATCGAGCCCTTGGTATTCAACGGCGTCTGGGGCAGCGCCGGCAGAATTGCCCAGACGAGCATCATCTGTCCCATCTTTCGTCCACCCCATAGTGTCACTCGACTGGAATCCCTGTCGCGGGACGCTGCTTGGGGCTTGATCCGTCATGCCCGAAAGCTCGGCACTTCGTTGATCAGCTCAAGCACTCGTCCTCTGCACTTTCCTTTCTTCTCCAGTCATTCTCTTTTCTTCTTCTTTCCCCCAAGGCGGGCCTTCCGATCTCTTCTATTTCTGTTTTGTATGTTTTCTTTGCGGGCCGGTTGTTTCCCAGCTTCCAATCTTTCGATAAATCCCCGAAGACATTATCTCAGAAACGTTGCTTCGTCATCACGACTTGAGGAGAAGGCATTCATGATACCGGAGGCAACCTGCCACTGGGCCCTATAAGCGGATCCACGGGCTGGCGACTTCTCGGACTCGATAGGATGCCAGGGGGAGAGGGAATGGCACCATCATCACTGCGGCAGGGGGGTGGAGTACGAAAAGAGAAGGGCGAGGGGCTCCGACTATTACGGAGAATAACTCTCGATACCAGACAGGACGGCGAGGGCGATGGCCGAAACCGAGGGGGAGGTAGGAACGGCGGGGGCTCCCGGGGAGGCGGCGGTGGCGGTGGTGGTGGTGGTGGGTTCCGAGGAGGGGGCAGCAGCGGAAATGACGACAGCGGTAGTCGTTT
>Ga0247780_1000741_pt1 | contig 26874 bp, 21 predicted proteins | sample UWRJL079202R5_FD_179927 | JGI IMG/M metagenome (GOLD analysis project Ga0247780, IMG submission 179927) | Plant litter microbial communities from Arlington Agricultural Research Station in Wisconsin, United States - UWRJ-L079-202R-5 | ecosystem: Environmental > Terrestrial > Plant litter >... | reverse complement strand
ACCCCATTAACCACCGGATCAATCCCCTGCCCCGGCCCAGAGTCAACATCAAACCCAACCCCAACTTGAACTCCAACACCCTGAATCCCCTGTCCAGCATCACCCGGCACAACTCCCGCCCCATCAACCGCCGGACCGATCCCTTGCCCGGACCCGGAATTATCAGTAGAATAACCCTGGGACACAGGGACTCCAACCTGCTGGTCTGCATCCCCACTTCCAGCTGAGGTCTGCACTCCATTTTCGACTTTTCCAGCGATGTCGCGAAGACTGGAAAGGAGCTTGTTGATGTCTTCGACGGTGACTGGGGAGGGTTGGCGTTTTTTGATGTCGTGAGATGATAGGGAGGTACTAAGGGGGGTTGGTGCTGATAATGAGAGGGTGGAGGCGAGGAGGAGGATGGCGAGATTAAGCTTCATTTTTGCTGGCGGTGAGTGAGAACAAGAGAGTTGGTGATGGGTGAAGTTGTAGGTATTAAGATATTGAGTTGTGGCAGATTTTAGTTCTTGTAGATAGGGAATGAAGAACGGGCGTTGAGGTGTTGGGCCCGGGATATATATTGCGTATTTGTGCTCAGGAGACCCCCTATCGAAGTCTGAGTCTTGCTCTCTTCTCGGCTCCAGTTCCCTATTCCTCGCGATCCCATTCAGTTAGCCCTGTGCGTCTCAACGGAATGGGTAAGTGGTGGTTTCAAAAACTCGCCGTGTCAGGGGCACGCGATGTTGCGATGATGAAACGCAGTGTCGTGGAAAATGAAGCACAGCACCTTCCAAACCGACCAGGTTCGGGGACGAAAAGCCTTCTTACCGTTGATGCAAGCCCCACCGCTCTAGCGGAACTAGCGTCACGGTATTGATCTTCCCTTGGGTTTCCCCAGAGCAGATATCCCGTCTTCTTTGCCTTCGGCCTCCGTACTGCACCATACATAATATGACGTGATGTATCAGCATCTCTACCGTATTACTCCATTAAATCCGGTTTTAGTCTTGCCCCATGCGCTCACAGATAACCCTAACCTCGTTCGCGTTCTGTGAGGGGAGAAGGGTTGGGGTTGGGGTGAGCTACGGGGGCACGGGGCAAGACTCAAACCGGATTTAATGGAGCTAATAATACGGTATTTCAAGTGCTACCCGATAATGACTGACATATGGATAGGTACCGACTGTTCATATTCTCCCTGAAATTTTGCTGCACCTCCCTCCTACCACTCCGCACACACCCTAAACCAAGCACACGAGCACAGCTCATCTCCGACGGCAGTTCACTTCATACTCGATCTACACCTTCCCAAACTGACGCTCAAGCTCCTGCTCTGTATCTTCAAAGTTGCTAGCAGCACTCTGGAACGCGTCCCGGAGCTGTCCAACCGCACCCCCAGCATTTGAAATAGCCTGGTCGAAGTTGCTCAGCGCACTGTTGACCGCAGAAGCTGCATTGCCTTGGAATCCACCAGAAATGCTGCTGACGACGCCGTCGACTTGGCCACCTATGGCGTTGAGATTGGCTTGGATCTGGCCGAGGGTGTTGACGGCGTTGTTGATTGCCTCGAGGCTGACCGTGACGCTTTGGCGGCCTTGGAGGGGGGTTGGTGGAGGGCTGGGAGCCGCTGATGCGAGGGCAGAGAGGAGGAAGAGGATAGCGGTGGTGGCCTTCATTTTGGCGGTAACTGGGAAGTTGAATCGAAGGGCGAAATGGAAGTTGGATGCGTGGTTCTCTTTGGAGGACTCCTTGTGGGAAAAGAGGAAAGATGCCGAATCGTGGAATACCGAAGGTCTGCCTGCATCATACTTATACGTTGAAGAGGCATCATCTAAATCTGATTTCGTCCTTTTGTCATCATGTCGTGTCTTAACATGTGTAGCAAGCAGGCTTGGCCCGACCCTTCAATTGCAATTTGCCGGCGGCGCTGGTTACACGGCATTGACTTGGAACGCGATTTTGTTACAAAAATGAATCGTCTAGCCACGGCACAGCCCTGTGGGAGGGTGGGGTCGACACTCATGCAGTTCTATATTCGTGGTCGAAACAATGACAATATACGGTCACGAACAATGCCAATCCGGGCTTTTTGAAAAGAATCGTCCCGTGGTATTTTGACTTAGCTTATGCCAGTTGGGTTCATGTCCACGATACCCATACTTCCACGATACCAAGTTGGCGTTGTGCCTGCATCTTATGGATGTTTGCTGTTTCTTAAAGTGGCACGGTCACACAGGCTATGCACTGACATAAGCCGCATCTCATCAGCCCCCAAATCTCACGGGATGGGGGGATGAGTGGGGAAGTAATAATATGCGTACTATATACAAGGTCCGCCGGCACGACAAGTCAGGGTGCTGACCGAACGTGGTACAACCAAATCAGAATTCCTCCCTGGACCACAGCCTCAAGCCGCTCCTGCGAAGTTTTCTGCGGCGGGGGTTAGCTGCCAGTGCTTCGCAAACATCGTAATCGATGATTCTGCATCCGCAGGCACAACATCACCCAGAAGGGTTATCAAGCCTATCCAGGATCCCTAAAGGTAAATCGCTCGTGTCCGCGTGCGCCGGAAGATGGAGGGTTCGTCGGGACGAGAAGCGGGCAGGGGCAGAGACGGGGGAAGAAAGTAGCCCAACCTACGACAGGTCTAGCGGGCAGTTCAGCTGCGGAGAAAAATTCGAACACGATGACGAGGAGCTCTTCGACGGCGATGGTTAAGGATCTGCAGACTCGTCTGATTGGAGTGTATCCTCAGGTGTCGAGCCGCTAATTTGCGGCGGAAAAGTTCCCATCAAGAGTTCTTGTCGAGGCAGTATGACTCCCGCTGACGAGTGGATGGGGGGAGCGAAGCTGTTTGTTTTGGATTACTGTTGTGGATAAAGGGCACGACTGCAGTTGATGGAGTTCATGCTTGGAATATCGCTGTTTGGTTCTGGGAAGGAAGGCATTTTACTGAAGCGATGTAGTTAGATTTGTCATTAAGGTTCTCTGTGGGTGTTCTCTAGGTTCAAGGACTCTAACCTGGCTTCGTAGTTCCATGTAATAATGTTGGATATTAGTGCTTAGGAGTTCGCCGGCTAATCTGTTGGTAAGAGTCGTCAGAAACTTTGGTTGGGGGAAGCGGTTCAGGTTACGCAGACCGCCGTTGCAGGGTAGTTTGGGACTGCGATAGTTTAACACGACTTGGTATTTCCCTTTTCCGTATTGGCCATTTATATTCGTGGGCATCATCCGGGAATGCTCTGGCCTGCAAGAGCCGTATACAGTGTCTTTGTGGACTGCAATGCGTGTTGTCTGTCGCCAATGTGGCTTAGAGTGAGCCGAACGGTTCGGAGTCCCACTCAGGGCGGAGTGGTTGTTGGGAAGCGGATTGATGATGTGTGTCAAGGGTTTGCTAAGTTAGGTTTGATATGGCGGTCACGGTCAAGAGCCGGGCAAATAGAGGGCTAGATTGGGACAAATCTCACAGGTGGCTGAGTTGCAGATGGGAGGACGTGTTCGAGTGCAGATGGGGACGATTCGAATGCAGGCGCTGGGCCAAGGGCGGCCAAGGACTGCATGTCGACAGCTCTACGGATCCGTAGCTTCTGCAGACTTCTCAACTGCTTATGTCCCGCCATCCATGATTTTCGCTTGCTGGGGTAATGGAAGTTTGATTGGCCTGTATCTAAAGAATAGTGGATCATCTCATCAAGACCCTGGCCGCAGTCCCATTTTGCTAGTGCCTTGCTCCGTGTACTTCTACCAAGGAAGACCTAGGGGTGACTATTTACCAGGGAGTCGCTGGCCAATTTAAGCCCCATTGTTGTAGAACCAGGTCATCGAAACATTCTGAAAGGTTTGACGGTTAAAGGCCAGTTCCTTTCCGTTGCAAGTCTAGTGCCCGCCTAAACTTTGGTCTTGAGAACAATCCTCACTTTGCGAGCATGTCGGAGAGCTGCCGATGTTTGGCGGCTATTCCATTCGACACCACAGAGCCTTAACTTGAACTGGTATGTACCTCGACGACACGGAGCCCCTGGCAGGCACAAGTTGGATACCTAAGATACAGTGCTAGATTGATTCAATGAACTGTACAATGTCTGGGTCAGGTTAGACCAGCAGCGAAATTCACAGTGGGGACCCAAGCTTACACAGTGCGCACAACAAAGCAATGGTATCTGCCTCGTACTTGTTAGTCGCTCCCAAGGACGAGTTGGGCACAGACGCTTAACCCCACGTGCTTTAGCGTGGTCCACCCTCCGCCGACGCGAAGGTTGGGAACGCTTAACACATGTTTCGAGAGTGTGCACCCTTCACACCACAGTAGAGCCGTGGCGCGCTGTCGCTCCACTCTCCGATCGAATCCGAACGAATGAAACCCAGTACTATTATCGCTAGTACGTGGCCCACTATTTAGCACGTCGGATTCACTTCCATGGGGAGCGCCGCCCCCACAGCCAATCGACCTGTCCAACAGCCCGGGCTGCCGAGATAGGCTCACGATGGGGAGGAGAGTTAGCGTAGTCATTCTTCTTTATATATTGCCCTGCCTCGCCATGTGTTTGCGTCTGCTCTGACCTGACGTCCATTGCTCTTTGTTGCCGACCGATAACCTAACTTGAATTGGGACTAATTAGACATTGTCGGACCACCCAAGCCCCTAAGCCAAGCCAGCATCTGATGCCTGGCACCCCCACTCTCACACGCTATCACAACATCCACACCAGGGACACGGCTCCGGATCCAAGTGGCGCGGAAGGTTGGAACGTCTCGACCATTGTTGATGTTACTGTCGGAATCCTCGCCTTCGTCGTCGCCGTTCCCAGCGCAGTCCTCACGGTCAAGAAGCTACGAAAGGTTAACACACATGGCAGTGCAGAGTTAGGCCCCTGGCTGCCATCTCTCTCAGGCAAATGATGCTGACGCTCTCGACTCTTAGGTAGCGGGGTTATGGTTGGCGTGGGATATCATCTTGAAGGACGGCCACTCTATCTATGAGGAACTCCAGATGATTGCACTGAATGGTGGTTGCGGAGCCTTCTCATTGCCATAAACCGTGTTTCAGGACCGGAGAAGAATTGATATCATCAGAAAGAGTTTGCTACCAGCGACAGAAATTGCGTTGCTCTGATAGGCTAAGATCAACTATGGAGTATAAAGGGTACCATACCTGAGCTTTCTACCAATCTAGGCTCCGGCCAAGACCTACCTGTCTCTCTGCTCAAATGATTTGAGTTTGGATGAACTCCGCACAGCTAACACTCTTGACCAAGCATCAGCGCCTCAGTCACATCGTAAACAACAACAACAACAACAAAATATAAAGACGCATCAATATATCCGGGAGTCCTTTGAGACTGCTTCGAGTCTGAAGCCTTAAAAATAAGTGGAAATAAATGTTGGCTAAACAACCAGCGGTACAGGTTGGGATAGTATAACTTCCTGCCCCACTGGTTTAGGGATTCCTTTCGTTCGACCTGAGCTTTCATACGTACTCGACAAGGACGCTTGACAAGTGGACTCACATCTGGTCCTGGCACCCATTGGACGGGATGGCGCTCCATACCATGGTACAATCCCTTGACTACATTTACTGAAGCGATTAGTTGGATTTGTCAATAAGCGCATCGCCGCGGTCTTCGCACCGCCCGTCGTGCACACGTCATTTCCTTCCTCGGCCGAGCCATCGTGGTGGTTATAGGCGCCGGCCTTGGAGTTGGCACTTCGGTGGTTGACATCTGGGCTGATGGTGAAGACGACCGGGAGCAAGAACTGGAGCTTTTTCTTGATTATAGCCTACAGGTTCATGCTATAGTCGTGTGGCTGCATGCTAAAGCGCATACATCGATAGAAGAGCCACACCAATGCTGTTTTAGTGATTTTGACTGGTTAAGATGTTAGTAAACATGTAACTAGCGAGATAAGGTTTCCTCTAAAGTAATTATTCTAAGTTCTTAAATGTCTATTGCTTATCTTAATAGCTCCATATAGTGATGTTGGATATCAATACTTAAGAGTTTGCCGACTAATCTGTCTAGCTAGAGTCGTAAGCTTTAGTTAGGGGACACGGTTAAGGGTACGCAGACCGCCATTAAAGCTTAAAGGGCATTCTAGGACGGCGATGGCTAAACACGAACTTAGCATTTCCCTTTTCCGTGTTAGTTACTTACATTCGTGGGCATTGTCCGGAAATTGTCTAACCGTAAGAGACTTGTACAGTGTCTTAGTGGGCTGCAATTCACGTTATCTATTGCCAATGTAATTGTTGCCTTAATATACTAGTCAGGAGCTAGAGAAAGGGCAAGGCTTAAGATTAGGTAGGGTGGTTTGATTACGAATAAGGGGTGTGTTCGGCTGCGGGTACTTGTTTAGATCATAAGTAGTTCGACTTCAATAGTAAGTTTCACATTAAACGTAGCAGTTAAGTACTTATATCGAACTGCAGCCGACTCGCTAGGCGCTTAGAAACGCTTAAGGGCGCAGGCGCCCTGCCAAACTAGGCTTAGCTAGAGCGCAGGGGCCTTAGGTCATGTGCTCTCCCTACACACAGGGAGCTTCCATTTGTATATAACTGGGGAGTTGTCTTTGCTGCGCAGGGGATGGTGGTGTTGGGGGAGGTGTTGCCGGTGGTGTTGTCGAATGTGCCGTATACGCTGACGCAGACGAGGAGGACGCATGATGTCTGTACGGGGTTGAGCTTGGGTATCATGGGCGGGATGTGGATGAGCTGGCCGCATATGCCGGTTGATCCGAGGACGTTAGGCGGGTGTGTTTGGTATGTGGCTGATTCGGGGGGGTTGGTGGAGGATGTGAGGAGTGCTATGGAGGACAGCAGTAGCCAAGGGGAGTACTTTTATGGGAGGGTTGTGGGGGGTAATGGGAGGAAGAGGATGGTTGTTGATGTTGCTTGAGAATTGCCAAGGCATGTCAGAGTACTCTTGTTGGGTTCCCGGTAGTTAATTTGCGAGCTCGCCTGAACACAGTGTGTTTTGTTGACTTTCGCCCCAATGAGGCTGTCTGTATCCTGGCTGCATATCCGATCATCTACACTAACAAAATGCTGGTAAGAGTCGGAGAGTCGACCATTGCTTCCCCCATCATGATACCATAAACATACGCTTGTCCAACATACTGGTAGCAAACCATATTTCGCTCGACCTGCAGAGTCTTTCGTAGGACAGCCGGTCTTGACAAACCAGCAAGTATCCAAATCTCGTCATCCTCCTGGGTAGAATCTGGGCAGTTGATGAATCGCCCCGTAGCGGTACGCGCTCCCATTCTCTGGTGAAGAATATGATGGTTCTGGTCGACCGGATGGCTAATACCCAAATCGTAGGTCTCTTGGTGTTGTAAGGCGGCAGAGACAGCAGCAAGGTAGCGGCTTGGGGCTTGCCACTCTTTGTCGGTGATAAGTGGATCGGTTGCATCACGCTCAAGCAGTTTCGTGACATGGTAGTATGTAAATTGAATGATTCGACCGGGATAACCCGGATGTGGAAAGTGCACTGCTATGCGCGCTAAATGTTTAAACACTCTCTCACCCACTGGCGGTGGGACAGGGCCCAGTCCTTGGGTTCTATCGTTGGGGCTTTGCGAGTCTGCTGTCAGTGTCCGCCAGAGGACTTCGAAGCGGGATTTACTTTCGTTGTCACCACGTTAGCAAGGCATGCTCAGTTATTTGTGGAAGAGCAGCACAGGATGACCTGTTAGGTAGGTAGCAACTCACCTTGGCGCACATAAACGTTGGATAGGGCGAATATGAGCTGCAAGTTGAATCATAGCGCTGAGATTTTCAATCTTGGATCGTCCTTTCGGAAAATTGGGCACTCTAGTGACCCTGTCGATCGCAATACCCTGTACCTCAAGCTGCGTTTTGTCCATGGAGGCGGGTGAAACTTGCCAAGCCGTTTCTCCATGTGCCATAAAGGATTCGCCTGACTTGCTGAGGCGCGAGAAACCGACAGTAGGTAAACCGGAAATTCTGTAGTCTGCAACCCAGGAGGGTAGAAGCGGAATCGTGCTCCGACCAATATTCTGTGTTTGGTGGAGCCATTCTAGATCTCCGTTTGCCTCCAGGATCATCCTTGTCGTCCGAGTGAACAGGATCTCTGTCGGTAGACGATAGTCAGGCGTCAGGACGGCTGATCGACGCAGCGGTGGTCCACTAGTCTTGTCAACAAGGCCCCCCAACGCATATATCTTGTCTCTCGGGTCGGATGCATATCTGGACCTAACTTCAGATCTCAAAATCCATTCCAGCTCCACACCTCGACGCTGCTGGTTCCTCCACCTCCTCCTTAGCATCTGCAACAATATGGCCTGACGGCTAAAACCGGCGATTCCCCCCCAACGTGGCTGTTCTTTCCAGATGACCGTGACATAATTTGAGGGAAATGATGGGCATCCACAATTCTTGCGGTAATAATCATCATAATTTGCCATACCCCAGGTCGAGGAATACAAGAAGTCCAGGGACTTAGCGAGCAAAGTCCAAGGGAGAACCTTGTCGCCACAAAGGATAATGTTGTTATCGTTCACCACGGCTTCTTGTATGACCCAAACTCGAGTGAACCATGGGCGATTTAGCAGGACCTCCAAGCCAAGCCAATGGGCCCAGGTAGATGTCCAATCGACCAAGCCCTTGTCTTTCAACACGGTAGTTCGAGCCCCCCAGTCAATCATAGACACTTCGCTGTACCGAGCTGGATCTATTGTCGCGATCATTTCGAGGGCAGTCATTGCATCGTCGGTGAATTCGTCGACCTCCCCAAGCCAAATCAAGACATTTGCGGCTTCGGCATAGATGGAGCCCATTTGGGCTACCTGGGAGGCCCTCTCATCGAGATCGTCTTGATTGATGCAGATACCGTCGGCCCAGACATACTCCGACTTGGCGCCGCATCCGTTTTTTTCGAGATCGGCGTGGTATACCCGAGTAAGGACCGTCGCGACACTCTGTGATATGAGCAAAGATTGGGCGTTGACTTCAACCTCTACAGACGGAGCGCTATTGTAGTTTGTCCGAAAGAATTTAGAATAGGGCGATGTTGGGTCTCCCCAAGTATAGGAGACTGCGTCGTAATCTGGTGCTTCGTCGAGCTCGAACACGGACAGGGAGAGGGCGAGTCGGATGGGCTCTTCGGGCGGCGGAATCTGAAGGCCGGTCGGCTTTGAAGACTTTTCGATTCGGAGCAGGCGAATGCTTGACGTCGTGGGCAACTTTTGGTACTCGTATCGAGCCATTCTGAGATGCTTTTGATGAATCTGGCTGGATGGGGAGGGGAAATGCGCCGTCAGTAAAACCCCTCTTTGCAGCGGGAAGGCGCCTTCAGGTGCCCAGTTGGGCACACCATGGCAAACGTTGTCACGTGACCTCTCCTTTTCCCCAGGTGGTCAGACCAGGAAGTCGCGACTGAGAACGTGGAAGCTGGCGCAAACTGCAGTTCCTTGGCTATCTTAGCCTCCCTTTTGCGCGGTCACCTCCAGAACCTCAAGCAGGCCAACCCACGAATGTTCAAGCAGCCGTCTTCATTATCTTTCACGGTGCGTGGAATGACCGCAAGCAAACTCGAAGTTGCCAAAGTCCATTCAAAGCAACCCAATCCTCCCCCGGCCGCCAAGACCATCAAAGTTGGTGCCTGCCAAAGGGGCTCTCGGTAGTCGACTGGCACTGTGGAGGATGCATGCAATGGCCGTTCCCGCAGCAAGGATTTTAACGTGCGCGACCTTACTTGATAAACGAGGGGGGTAATAATCTAACAGCTCTCGCAAGACACCAGAACTAAAAGTAACTATCTAACCACTTATGAATCTCTACGATAACCTCTGGTGCTGATAAATGAAGAGTCAAAGTGTGACCCGTATCTCTCGGCATCATAACAGAGAAATCAGCCAACGGAAACAAGTCCCTAGTCCTCTCTAGCGTCTCCGGGCACGCCACCGCACCGCCCGGGCAAAACGACGTATCCAAGTCCCCCGTAACCACCAACACCGGCCCCGTAAAGTCGGTTACGCGCATCTCAAAGCCCGGAGATAGCCCCTCGCCAACGGCAAAGATGTCGTGCGTGGCAAAGTCGACGGGTGGAAGAGCCGGGTCATAATTCCCGGCGTACATGTACCCCGTTCGCACCGACTCCGTCTGGCCGGCCCAGTAGCCCAGCGGAAGCCCTGAGAACCGCGCCGGGTTGACAACGGCAGCCGAGGCAAAGTCCAGGATCAGATTGACCGGCAGCGCGACCGTAGACGAGTACCCCGTCAGCACATATGCGTCGGCGGCATTGGGATTGTCCTTTGCAACGTGGTTCCCCAAGGCCGAGCCGAAGGAATGCCCGACGTAGATGATCTTGTCGAAGCTCGGAAGGCGAAGGCGAGCAGGAAACCCTCCGCGTCGCAGCTGGAGGAGTAGTGCTTGGGTGAATTTGTCTTGCAACGCGCTTTGGACCTCGGTGACAGGATCGGGGTAACCACCAGTGTTGAGCTGGCCGCGGCCAAGGCGGTTGATGGCGATAGTGTGGTAGCCGGCATGCGTTGCGTAAGCGTGCCAGTTATAGGTCTCTGAAGCACCGAGTCCCGCCCACAATTCCTTGTTGTACGTCATACCGTGAACCAGAACTTGAAGCGTGCGGTGCTGCTTTCGGTGAGGGCGTTTGCCACGCGGCTCGCAATATGTCGCGCCTACCCTGTAAACTCCGGAGACTGACTCGGTGCCGTTCATGTAGGAGCTGGTCGGATCTGCAAGTGCCGAAAATAGCCAGTTTCTAATCGCAGCGGCATCGCTCTGGTCTGGCGGATTGGTGAAGTGGATGTTGTCGCCCGCTGTCCAAACACTCAGTTCCAGTGAGCGGCATTTGGGGTGAGGACCATGTTGCTCGCTAGCAGAGGCCGACGCTATGGAAGCCGCACTGAGCGCGATAAAGGTGACAGAACCGATACGCATGATGGAGGATTTGCCTGTCTATTCGGAGGGTGCAGGAGGGAAGATCAACGCGCCAGAAAACGCGGAGGGTGCCCAGGAATGTATTTAACTGGCAAGCCCCCCTGGAAATGAGCAGTCTAAGCTCCCCCATGGCAAAGGCGGGAGGGCTTCAAGGAAGTTACATCAGCAAACAGTGCCATGTGGGGAAAACGGAGCGGGGTAATGCTTGGTTGCATGTAGCTGTAAGCAGCCACCCCCGAAATGGGAATGGTGATTTCCCCGTCGCCTGACTGCCAGGCTCACATGGCAGCACAGGTTCCAAGCCGAGCTAACCGATTTTCTCGGCTCTTGGAATTCTGTTGGGAAAAGACTCAATTCATTGGAATTCGTCGCGACAATGGAACGTTTAACGCGACTTTGAGAGCCGATCTTGCGCCAGGTTGATAATACCTCTGTAAACAGGGGTCTGACAAAGGCCAGGGGACTCCCCTGACCCTGTCCACAACCACAATCCGCTCTTCAAGCTGATTCGGAATGACGCCCACTTGAATCGACCTTCGGGATTACAGCCCAAAGACATGGAGTTATCATCGGCCAAGAAGTGGATGTATCCCTTCTATTGACGTCCTCCCCTCTCCTTCTGCTAGATCAGTGAGATGCCCAGCACACCTTTTGCCAGCAATTTCCCCCTTGGTAATGAGCCCCCTCCAGGACCAGCTCCCAACTCTGGCCAGCGCGTCCAAAGACATGGTATCATGGGACCGGCCCAACCAAATCTGGTGTGTCTATCTCCTTTGCAGAACACCTACGGGCGAGGCTTCAGGCCTAAAGTTCGGAGAAACGCCCAAGTTATGTACAACCCAGCCCTTCACACAAGGCCAAGGGGACCCAAACCACAAGTGAATCAAAACCATGTGTATAAATTCCTCGCTTATCGGCCTTGGTCCTCGATCTCATTTCAAGAAAACACACAATACAAACCTCCGACACCATGGAGTCCAACCACATCACCATGGAGTCTGACGATATCACTATGGATGACCCGACTACCGTGAAGGCTGACGATATCACTATGGTGTCTGACCACATCATCATGAAGAAGACCTTCATCTTCAAGATGTCCGACGACACCTCTCAGCCCGATTGCGGCGACATTAGAGATGGCCAGCTCACCCTCATAGAGAAAGACAAGTTCGACCCCGCCCTTTGTCAACCCGACCGTTGGAATCTTGCGCGTTGCTGACCACGTCCTACAGCCCGGCCTCATGCGATGCAACCTCCGCGGATGCCAACGCTGCGACTGCTTCCCAGGACGTCCAAGAAGCCACCAACGGCGTTTCAACCCACCATGAGATCGCGATGACTGGTAAGTCGATTCAAACCAACCTATTCTCTGGCTCCATTGGGACATAGCTAACAACATTCACCTCTCACAGAAGCTGCGGTCGCCGCCGATCTCCTCGACCAGACGGTCCTGCAGCGTCACCAAGCCGACCTCGGAGCCGCCGAGCCGGTCTTCCGCCAGGAGCTCGAGAATTTTGCCAAGGCCGGTCTTCTGCCCGTCGAGTCTATTGATGCGACCATGGAGGGCTTGCGCACTTGGTACGAGGCTGCCCTCGAGAAAGGTGAGGAGGATCTCGCAAAGGTTCATGTTGAGGGACACCACGAGTTCATGCTGGCGCCCGTCGGTAGTGGAAAGGACGTTATCTGGTTGCGTCATGCGGTGGGAGAGTACTGGCCCAAGAGAGTCGGAAAGGACTTGGAGTGAGGAGAGGACGGGGGGTGGTGATGAGTCTCTCTGTCGCTTAGACCGCGGCGTTATTAGCAAACTGTCGAACTGCAGCGGCAGTTCTTGGCGCTCAGGCACACTAGCTACCGATCCCATTTCTTAAGACTGCCGTTTTTCCCCCTAGGGTGGGGATTAGAAATGGGCCAGCGCTATCTGGCCTAAAACCTGTCCCTCGTCGCGTAAAGTTAACCATTTTGTGGTATAGGGAGCTGGGGGTGAGCTGATGGTGAAGCGAGCCTGACTTTAGGCTAACCAACCTCAGATGCGGCTCTTTCATTTTTTTGAGACCAAGTACCTGGTTAGTCACTCCCTATAACATTTTCTGACTAAGTGCGGATAGTTACAGAGTCTGAGCCGAGGGTGAGCTTAGGGCAGCGATGTTTGGACCGGCAATAGTTACTATGATTTAAAATAAGTTGTGAGCTGCGGACCTAATTTTTGGGTTACGAGTCCACCGCCAGGTACTACCGTTAGTTCATCGAACGTAACTCTAATATACCCGAATTAGATTTAGTTCCCCCTGCTATAGATGTAGCGGTTTACAAACACAGACTAACTGTGGTATATAAAGGGAATATCGGAAATAGTAGTCTATAGAGGTAAGGCACAACAAATCACATTTCATTTACTCTAGAGATGAGACGTCCGTGGTAGACGGCCAGTGCCTGGACAGTCGCCGGGTCTTGGAGGGCTGGTCCGTACTGCGAGCTTCGACTGTACGACCCTTCCCAACCAGCACGACGACGCTCTCTGCTGACTGATCAAAGAACTTCATCTCCCGTAACCTCCTCGGTTTTCCCGGCCGTCCCTTTCGGAAAATTCTGTACAAATACTCTGAGGGAACGGTGCTGAGAGAAGCGAGCAGCCTCGGCTCTTTGTTCGCATCCGGCCTGTCGACCTGAACTGACAATGCTGCGTCTGGTCGTCCGATAAGATACGCATCAGAATGCTTGAGCTCCCATCGGTCCTTCACTTCGTCCCCTTCAGCGACGGCGAGTCGTTCCTCACAATACGACACAGCGGTCCACAGCAACGCGGCGGAATTCTTCCACGAAGCTCCCGCCCCGCGGCAATGGATGCGCTCCGTCTCGAGGCACTGCGTCGTCACATACGCAAAGGTAGCTGTCTCCTCCGAGTCGGTGAGCATCCGCGCCCAATAGTTCTCCTTCGTGCAGGGGATCTTGAAGCACTGGAATGGCATACTGGGCTGGATACAGGCGACAGCAAAGTTTTGGTTCTTACGGTCGATGCCCGTATCGCGCAAGAGGTGCAAGACGGCGCTCACAAGGCACTCAAACGCCGTCTGGTGGTCATGGTCGAGGGACTCAAGCCAGATCCGGAGATCAGATCCACGGAGGGCGTCGAGGAGATTGTGTCCTTTAGTGAGAGAGGCCCAGAGGGCTGGTTTGGTGACGATTCCAGCGACATAGGCCGGGAGGATGTCGGCGAGGAGGTCACGGAGGCGGACGCGGCGGGCAATCCCCGTGCAGACGCTCACCTGTACGCCAAACAAGCTCTCGAGATCGGTGACATATATGGGCTGGCGTAGCATAGCCGCCTTCCTTGTGGTACCACCCATTTTCACCCACGTCTGGTTGAAGCTGACGGCCGCCGCGAGACCGACCTGGCCACCACCGTGGAGACCGAGGCCGAGCTCTCTCTCGGCGAGCTCCCAGTAACTTGGCGAAGTACCCAGGTCCTCCAGCATGAAGAGGGCCTTGTGCAATCCGGCGCTGGGATTGGCAGTGCACCGTTCATTCTGCACAATCGCTGCTCCGACTCTGAGTTTCTCGCTTCGATCGAACGGTTTCGTCTCGCCTCTCGGTCGCATCCCCGGGCTCCAATGGAGCTGCTGCTGCTCTTGACCGTCGCTTTGAAGGATCGAGGTGATGATGCCACCACCAACTGAGACAGAGACCAACAAGTCGAGGTCCGAATTGGACTCCTCGGTAAGCTTGCCAGGTCCCCAGGTGTCAAGAATGTCCTCGGCACACCCCAGTAGGTCGAATTTGGCTGGAGGTGTTCGTTCCCTCGATGGCGGGTTCGTGTTTGGCCCATCGGGTTCGGGATCAACAGAGCGAAACACAAAAATCGGCTCCCCTATCATCTCCCCCATGCAGGTGAGCTCGACTAAGGAGCCAGATATGTCGAGCACTGGGAGAGGGCTAATAAACTTTGCGCCGTGGCTGATGAAATTTGGCGGTCGACCATTGCCCTTCAACAAAATGCTCTTCAGAGGGGTATCCAGAAAGAACGGCATTATTGGACCGCAGTGTGCCTGGGCATATGAAAGCAGGGCGAGGGCCAAGAACTGGGCCGCCAACGAGATGATGTAGGCGTAGGCATCAGTGCTCACCCACCGTCTGTCCCAAGTGTCTCCACTCAACCGGAGAAAAGGCATTATCTCATGGACAAGTTTCAGCACCTCATCGCCACCGTTCGAGGTTTGCTGATGTTCCGTGCAATCCCTTAGTCGGCGGATGACAGAAAAAGGAATGTTGTGGAGCTCGACGAAGGGCTTGGGATCTTCCTCAACGACGTAGAGGAAAGTCAACGTGTTGCAGCATCCACCAAGCCGCTGCAGAGCCCCAGCAGCGTGCTCGAGATTCTCGAGAACTTGGAACACGGCGCTATTGTCCTTTGGCCCCACGAGAGTCACCTCGGCTGCCGAACAATCTTCTGCAAAAGCCACAGCACCGAGCTCAATTTCCGCGCTCCCTTCCGGTGCCGGTCTGGTTCCCGCCAGGCCACAGTAATACTCGATGGACTCTTTCGCAGAAAGAACTGGCCCAGTAGCGTTTGCGTCCTTCGACAGAGCTTCGATATTGGAGCCTTCCCTAACATAAGGCTCACTCACCTGGCCGCAGAAGAAATGGGCGCAGCGGGGAAGATGAAATTCTGGGTCGAACGCCGGCGAGATGAGAGGTGTAAACGGCTCCAAAATCCACGGTCCAAGAATTGCTCTTTCGAGCAATTCGTCGGTGATTTCAAGCGGGGAATAATCGAGCTTCTTCAACTCCGCCAGCCACGCGTATTCGCCGGTTGCCACTCGATCGAAGCATTGTTCCAGTAGCCACTGCGTCTTGTTATAGTCATGATTTGCAAGGGCTTTTGTGAGGTCTGAGAGTGAAGTCGAGTCTGGGTCTGGCATATCCAAGGGCTCGAGCCCCTTGCTCTTCTGGGACTCGTTCGGAAGCGGCCCGCTCGGTTGTATCGACCGTCTGGATGACTCGCCCGCGTCGGAACTTTGAAGATGGTCTGCAGACTCGAGCGTCGTTACTGGCGATTGGCTGCGATCACGACGAGCGCGGTGGCTAAGGTGACCAGAACGCGAGTCTGACGCTGTGGTGGCAGACGCTCGGCTGCTTGTCGAGTGTCTTGTGCTATTATGATGTCGGGACGTCTTTCGACGGCGGCTTTGGTGCTCGTCCGCTGGCAGCCCTTGAACAATGCCATTTCTGGCTAGCATACCCCCGTTGACGCTGAAGTTCCTGCACACCATGAAAGCACGCATGGCAGCATTCTCTTGGGCCGCGGGCGCCGACTCGTACGTGAGATCGGTTTGGTACTCGCGACCGTTGACAAGGACGAGACATGTATAGCCGGAACGGTCGCGGTAATACTCGTATATGGGGTCTTGCCATCCTCGTCGACGACAAAGGCCTGAGAGTTACGTTAGTCATAGCAGGATCTTGGTCGTGTTTGCCGCGAGGGTTGCCTTGTCCCTAGTTCCCAACGAAGAACGATCACAATTCTTTCCCGCTGATGCTTGACTTACTTTCTAGATATTGCATGTAAAAGCCCCCCATCTTGATTTTCGATGTGCCGCCCTATCTAAAACAGGGAGCAGAAGAATGTAGGTGTAACAAGCATGTAATTGGATGTCGCTACTTCGATCGCTTTAACGTAGGCCTAGGTTTAGAGGAAAGGGTTCGGGATTGCGATTTCATTATTTGAGGGGGGGGATTTGCGTCGGCATCTGCCTTGCGCATGAACAGGTGAGGCCTCTTTTTGGGCACTGCAAGCGCCGAGGGAACATCGTGGTGGCTGTGCTTCCAATATTTGCGCCACAAACTACCAAAACGGGTGATTGCCTAGACAGAACATCGGATGAAGATAAATGTTGCGCGGGATGCAACTTCTTATAGAAAGTCTGAGAGGAAGAATATCCTGGTTGGTGAGTTGAAATGTGGTTCAAGCCAATGGAGTATTGGCAGTTTTTCAGGCGCGGGAAGTATGGTTTCTCGATGGTGCCTTGAATGGTCATGACTCTTCAGGGGTGTTTCAGAGCAGCACGCTTCACAGCAGGGGATGAAGAGTGAAAATAAGCAATGTTGAATAAACAACATTGCAAAAAGACTGAACCAGCCCCGTCGGGTATACACTTATCAATACCACCACATTTTTGTTTATATCTGCTAGCAAAGGAGTGGCCTCGGACTAATACAGCTTGTCCCCTGCGCCAAATCCGAATCCAAATATAGTGTCCACAATGACATCCAAAGGGATTCTACTTCCACAAAGTTGAGCACTCAAAGAGGAGCAACAAGTGCCCCGGGACTAGCCGACGCACCAGTCCCCTTAACCTGGACATTACCAGTCCAACCAGACGAACTTAGAACATTGAACCACAGCCCGCAGGCTTGATCATGAGCCGACTTCCCAAGGTCGAACTATCTCTCAGCCGCCGCCACCAATGTCAATCAGCCCGGGCGGCAATGCAGTATGCCGTTATGTCTAACTCTTCGTGTCTGATACCTAGTTTTCCTGCAAGTACTACCTCCATGCAACTGGCTGTAGAGAATGTTGCGATAAGCGCCGATGAACGACATCTGGCAGCGCCATGTGTTATCCCAGGATGCTGCGCCACTTCAGCTAGCAGGTGCAGCGACTCGTCCCTCAGAGATTAACCGCAAGAAGAACCCACACACGCGTCATCGAACCGCCAGGCGTCTTTATGACTTGGAAAAGATCGGTTGTGCAGTAGGCAGGCATAACTACTACAGCACAGAACCTCAAAACGGAGAGTGCATACGCTGGCTATCAAGGGCCACTGTTTTCTTTTTTCCCGGGGCAGGGGCAGAAATGGACCATCCCAATCTAGCCCAAGACCTGTCCCTCATCGCGTAAAGTTGACAATTTCATGGCATGGTGAGCTGGGGGTGAGTAACGGTAAGCCCAGGGTGAAGTGAGCCTGATTTTAGCCTATCCATCTTTAAATGCACCTATGTATGTACACTGGCACACGCTACGTCCTGACGCTCATCCGTCGGGAACAAAGCTAAAAGACCAACTCCCGAACGGCACGTCGGTGCAGGGGAAGAACTTGTGATACGGCGGTGAGCAATACGGCAATTTGGCGATGCATTGTGTCGTCGTCTGGGGTACTGTTTGGTTTGAGCCGGGGTAGGCGTTGGTGTCGCGGATCTCGACGGCGATGGTACTGAGGGGGTCGTGGCATGCGGCTTCGCCTCTGTAGGGCAGGCCGGAGGTGGCGAGTTTGGTGATTTCCCAAGGCCCGGGAGAATTCTAGGCCATGATAGTGGAGGCTACGAGAGAGATGGTGAAGAGTTGGGTCTTGGGAGCCATGTTTGTCGCTGCTTTGTTGTCTGAGGTTGAGAGAGACGGAGAGGGATTGCCAAGATCGGGGATTCCTTTGAATCAAATAGATTTCCAATGAACACCATGGGAACCGCTGGAAAATCTTTCCATGAGTGTAACACGGACCGACTATCCCCCTCGAAGAAACGTTCCCCTCTGCAACACCCCCTTCGCCAACAGGATAAATGGAAGATCCAATTTGCGCGATCTCCAAATCTAAATCTATCGCCCCAAGTACCCCAAAACCTCAAATTCCAATCCAACACAACCCTGCAATCAATCTTCATCAGAATAATCCAACCCTCCCATACTTGTCAATCCCCAGCCTCGTATTCGCAACCCTTACATAGCTAACCTTCCCAAACTGCACCTTCGTATCCACCCCATAGGTATGCAACTCCTCCATCACCTCCCGGTCCTCCGACTTCGGTTTCTTCTGCTTGATCCTCAGCTTCTCAAAGAAGACGTACCCCGCGTAATACGTGCGTTCGTGTTTCCCGCCAACGGCCCCTTCTGCTTCAGGAACGCATTCAGCGACATTGACTGGATCCTCTTGGGGCTGTCCGCCCCGTACGCGGCCGTCACGATGGCGCGCAGAAAGGCCGCTTGCGTGATGCCGTCCTTGGCGAGGAACGCGCGGATCTTGCGCCGCACTGTGTCGCAGGTGTCGCAGATGGGGACCACGCCGTTGTCGTCCTCGTCTTCCAGCGCGGAGACGGAGGAGACGTCGAGGAGCTCGGCGGCGGCGTCCTTGAGGGCTTCTTTGGCGGCTTTGGCGGTGTCCTTGGGGGTGGGGGCTTTGGTCTTCTTTGCGGCTGGGGGAATGGTGGTGGGGATGGGATTAATGGACTTGCGCTTCTTACTGGGATCGGGCGCGGGAGCCGGTTGGGAGGGGGGAGTGTCAATTGGAACTTTCGCGGGACGGACTGGCTTGAGCTTGAGCTTCCGCGGCGGGGGTTGCGGAGTTCTGGAATGCGTCAGTTTCTGGGCCGCTCGCCCCGGGTCAGTCTTTACTCAGCACGTCGCTCATCCCTGATCACCATTTCTGACAAAGCTGCGATGCAGTATGCTCAGAATTACTTTGATTCCGGCTTAGTGGGCCTAGAATTGGTCCGTGTATAAAGATGGCCAAAATGGATCTCATTTCGAAACTAATTAGCTCTTGCATTTTTCTTATGTCTTGCCTAACTGCTGGAAACCCAAGTTAGCTTCTGTCCTCAGTCTTACGCCCACGCCCTTGTAAGCGGTGCTAGGAGCGCCTGCAACCTTTTAGCTACATATATATTCTAGGCTATATAAGGTACGTATATGATACTGTTAGCCGCACGTCCGTTCCTCAAATGTAACAGATAGTATAAGATGTTTGTGTCTACCTAGGCATAGACGGCTTAATACAAAGGTAAGCTAAGCAATTGTGTTGAAAGTTAAACAGCACTTTTGACAGGCTAATATAATTTATTAACTGTCTACAATCAATCCAGTGGAGCAAGCTATTAACTGTTATAATAAACAATAACTCTATTTTTTGAAATAGCGTTAGCTTGCTTCCTTTCTCTGTCAGAGAATCCATATCTAAGAACCCTGAAGGCACAATTGCCCTTAAGTCTGCTAATGTAGGTTAGGCATTATATTACGACCAGTACCTGTCGATAGGGTCGGTAGGGTCGGTAGGGTTAGGGTTAGCTTAGAAGGGGTAATGTATATTTAAGGTTACAGACTGGGGGGATAAGGGAGATAAAACCGGTAAATGTAATATAAGTCTTTTTAAATAAAGATATTTATTAAGTTAATAGTTATTTGATATTATAAGAAATAATAATATAAGGTGATTATATAGTAAAGTATAATTAAAGTAAATTAATTAACAAAGTATATACTTAGATAAAGAATTAAAAGGATTCCGTATATTATTATAAGTATAATAATAGTTATTTATATAGATGTACTTTAAGGACCTAAAGCTTTCCCTACCTAGGTTTACCTTAAACCTGGTATTTTTAAGCTTTAGGTTTAGCAGACCTAGACCTGAGCTCCCTTAAAGCTAGATCCTTTATAATCAGTTATTATAGGTCTTTATGGGTTGTTGTACCTTAGGCCTTATGATTGGCTAGCTACAGTTAGTCTGTGCTTATTTTAGGCGACTCGAATCCAGGGGTTGTAATATAGCAGCAGTAGGTGGAAGTTCGATTCCTGCTTAAGGTAAAATTTAAGCACTTTTGGAGTCGCCACTCCCAAACTAAACGTAGCGCTAGCGCAGCCAAGTAGTTTTCTAAAAGGTAACGAATAGTGGTACTAACTGTATGTTATTAGTGGCAGTGCTCTTTTGATATATAGGTCGAGCTTTAGGGATCTAGTTAAGCTATAGCGTATATTCGATATATATTCGCTAGCTTGCCGCGCGAAGCAAGTAAGTACGGTAGAGCTTTACAAAGCTCGGGACGAGCTCCCTAAAAGGGAGTAGTAGTTATAAGGTAACTTATATTTTTACTTTGAAAGGCGGCAATTTTTTACTGTATTCGTAAGCTTACATAGTAGCAGCATTATTAATCGACGTTTAGAGTAGTTAGCAACTCCCTTTCTATGACGTTCTCCTTAAGCAATCTCAAGTCGAGTACTGAACTCTTGTTTATTAAGAAAAATAGATGATTCAACTTAGGCGTAACGGGATTAGTAAGAGTGTTAAATGGCAGGTTTTCTTCTCTGTCTTTTAATTAAAGGAAAGCGCGGTTAGGTGTTTGAGGATATTGTAATAGTGTGTGGTGCAATACAAGGACCTAAAACTGGGTCCTCGCAACTCCACAGCCATTTTAAGCCGTGGCAACTATAGCCGAGGCAGGCCAGAATAGTGACCCCTCGTTCAGTCTGGCTCAGCCTCAGGCGGCACCTGCTCAGTTCCGAAGAGGAAAAGGGAAATTCGTGGTGTCGATTTTAGGGTGGTGTACTGTCTGTTTCCCGCAGTAAGTCTTGCGCCCATCGCCACCACCACCATTACTGAGACTGCACTCATCGTTGTGGTAAGTTATCACCACTCACGACAGAGCCGTGACGCTAAATACAGATACAATATAGACGTCTACTCTCTCGGAAATGGCGACAACAACTGGCTACACCTGTGCGACCTCCATCCCTGACGGCAAAACTCCATAATTGAGCAACCCGAAGATTGCTGCAGTTAAACATGTGCCTGCATTAGCGGAGTCTGTACTCGCTTCCGATCTCTAATCTTAATGGCGTGATCTGGCGAGACGGACTTGTGGCATTGATAGACGATCATGGAGAAGAGGGCACTTACCGGCGTATTATAAATCTTTAATGAAAATAAGACCTTAGAAGCGCACTTTTAATTCTCTATAATATAATAATTATCAACTAAGGGATTTTATGCTGAATAAATAGCACAAAACCTGTTTTGGGATAAATATGAGGACCGCTGCGAGAGGAACCCCGCCTTCATTTTGCAAGCAGCATAGCGCCTCATTGCGTCTTCCGCACGGCATATTATTACGACCTGCACCCGTCACAGGCCTCGAGAGGACTGGCGCGGGTTAAGACAGAACGTATGGCAGGACGCTAAAGACTGGGTGGGCGTTCCGAAGACGGCTTGTTAAGCTAGCACTCCTAGACGGGGGTTTAATGTCACTGTAGGTCGTTGTCACTATAATGCACAGAAGTGAGTCTGAACAGTAGGACACAAATGAATAATTGAATACTCGCGTGAGGAACCAGGAGTCCCTCACGGCCATCGTGGTCACGATGATGACTATCTTATACTAGCTAACTAAGAGGTACTTCGTACCTTGCTCTGTCTGCTCCCTGGCTTGGCAACAGAGCAGCCAGAGCAGCTGCTCTGTCTGCTCTCTTGCTCTGTGACAGAGCACCCAGAGCAACAGAGCACCTTCTGATTGGTCGTAGGGGCTTCGGGTCTTTGCACCCCTGGCCCAGTGCGCAGCACCGTGTGCTGTACCTCTGCACTGTTCCCTCTGCGGGGAATTCGTCGGGCCGCGCCGGCCCAGGTGACGGCCTGCAAGGTCGTCACACATATGCCCCTAATGTTTGGCTCTTACAGTCTCAATCGATCCACTCGGCCCCACCTTCGGCACAATGCGACAGCACGATTCAAACCACTCCATCCTACCTCGGTCATCAGACAAGAGGTCGTAAAACACTATGATTTGATGGCTGCTTGTCAGGCTGTTTAACATTGCGATGCGCGGAGACGGAAAGGGATAGGAGACGGCATGACGTGGCCCAATGGGTGTATTGCAGGCCTCTTTGCAGCTGCTCGCTGCAGTGGGTACATGATATGGTCGACCTCAATCGTGGAGTCATGCTGTACCACCCGTAAAAGCACCAGACGGGACTGTGTTTCTTGACCATTTATTTGAGTCGCTGCGACTGTCTTGCATGAGGTGATTTTAGAGAGCATCGTTTTTGATGTCCTGAGATAATATCAGCAGTTTCACTGATTAATTATATAAGACTGCACGATTCTAACATCCAAGCGGTGGACTTCATCCGCCGAGGCCGCGCAGGGCCACGCCTTTGTCTGCTAGCCATTTCGTCTCGACACTTCTGGTTCATCCACAAGCTAGAGCGCTACGAAACGGAAACCAAAACATGGAGCTCTTCCTGGGGGTTCCCGAGCACCTTGACCTGGAAACTCTGCAAATCGAGTTGAAGCCAGTCATGGAGAAACTGTCTATCTCGCAATACTTCTGCGACAAGCCGCGGGGAAAACCGAAAGGCTTTGTCCGATTCGTGCACGAGACTGACCGGCAGAAATTCTGGGACGCGCATGGCGAAGAGGCCATGCCCGAGGAAGAAACCGAGCCAGTTGGATCTCAGAACTGGCGACCACATCAGCACTCAACAATGCCACGACTCCGGATTCTAGGGAGTATGGTATCTTGCCAACGCAGCCGCCGAAAGCGGACAGTACTCAATCCTGCCGCCCCGGTGTTTGAGCCAACCTCTTCTTCTTGGAAACAGGAAAAAAGCAGTGCCGTGGTAATGACACCCCACGAACTGGATTGCGGCAACTGTCTATTCGTCCAAGGTCGTTTCGCATTTATAGGGGAGTGGCAACGCCGGGAACACATGGTTGCAAAATTCACGAAGTATGGGCTCACAGTCGACATTTGCAGCCTCCAAGTCCTTATCCACATTCTGTATGCCGACATCAACGAGCTCATTTGGTCGGCAACAGGGGCTGTCACTATCGTCTTGACTATTCCACCTACTTTTGTCAATCGACCTGTTAACATTTCTCCTACGGCGGGAATGCAGCGACTCCCGGCTATCGATGACGCTCATGGCAGAGTGTCCGGCTTTTGCACCGTTTACCAGTTTCGGGTGCCAGACGCAAACCGCTTGCGATACGACATGGGGGTACTCCAAACAAAGGGTATCAACGTGGTCGAACACGATGCCGAGTATTACCACGCTCAGGAAGCTCCTCATCTTGTCCCGTATCCCGACGGAATCCGCAGGCTGATGAACGAGCTCACCCGACACGAGCAGGCAGGGACATTGCCATTTGGCATCTTGTTTCTCTCTCAGGCCTTGGCGTACAACGGACACCTGCATCCCGCCAAAGTGCTGCTCCTCATTCAACAGTTGGCGGCTCTCTTTGCGGTAGAGCCCAAGCAAGGGCGGAAGAAACATCCCATCTCCACCGATGCCTTTAAAGCAGCGCTCTTCAGCAGCAACCGGGATCACCTCCCTTCACCCTCGGATAGCGAAAGCCGGTTTGAGGTGGACAGCATCATGGCGATGCTGGAAAACCATGAGGCGCTGATCCGCTCTGGCCGAGACATCAGAGCCGACTTAGCGTCGGAGCGGCAAGACAGGGCAAGAGTCTTCTGCGCCACAATCACGCCAACCCGCATCCTTCTGGGAGGGCCATCAATGGAAGTCGGGAACCGCATCTTGCGCAAATACGCTGGGAATTATGAATACCTTGTCCGAGCGCGCTTCTGCGACGAGAACGGCCAGGAGCTTTACAAGAACTCAAAAGTCCTCCTTGACAAGGTCTACGAACGGTTCAAGTCCCTCCTGCGGAATGGGATCCATATGGGCGGCCGGAAATATGAGTTTCTTGGGTTTTCCCACTCATCGTTGCGATCGCATTCCGCTTGGTTGGCTGCACCCTTTTCATACGGCTCCCGGCAGTATCGAGCTGAGTCTATTTTCAAGGAGCTAGGAAGCTTTGTGAAGGTCAAACAGACGCCCGCACTTATGGCAGCGCGCGTTGGCCAAGCCTTTTCCGAAACTCCACATGTCTTTCCCCTCGGTACCATCAAGCCTGAGTGGATCGACGACGAGGAAGTTGGCGAGTACTGCTTCAGCGATGGCGTTGGCAAAATCTCCCAGATGGCCCTAGAGAGGGTGCACAGCTCTATACGCCGACTCCGGGGTTATCCCACTTGCTTACAGATCCGCTGGGCTGGGGCGAAGGGCGTCCTATCGCTCGATCCGGGCCTCCAAGGTGAGCGGATCTGCATTCGTAGGGGCTCTATGGGAAAGTTTGACGGCTACGACAGAGGCGACCTTGAGATCTGCGGCGGCCCACCGAAGCCCATTGCCATGGTGTTGAATCGTCCTCTGATCAAGATCCTTGAGGATAGAGGCGCACCTCACGCTTGGTTCTTGGGATTGCAGAAGAGGCAGCTAGCGGAGCTACAGACCGTAGTGGCCGATATCGGAACTACTGCCGACTTCCTCCAGAGGCGCTTGATTGGCCAGGCGGTTCATCTTGGAGAGCTCATCACATATGCATACACCAAAGGGCTCGACTACCGGCAGGATGATTTCCTCAGGAGTGCTATGGAACTGACACTCCGTCGGGACCTACGTGCTCTCAAGCACAAGGGTAGGATAGGGGTTCGGAAAGGGATAACCCTGATTGGAGTTATGGACGTAACGGGAGAACTCGACGAACGGCAGGTTTACATCACCTACGACTGGGAAGAAGGGCAGCTCGGCATTGACCCGCCGCCGGAAGATGGCCCAGTCATCGTCACGAGGTCTCCTGCCATGCACCCGGGAGACTTTCAAATGGTTTGGAATAAGCGCCCACGGGAGGGCAGCCACTTGGCCAAGCTGCGGAATTGCATCGTGTTTAGTAAGAAGGGCGAACGAGACTTGCCCAGTCAGCTGGCCGGCGGCGATCTTGACGGAGATTTATACCACATTATCTGGGACCCGGACCTTGTGGTCCATGCGTCAATCTCTCCGTACAAGGCCGCCGAATACAAAAAAGCAAAGCCGGTGGATTGGGGGCGACCTGTGGAACTGCATGATATGTCAGACTGGCTGGTTGAATTCATGCGGAATGATAACCTGCGCCAAATCGCTACAACACACATGATCTTGGCCGACCGAGTTGGGACGATGCACTCCGAATGCCTTGATTTAGCAGAGTTACATTCAGAGGCAGTCGACTATTCGAAAAGTGGGAAGCCGGCCGACCCATCTCGCCTTCCTAAGACTCCGACGCTGCGGCCTGATTTGTGAGCGAGCAGCTTCCCCTGTGATCTATTATTACATGTGTAGCTGACTATTCCAGCATGGACGTTTTTGGTCATCAGAATAGCGGCGGCCCGGCGAGTGATACCGCAGATGATGCCCAGGAACTTGGCCTGCGCCCCCGTTACGAATATGTGCGGTCGGAAAACATTCTTGGCCAACTTTATAGGGAAGTCAACGAGGAGAACATCTGGAGAGGCAACGCTGGCAAAGCTTCGTGGCCTCGTTCATCGCCGCAACGTAATTATGCCTTCTGGCATCAGCTACGTGGATCGTTGCTTACGCGAGCGCAGCGGATCGGACCGGTTGTATGGCTGTATCAATCGAAACGGGCAAGGGAGCTTTATAATGCGTCAGTACACACTAAACTCAGCTTCGCCTTTTATAGTGCTAAAACAGAGTATCGCGCTGACTGGGTTCAATTGGCAGATATCGTAGAGCCATTCAAGAGGTCGCCATCAGTCGTTCTGAGCACCCTGTTCGGCCACTCAGTGAGCGGGAGATATTCGTTGGAGTTATCCTCAGCGAAGTAGGTGCGCAAACAAATCGCCAACGCGATCGGTCCCTAAGGCTCAGGGACGAATATGACGAGATCGCAAGGTGGATCGCGGCGGCAATGCGCCCCCCATGTCCCATTACTGGGTACGCGTCAGAGCTGGATAACTTGGAATTGTGCCTGGCCTGCCTATATCTAAACGGTGAGATTCTCGATACCCAAATTCCTAGGCACCTACTCGAGTTTGGCATAGAGAGCTTCCAGGTCGTCGCAGCTTCGGCGGTGATAGCGGAATTGGACTATTTGGAGGGCAAAGCAAGGCAGGATTGATATATTGGCATCTATTAGACGGGCATCCCCATTTTCTTATTCGGGCATCCCCCCCCCACCAGGGTTAGGGTTATATATGAGCAAAAAAACATGCCGTGTCTTCCACGCATCTCGATGACCTACAGCATTACAAAACCGAATTGATATCTTTCTTTGCAGTAATCTACACCTATTATTGATACCGAACTATAATCTACATGCTTCTCAACACTCTGTTCAGTGGCCTCGGCGCACCACAAGGCCAAGAGGCTAGAG
>Ga0247780_1000740_pt1 | contig 26913 bp, 29 predicted proteins | sample UWRJL079202R5_FD_179927 | JGI IMG/M metagenome (GOLD analysis project Ga0247780, IMG submission 179927) | Plant litter microbial communities from Arlington Agricultural Research Station in Wisconsin, United States - UWRJ-L079-202R-5 | ecosystem: Environmental > Terrestrial > Plant litter >... | reverse complement strand
AACTCCACAACCATGTGATCAACATCCACAATGGTAACTACCTAACCATTATCAAGATGGAAGTATTAGTTAGAATCAATCCCGACTCTCCATCCATACACGTGTAGTACTAATATATGTCATCTGCCCTGCCTCTCCGGTGCGGAGGAGTCACCAAACTTTAGCACGGCGACGCCCTGAGTCACGACATATCTCTCCCCGCAGGAAATGCCGACGCTCTGGCACCCCCGTCGCAAGCCTTCCAAGTGGCAGAGGACAGAATGATAAAGGACATCATGGTAAAACTAGGCCGGCTCATCATCCTGGCGCCGGGCCTAGCCATGGAAACATTCGGGCACGCATCAGGTAGTGGTCGGCCAGGACACGGGTATTAGAGAGGGTCTAGCCGAAGAGGTCGTGGATTAGGAGAATGGCGGTGTTAAGGTTAAATCCCGTGACATAGACCTGATTAGGGAGGGAGGGGAGCTTGGATTTAATGCCGGCGTGAGGGGCATCCCAGCGATATGATTCAAGGCAGCACAGGAGGCTAGGTACCGCTATATTATGGAGCTGAACCGTGCTGAGGTGCTTAGTGGCTAGGTGAGGCGAACTGGAAATTATCGTCGCTGGGGAAAGAAAGCCTGGGGTTATAATTACGGGGTAGGATCGAGATACTCTAGGGCTGAGTGAGGCATTTGTATCGACTCTCTTTATATCACCCCACCTCACGCCGACCAAAAGACCGAAATCGCGATAAGATTCGGTAGGGTTAATGCTGTTTAAACGCCTCTTAACTGATACGTCCTGGTTCGTTGAAGCAGCTGGGGGGCACATACAGACGGGTCTTGGCAGCCCCCAGGAGGATTGCATTCGCAGATGTGACTCACATTTAGGGAAATACCCGGCGATTCAGTGGCAGTTAATAGTAACAGGGGAGTTTGCTCCCAGGGGCAGATCAGTGAACGAAATAAGCGGGTGGTATCACACAGACAGTCGCAAAGCAAGTTTAAAACCCGAATCCCTCAACGTTTAGGGTTCTTCCATTTCGTAAGTTCAGATTGTTCATTGTCAAAGGAAACGCAAAGCTTGCAGAAGATTGTCGGTCCCAAACTCATCGTCCGCCTGTGTAATGTTAGCACTAGATTCCCCGTCAACAATGCGAAGATGAACATACCTGTAACATACCTGCAGTGTACCAGCCTAAATCACGAAATTTCCGATACCAGCCGTGCCAGCGGCCTGGGCTGCACGCAGCGCGATCTGACCGTACGCTTCCATCATGGCCTTGCATGTTCTCAACTTCACGAGCTCGCCTAAATTTTCCTCCTTAAGCACTGATTCATCGAAGACTGGTCGTTCCGCAGTGTCGTTTCAGGTTAAGCCCTCTTTGGCAAGATGCGGGAACTGCCACACGTAACAAAGCAGGCGGCGGCGGGCCCAATACACAGCTAGAAGGCGATTAAAGCTGCAAACACGAATCACTTCGTTACGGTCCCAATGGACCATACTGTCCGCTCGGGCGCTCTCGGGCGTGACACCGGGATGATAGGCGAAATACTCGGGCTGAATAATACGGTTACGGCTATCAGTCAGCTGCCAGACGACTGAAAACTCGTGTATGTTAACGTTTGGGCGAATATAAACTGGCTGACCAGCTCTTCTGACTGCTGGAGTTATCGGAACTCTTCCTGCTGGCGGCCTTCTGTGCCTCGGTGGAGGGCGGGTGGTCTTATGTGAACGTTCCCACAATGATAGCACTATACTGCAAGCGCTTCGCAGCGATAATACCAGGATGATGGAAAGTTAAGTTTATGTTCCAATTGTCAAAAACAAGGGCCCAGAGCCTCTTGCGCTTCTCCTCAAGGTCCGCTTCGGTTCCCAGGAGGGGAGTTCCATTCGCCTCCGACAATGCGTATAGAATATCGTCGCATAGGGTCTTTTGCACGCTGGTCATGTCCAGAGCGCTACTGAGAATGACCTGGAGGTCGGAGCGGGGCTGGGAGGAGGCGGGCAGGTCGACGGGAGGCATGGTGGGCGGTTCTTTCTGGTGATGGTGAAATGAAAGATTGATTGTGTCTGAGGAATACCGTGAACTGATGATACCAAGGTCTGGATGAGAAGACGCCTTGATGCTTGGGTCGTGGAAAAGACGTTGGTGGGAGATTGCGAGAGGTGGTGAGCAAAGAGAGGAGCTCGAGAACGTGGTTTTGAATAGGCAAGTCAAGGCAGGAACGCGTGCTATTGTAAATTCCATTCCATTATTCGATTGGAAACGCGCCTATGGGATGGAGAATCTAGCTCTGCTTGAAATTCGGATGGCAGATAACCTTTGCGCGCGCCTTCCATAAAAAGATGAATCGCACGCCTTCTTTGCTCAGTCAACGAGACCCCTTCACACGTCCCCGAATCCTCCTTGACTCATCCTCTGATCCTCCTAGGAGCCTCCTTAGGAGGAACTGGTTCCAGCAGCGGCTTCATTCTCGGCCTCAGCCTCGATATCCTCGATTGGGCGATGGACGACGGTGTCTACAGACCCCACGGACCCTTCCTCTTCAATGTCCATGGGCTCTACCCTGGGTGTCGGGGCTGGCCTCACAGAAGTTCGAACGGCCTTCCCCTTATCGTCCAGAGGCCAGGCCTTCATCGCAGAGACGGTAAAATACTCTTCGTCGAGGTCAAAGATTTCGAAGTGGAGACCTATCTTGTACCATATGGCGGCCTTCGTGGCTGCTCGCTGCTCTTCGGTGATCAATTTCTCCGTCTCAAGTGCGGCAAGATCCTCAGCAATCCTGTCAGCGAGCTTAAGCCACTGCTTTGTGCGAGCCAATTCGTTGATGTCGGCGTGGGCGACTTCGTTGATGTCGGCGTACAACTTCATTGATGCCCTTGTGTCCTCATACGTAGTATTGTTGACAAGGCAAACAAGATTGTGGAGCAGATCGGACAAAGGGGTGCTGACAGAAAGACCACCACCCGCCCTCTTGGCCTGCTCTTCCTCGAAATTTAAAAGCTTGTCCAGCTCGATCCACTTTGTAGAGACAAAATGGCGGAGCGTCTTCTCTTCGTCGGTGAGAGGTGGTGGTGCGGGAGCTGTCATTTTCCCGAATTTTTTTGCTTCTTTGTCGGATCGTATTTTCGCAGCAGCCGCTGCTGACCTGGCCTTCTTGACCATGTCTCGGGCTTCTTCACGGAGTGCTGCCAGGTTCGTCGCGTGGTAGTCGCCATATCGGAGATACCAAGCATCCTTCATCATGCTTTCAAGCTTGGTTGTCGCCTCCTGATACTTCTCGTCAGCCTGGAGTCTACGCGTGACCTCTTTTCGGATCGTCTCGAGGGCGATATCTCGAGTAAGTCGTTCTCGTGTCTCTGGGTCTGCTTCAGCGGCTTTGGTGTATTTCTCGAGAAGGAGGCGGAGAGAGGCCTCCGTAGCCGGGCTCATAACCCGCCTGCCCTCGGGCGTCCCGTCATCTTTTCTTTCGCCAAGTAGACCGCTGATCCATTCTGTTGTTTCGTGAATGAGGACCAATGCTTTGTCCTCGTCATCCTCACGCCGCTTCCGACCGAGGGTGACGGTGCGGTCGCTGGTGATGTCAGAAGACATATCCATTTTCGCTTTATATACTGTGGTAGAGTTTAATCAGGCCAGGAATGTCGAGTTTTTAGTGTCTAGAGAGTTATCGAGGATAGCTGGGTGTTAGGTGGGTTGAAATGCGAGCAAGGACGAAGGAGCAGTTGCTCTTTAAAGGTGAAGGGAAAGGACAAAGCTTTTAAACTGTGGTGGGAAAGCGCTCTGTGACTCCTTATGCCAAGCGTCAAACCTTCCCGCCTTCAGAGTTACCTCTAGCATTGCAGTCTGACGCCACCCAGCTAAGCCAACACCCGCCAGCCCGACACCCGCCAGCCTGACAGCGTCAATCTCCCTCCACCCTCTGCACCATTTTTACGCAAATAATCGCCTCCGCGCCGCCCTTCAATCCGCCTTCCCCGGCCCTACCCTGCCAAGGTAGACGTCTCGCCGTCAGCTGCCAAAGACGAGGCGATGCTTGAGACTTGTCATGATGTATAAGGACTGACCAACCCCACCGCCCAGCGCGAGCGTTCCAAAACTTGGCACAAGGGACGAGAACTGGGGAACGGAGCTGGGCGCAAACCCCAAGCGTCGGCACAGCACCGCAAGTCGAAGGCGGCAGGGACTACTGTCAGGTGAGGCCTCGCCGCCACTGCGTCCTCCCGCCAACTCAGTTTCCATGTGCTACCTCATCGCTCCCCAGAACTCCAGCATCAGGAACTGACTATTGCGTGACGCGACGCGACGGCCGACCCGATACCATATGAAACTCAAAACCACGACCAGCCCGAGTGGACCGGCGATCGCGGGCCGGTACAAGCGGAAGTCACATGACCAGTGTGGGGATGTGGGGTCTGGAGGTGGCAGGTCCAAGGAATGCCGGGTGTGGGATTAGTTGCGATGACGGGGATGCTTGGAAATACGATGGCGGGTGCGATGACGACGGGGATGGCTGGGATGGCCGGAATTGCGATGCGGATAGCGATGCCTACGATGCCGACCGGGATGCCAGAGGGGATGCCCGGGAATGACGGCGACGGTAAGTTCGAGACGCTGTGGTGCGGCGTGATGGTGGTAATGGGCGGCGGTATGGAGATGGACGACGCGGTATCACACCTCCCGTACCTGGACGCCACTGTAAGGGAGGGGCTTCGCCTGAGTGCGCCGCTGGCGGTTCCGCTGGAGAGGGTGGTCCCCCCCTCGCGTGCTTACTTGGTGGAGTAAGCTTGCCCCCGGGACGGTAGTCGGGTGCGCGGCGTGGGTGGTTCATCAGAATAAGGAAGTCTTTGGGGAGGACGCGGATGTCTTTCGGCCGGACCGGTATCTAGATGCGACGCCGGAGGAGCTGTAGGGGATGGAGAGGGCGAATCTAGCTTGAGGGCTGGGAGGTCGAGTGTGTCTTGGGAGGCATATTGCCGAGTTGGAAGTTAAGATGGTGATTCCGACTTTGCTGTTGGCATTTGATGTGAGTTGTTGCCTTATCCTCCCTAGTTTTCTTTTTGAACTTGTGGCTGTGGTAGTACTGAATCTTTTCAGCTCAAACTGTATGACCCAAACCTAAATATACCGTTTGAAAACATGGGCAAATTCGAAATGGACCTTAATCCGATACAAGCTACGGCGAGTAAAAGGGTTTCAAACTGAAAACCTACAAAAAACCAACGAGAACCTGCGCCAAGAGGGACGATGAGATGCGCCGATAATTTAATTTCACTCATGCTGCACTCCCTGAAGGATTGGTGCTTGGTATCTGTCTAACAATACTATCACTACCCTTCCGCGGGTGGCGTGCCGTGTTGGCAGACCCCCCAACCAGTCGCTTTCGCCATGTCCTGTAGCCCAATATCAACCCCGTGTGTTGTTGAGTTACACATATAATGCTATCCACACACACAAGAAAGAAAGACAGAAAAAAAAGGTGCTGTATAAGCATGTAAGTATGTGCGAGTGGTGTGTTACACGTGATAGAATCACTCTGATCAATGCAATAAGGAAACAATAGGTAATAGTGGTCCCGAAAACAAAGGAAACTTCGACAGGTTTTTAAAAGTGTAAAGCCGGCCACAGCATCGAGTAGTCCTGTGCGTTTCGAATATCCGCGTCCGTGATGTGTGTCACCGTTGGCTGCCGTCGAATCTCGCTCGTTGGCGTCGCCCCTTCCTCTTCGATGTGCTCTGCGTACTCTTCCGCTCCCCGTTTCATTGGTAATATGGTCCCCGGTGGGTCGTCAATGCCGTGTTTGTCTTTCTTGTGTTTTTTGAGGTTGTCCAGTCTGCTGAACGTCTTGGTACACCCTGGCACGTCACATGGGAGTCGTAAGCCCTTATGCGTGTTCTTATGCTTACGCAGATAGCCCCTTAGGTTCTCCCTGACGCCTCGAGGCTTCCACTGGCATTCGTCGCAGACGAGGTCATCTGTAGGCGATGATCGGCCCCCCATCGATTGATGTGTGTGGATGTGTTCGGAATGCGGCGACATGGCGTCCATCTGAGATACCTCCGACATTCCCCGTTCAAAAAGCCCTGGCATGGACGTTTGCATCGACTCCTGGCTCATGGTGCGTGAGAGGTGATGTGCCATGGGTTCGTCCATACCGTAATAGGGCGAAGCGATTGGGGTCGGCCGTGGTCCGTTGATATCTAGTTTCTCTCCCCACCACGTGCGATTATCGCTCGGAGTCGCTGGATTCGGTGGCGATAACGTGGCCTCGCTCATGGGAATCCGCTCGTCTATCGACATGGCTGACGAATGTTCTGCTAGAGATGTTGAGCCATCATCGAAGGCAGGTTGTGGGGTGAATATAAACGGGGATGTCAAGACGTCTGAGGAGGCTGACTGATACGGGCCTAAGCCGTTGTTGAAGAGGGTTGTTTGTGAGGTATTATTCGTTGATAGCCCCTTCGTAGTGTCCGTGTCAAAATTCGACGACGGAGCAATGGACGACACGGCCGACTGCAAGTCTGACATAGGATCGTCACCACGTAGATTTGGCCAGAATATGGTGTTCTCGATCTGCGGGGCGCCAGGGGATGTCGTCGGTTTCTGAAGCTCGGCAAAGCTTGGGCCAGAGCCGTGGGTTGGGAACACCATCGGGTGATGCTCAGGACACCTGCTCATGGTCATGATGCTCGAGGCCCCAGAGGCGGCTGTCCCTGGCCTTGACGGAAACGCGTGGTTGTCCATCGACGTCTTTCGGGCATCCTTCTTCCTGAGGCTGAAATGGTCCCTCACCTTGGAACTGAAACTTCGTTTCCGTTCGATGATATCGCTGTGCTGCGCCGGGACCTGGGAGTTGGGGCGCTGCGACGATTTCCCTGACCAACCGCTCCACAGAGACCAATCCTTCTCGTTGGTCGGGAACTCGTGCCAGTTGCTGCACTTGTCGCAGTCGAACTCGCCGTTTGGGAGTTCGGGACAGGCAAGCAGGTGCTGAATGAGCGGGAAGGGCTCTGTAAACTTCGCATAGCACTTCATCATGGGGCAGCTATATGTCTGCGCGTAGTGCGGGTAGAGATGCTGCTGCTCATTGAGCTCGCGCAGAAACATGAGAACCATGCGCGCCGTCGTGCCGTTGGTGACTACCTTGGCCTCGTACCTAGATGGGGTGTGAGCGCTCGGTGTCGACAGAGGGGGGCCGCAGTCCGGCCGCAATGGAAACACTCACGGACACGGGGTGCCATGGTCGGCCGTGGTCACGGCGGCTTGGGCGAGCCCGGGCTGCGAGACCTGGGCGGCGTGGCTGCCGTGGCTGCCATGGTGTTGGTGGCGGACGGCCGCCGCGAAGTGTCCCTCATCGTGCATCACTCGGGATTGGAGAGTCGTCGACATGGAGCAGGTTGCAGTGCGGATGGTTCCCGGGGGTGGTGCATCCACTGCATCGTGAAACCAGACTGGCTAGCGGGGGGGCCGCGGGTCAGCAAAAGGCACGAGAGAATATCTCAGCCCTTTTGAGGTTTGTGGTTGGCACACGACTGCTCAACGGTCGATGCACAGAGACGCTGCAAGTCGCAGCGAGTCGCAGATTTGGACGAGAGCCCGGGAACAAGGGGCCTTTTACCTACTCCACGGCGGGCGGCACTGCGCCCAGGGCCGGCCGCTTCGAGCTCCACAGGGAGAACGTGGAGAGTCCCCGGGAAAGCCAGCACCCAACCTGGAGGGCTGGCTGGCTCGGTCGCTCGACTCGCCTGCTCAACGGGCGATGGGTTGGGGTGCGCGCGGCAGTTGTGTTGCACCCGCGCTATGACGGCAGGCGAACCAGGTGTACGCAGCGAGTGCAGCAAATCAGCCCCGGGTCGGGTCAGTAGGTAATTGCATTGGCAGAGGCGTGCCAGTTGGATCGGGGGCTGGCCACTAGGGCCGACAGGTGCAATTGACGTCAATTCATCTAGATTGCCATGTAATCAATTGGCGCGACTTGATCCGGGCTTGGCGTGGCTGTTATGCGGGAGCAGGGGGGGCAGTCAACCACAGTTCGCTGCTGTGTGGAGGGTGGAGGGCGAAAGTGTGGCCGAGATGGCGAGACGGCAGGATAGCCACGCTCGCTTGGAGCCGGGGCAGGAGGATCGAGGTGGATGGACGGATGCCAGGTTGCTAGGGGAGGCGACCTAGCACCGGGAAGTAAAATCGGCAGGGCGCGAGGTAGCATCTGGAAGATTGGAAGATGTCGATGGCGAACGTGTCTTGTGGGGTGGTGAAACATTCGATCTTGACGGGAGGTGGTACTCGCGGGGGAGCGACTTGACAGCGCGAGGGGCCATGCGACTGCGTCTGCGAGGCGTGGAGAGGCAAACAGAAACAGATGGGGTGGGCATCCATGGGCCATGGCTCAATTGCGGGTGGCAGGCCGGGGGACTGTGGCTGGTGTCTGGTGTCTGGCTGCGTGTGGTTGCGAATGGAGCGTGATGCGCTTCATGTTTAGATGAAGAGCGGGCTCCATTTACACGCGAGCCCGAAACCTGCGCGCAGAGGGCCAGGAGGCGGGGTTGTGATTGATGGGTTTTGCCTGCCGTCTAGACTGTGAGGGGAATCGGGGGTCGAGGGGTCGAAGCCAAAATAGCCGGGACACGGGCAACTCTGTGCCGCTGCCAGTTTGAGGCGAAGTTAGGCAGGATCGATGTACAGAACATGCTGGCGCTCATTCCATCTCTGATTTCCTTCCTTCGCATCGAGCTTCCTCAGGTCGCAGCTCGTCACCTGAGCATCCCCCCCTCCCCCCAGTAAGCAGCAGGTCCCATTGCAATAAACCCCCGAGGGCAACCTACCAATCTGCCAATCTACCACGCTCTGGATTCTGCAAGCGCGGTTCAGGCCGTCTGGAGTTGTTACCTGACCAAGGAGGTCTGAGGCTCGCATCCATGGGAGCCCGCCAGCCCACGTTTCTCCTGCTGCGACCCAAGATGGAAGTTAGCACGGCCAGCGGGGATTGGATGCAACCGCTAACAGCCTAGGTCTCCATCCCGCGAAGCAGCTGGCTGCCTCCATTTTTTTTCTCCACCTTATTTTTTTCTCTTCCACGTCGCAATATCACGTTGGGTTGCCCCGTACCAACCTGTCATATGTTGACAGTTGACCCATCAAGGTCCCCCTCCCCCAGCAGGTCGGCGTTCGGCGAGTACGACACGGGATCGATCTGTTTTTTTCATTGCCCGTTATTCTGCCAGAAGACACGAACTGCCTAGGCTGTTTCGCTGCTCCACAACACCTGATCACGGCCAGCATCGAGCTGTTATCCCGACCCGCAACGCGCTGCCAGCGTCCTAACGCTTGGCCGAGTGATGCTGCCCCGGGTATTTTCTGGTCGGCACTCGGTCGTCGCTCGAGGGTTGGTGCTGGACCATGATCACCAGATCGCCCCCGGTCGCAAGCCCGAGAACTTGGGACGGGCGATCCGTTCTCTGGCCCCCCTGGGTCCCGGGCAGCCATGATTGCCAATCCTGTGCACCCTCTCGCTCCCAAGAGTCGTCATGGCCGAGATAGCCAAGCGGATGCCATGCCGCGGCGTCCCAGCTGATGCGAGAGCTATCGTGTTGCAGCCCCGTATCGACTCCATCGAGTCTATCGAGTTGACAGGCCCTGTATGGGGAAGGTCGCCTCCTGCCTGGTGACGGGTCTGGTGGCGTGTTGCCAAAATTGGAACCCGTGTGTGAGCGCTTTGCGCGTGTTGGGAAGTCTTGGGCATCTTAGGCTAATAAAAACCGGAAGCTCGAAATGAGGTCCAGTCTGCAACGCGGCCAGGCTAAATTGCCCCCCCCCCCATCTCCCAGCATGTCTTGGCATTAGCCTGGCAAGGGCACGCCCTCTCCTGTCCGGTGCCGCGTTCCGAACAGCAGAAACAGACCGTTAGCGAGTGCTGACTGATGGGCCTATCCAAGAGATGCGACTGGCGCCAGCCGGCCGGCTGGGTTGTATAGTCGACTTGATACCCGATCATATCACGCTCTCGGTTGGTTTCGCCAGAAGCCACAAAATGCCCTTTGGGACCTCGGGCTTTAATTAGCTATATTATTATACATTTCGTCGGCTGGCCACTCGGTCCGCTGCTGACCGGTACCTTTTTCCCCCATCGGTCCACGGTTCGTGCCTCTGACGATCGTCATGTTCCCGCTGGAACGTCGCATCTCATCTCATACATACTGTCATCAGCAAGAGTTGAAGAAAATAGGGCTGAGCCTACCTACGCGTACCGCGCTGGTTGGCTGTGACGTTGGCAGGGTCATCTGATAACCAGATAGTAGCCGGCATGCGTACGACTGGCGCCCAAACACGCACCAAAGCTGGGAAGGAGGCTCATTATTAATGAAACAATAATAGCAAGTCAAAGCTATGCGGGGTTGTGTGAGCTCCCCGCAAACGGGAGATCTCGAAATAAAGACATTTCAGAATCTCCCCACGGGGAGGATTTCAAACGCCCTTTTTGCAATGATGCAGTTTTTCGGCCGACATACACCCGGAGACCGAACCGATGAACATCGGGCCTACGCTTTCTTTCCCTTCCCTCCAACCCTCCCACGCGGGTCCTCCTCTCCCACGTACGCGGGTGGGTTGTGTATGGGAGAAGCCGTTGGCAATGACGAACTGTCTGTCCACCGAGGGCCCTAACGGGAGAGGTAGGAACACGCAATCTATCCCCTTCTCGGTCTCCGGCTGCCGCGCCCGGTTCGTACCTCGTCCCAATATCAACCCACGTCCCTATGTGGCTTCGCTCGCTCCAAGGGGAGGGGGGGTAGAATAAGCTGTTGGGCCTATCTCGTCGACGACAATGACGACTATCAGTTGGGACGGAATGACCAACAACCGACCGATCCCTTGGACGCAGGACTCCATGTCACAATCTGGGAGTCCGCTAGGCTCATCGCAAAACACAGGCCATTTTAATCTGGACAAATCTGGGGTAGCTCTAGATGTCGATTATCTTGTTTGGGGAAACGCAGCGCTCGAATGGGTGTCGCTCGTGATCCCGGTTAACTCTGTTCCCAGGCCCTACGTTCGTTTACTTGAAATAAGCCCCTGATATAAAACAGATTGGAACTGCAGTCTAGGCATCCTCCCTCCCCCAGGCACACGGTGAGCCCCCCATCTGGGCGTTTGCATACCCTTACACGCGGCTGCACTGCACTGTATTACTGCACTAGGGAAGCGGCCCACTGTGGGTGGGTGTCTGAGCCTTTTTCTCTTTTTCTCCGCTCCTTCTTTTGCTTTCTCTGCCTGATGCTATCCCGCTTTCGTAACAGGCTCTCTAACCTTGCATGAACGCCGATGCACCCGACTGAAACGTCGGTATGTCGGTGCAAGCGTGTAGTACGTATGATCTGGGCGTGCTACGAGCCACCTGCACCGCTGACCTAGGTGGGCGGCTGGACGGAATGCGACTGGGGAGGGTGAGGGGCGTGGGAGTCCGTACCCGGGGTCGCTTCGCCTGGGTGGTGGAATCGGCCCGGGGCAGTTTACCCCCCTTAAGCCTACCTGCTCTTTTTTCCCCGTCTCCGTTGGTGGTGTGTTTTTTTTCCCGCAGTTTTCCCAGGGCGCCCGGCCGCACGGGCCGCCCTCTTTCGTATTCTCCTAGATGCTTCCTTTGAGGAAACCTGGTTGATGTGAATGTGTATTTTTGTATACGGCGCGGAGTCGGAATCGATGGGATGCGGTGGGATGCTGATGCTGATGCTGATGGGATTCTGTTGTCCGTCTAGTTGAGTGTGGGGAAAGAGGGATGACCGGGAACGCCTCCGATTCCGGTCCGGAGACGTAAGCTCGATGCGACAGCGGCTGCTGCTGCGGAGTTTCCCGTCTACTCCGAGGCGCAAGAGCCTCTCGCGGGCATAGCTAGGATGTGGCTGATATGTTGGCATCCTACGGTGTGGGAATGCGGCGGTGTAATCAACAGCAAGGGGGTGGCTGGGTAGCGTAGGCTATTCGCGAGGCATACCACGTTATCGTTGTGAGACCAGCAATGCTTGACAGTCCGATAAATACCCACTAGGCAAAAAAAAAAGGCAGGATGGCCGCAAATATGCGAAGGAGCTTCATTCCGTTTATTCCAAAAGACTGACTGGGCTTGGGCCTGAGTCGAAGTGCTTTGTGATGTGGACAAACTTGGTGATTCCTTCTCCGCGGTTCTCAAAAGGGCCCATGATGCCAGTGCCGACTCCTCAGACACAGAGCAGCCCCGACCAATCAGCTCAAACAAACCATTCCAATTCTCAGCCATGGCGGCATGGCTGCGTGTTGCCCTTGCCCAAAGTCAAAATCACGCAGGTGCCAGTTGCCCGTACGCCTGAGCACGCGGCCGGGCATTCCCGCACTTTAAGGTTGTTCGCTATTGTTCCAACGTCAGCTTCGGGTCCTCTCAACTGAAAACAAACACATGAGAACAACTGGCGTGCTGATGAGACCATCTGGAGCTGTATTCCCCAGGCGCAGTATAACCCCATTTTGATGTCTCGCAGTCTCGATGCTGAACGGACTTCGATGATGCCGTGGTTTTCCCAATTTTGTTTGAGTTGACGCCGGTAGCATGTGACCCCAGGTACTATCAATGCAATGGAAGAGCCTCAGAGTGACCACGACGGGGAGGGTTTGGTATTGCGAAACCTTGAAAATACGGGTGGCTTGTCTAGTGCTGACCCCTGGGCGCCTGGGCTAACACGAGGCCGCAATCGTCTCGTCATGAAGGCTGGAAATGCGCAAGAAGGGCGGAATGCTTCCTCGACTGCAGATACCTTTGTCAACAAAGTTGTGGCTGTCAAACAAAGCACGATTTCTAGCAAACCATGGGAAAACTCGCCATCCAGACTCTCTCATGTATCAGAATATGATCACAGAAATTATATGGTGCTTTGAGGACGGTATATTAAAATCATCTCCTGCTTGCATGTCCATAATTGCCATTTCGCATAGCTCCTGCTTGAGTTCATTATGTTTGTCCCGGCACTCCGGTTTGCCCATGGCGAAGGAGGATGGCTTTCAATGGGCAACATGCTTTGATAAGGGCTCCATCGTGAGATCCACCTGCGGATTAAAAACCCCAGAGAGACCCCGGACATCACCTTGGCCGGTGCTTGCCGGTTGTTGACAATAGACCCCAAGCTTTGAGTTCTCTATCTTCTTTGGCAGGTCCACCCGCTGTTGTGTCTGCACCTGGGAGAAAGTCCGGTCCGGAAAATTCTTTGTGTTGCAGGCCTGTTGTGCCGGTATCTCGCCCTGAGACCAAGCACGGCGGACTTCTGGTGAACTTAGGGCCGACGGTGGATACCCCAAGAGGACCATCTCGCGGGGCCGTGAGGCTTGGTGCACTGGGGGCGCCAGCCACAAGAAAGATCCGCGGGGTATGGATATCTCATGATAAAGGGATGTTTGTCCCTGACCCGTGCCCCCTGGTGTTTTGTTTCCCTTTCCGGGTCTTGGTCTGGGTAGGTACCAAGTCCGATCGTTTTCTTGCCTCCTTTTGTTTTCCCTAGGCCGACCTTTTTATTTGTTCTGAGACTAGAGACCACGTTCCGTCCCGGCGATGACTTCCACTCGTTCAGCATTGCGGGCGGCGTCGCTTCTATGCCTCGTCGCAGCTGCCACGGCCCTTCCGCGAGCATCTCCACGGGCGGCGCTGCCGGCCTACAGCAGAGTAGGCTGCTATTCCGGCACTGTCAACGGTACACGTGCTCTCAACAGCGCCAGTACGGCCAGCAATTCCATGACGGTCGAGACGTGTGCGGTGTTCTGCGACGGTTACAGGTACTTCGGTCTAGAATACGGCCGTGAGTGTTTCTGGTAGGTGCAAATCGGAGTGGCTTTCTCCCCTTTCAGTCCATTTTCTGTTGTCTCAGGAGTCAAGAGAGTTTCCACTCCCGAGACAAGAAGAAATTTCCCAAAATGGAGAATATTAGCTGATATTTGCCACAGCGGGGACGTGCAGCTCAGCTCTACCGTCGACGACAGCGCTTGCTCCTTCCCCTGCTCAGGCGACAAGTCCGAGTCATGCGGAGCTGCTGGTGTCCAGGACCTCTATATCGACCATCTCCATATCCCACGGGTGCCAGCGAGGCTGTCGGTTCCGTATCTCGGCTGCTTCGCCGACGATGGTCCGTCGCGTGTCTTGCCATACAACCTCCTCGGCTCGGATGACATGACGGCAGCTAAGTGCGCCGCTCACTGCTTCACCTACGACTTCTTTGGCCTGGAATACGGACGAGAGTGCTGGTGCGGTAACCTTCCCCCGTCCAACCCCGTCCCCGAATCTGAGTGCTCTTACTCCTGTGTTGGCGACAAGGGAACGCTCTGCGGTGCTGGCCAGCGCCTCAATGTCTGGGGCATCCGTCTCACCGCGCCACCAACCGTCAGCCCCTATACCTACCAGGGCTGCTACACCGATAACAACAACGGCCGCGCCCTCGCCGGCGCCGTCTACCGCGATCCGAATATGACACCTGCGAGCTGCGCTGCGTCGTGCACTGGATACGCCTGGTTCGGTCTCGAGTACTCCACGCAGTGCTTTTGCGGCACAGATCTGCTCCCCAGCTCTAAGAAGGTGGCCGGAATGCAGTGCGATATGCCGTGCGGCGGAGACCTCGATGCGCCTTGCGGTGATGCCGATCGCCTCAACGTGTACTACAACCCGACTGCTGCCCCCGTCAGCAACCCCGCCGCGGTTGGTGAGTTTAAGCAGAAGGGCTGCTGGACGGATAGCCAATCGGCGCGCTCGCTTCCCAGCGCCGTCCTTCGCCGTAACGATATGACGATTGGGAGGTGCGCGAGCTTTTGCAAGGCCTTCAACTACTTTGGCGTTGAGTTTGGGTCGCAGTGCTACTGCGGAAACTCCCTAGGCGGAGCGCAGGTGTCTGAAAGCCAGTGCGGGGAGCTGTGTGTCGGTGAAAGCACCGAGACGTGCGGAGCGGCGGATCGTCTGACGGTGTACGGGATTGATGTGAAGCAGCCGCTTGCGCAGGATTTGGTGGGGGAGGATCTGTTTGCGGATGGCTCGACCGCAGAATCGGGCGTGGAATCGGGGTTTGAGTCGGGGTCTGAGTTGAGGTTTGACTCTGGATTTGACACGGAGCACGACTCGGATGAGGAGGCCGGAGACGGTGATGTCATCGTCGTGGTCGAGGAGGCTGGGGACGGCGAGATGGACGTGGTTGAGGAGATCGCCGTAGATGCGCAGTCTGCCGAAGTTGAGGTGCTCGAGATGACGGAAGAAGAGGAGGAGGAAGAGTAGGCCTCCCGACTTTCAACTTGCCCGCGAAACACGAAGCAGTTTTGGTTCTTACGATAGATTTCATCATACTTGTGTGCGTCTTAGAGAGTGGACGTGCCGTCAAAAACACACTCTTCGGAACTAATATTATCTTCGCTCAATGAGAATGCAGAATCCGGTTCATCTTGAGTCCAACATCGTGGGCGTGACATCATGAAGGCCGCGGTGCTGGGAGCTTGCAGGTTGTGGTAGGCACGTCCCTTGAGAAAACATGTGGGTCCATATCCCTCACGGCAGCTGCGAGGAGGCTGGCCAAATATGAGCTCGCTTTTATAGTTTCCTTTCCAGAAATTAGCTGGTTGATTAGCCCAATTGGACCTGGCTTGGACTGATCACCCAAGTTCTGAGATGATCTGGTGCCTGCAACAGATAGCAGTTGCGAACTCCAGCACCTTCTTTTGCTGTCCTTTCGTTCCATTTTATCCTGCCTAACCCTGAATGATCTTTTTTTTTAAATCACATCCTCCCCTAAGTAAGATTTTGTCATCACTGCCGAGGATGGATGCTCCTACATCGAAATTCACTAAACCTCGCGTTGAGGTAGAGGTTGCCTCACTCGTTATTCATATGAGGACAAGAAATGTCTGCTGATTTCATCCCGGTCGCGATGTGTGCTTCCTCGTTTCTCTTTCCCTCTAGGTTACCCACCAGCTTTCGCACGTTCCGAGTCACCGTTAACAAGCCCACGGCTCCTCAAACTTTCGCTTTCGGTCTCCCTTTTGGCTTGTAATTTTCGTATCATCGCCCTCGCCATCGCCTCCATACTAAATATGTCATTCCAGCCCGGTGGCGAGGCCTGTCGCCTCCCTAAATCTCACACAACGACTTGGCATCCCGGCCCATTAGCGAGGCTTGTCAACTTCCTGGAGGAAGTCGAAGCGGTCCTTGCGTGTCTCGACATTGAAGAGGCGGATGAGGTTACCGCGGACATTTGGCTGGATCGTGGGGATGATTTTTTCTCGAGAAGAACAACTCCAAGACCAGAGTCCCCCGGCGGGGCGGTGCATTTTACCAAGGCCGTACCCTCTGGCACCAAGATATCAGCTTGGTTATCTGAGACGAACCCGGGCACACGAAATTTCCTTCTTCGTTCGCAATCGTGAGCTGGGGTGAGCTGTGGCTGATTTGTCCTGAGCTCTCCCTGATTCTTCTCTAAGCTAGGGTAATCCCATACGCCGTCGCTGCACAGCCTCAGAGGCCCGTTTTCAGTCCCCCCCGGCTGAAGTTTCCTTTCATGTCCCCCGCTGTGTCCGCGTTTCTAGCATATACTGGGACATAGTTTATACTGGGAGATGTTGGGGGGTGGTAGGTAGTATCTTGGTACTGAAACTGGGATGGTATTTAGTGCACTAGAATATTATATAAGCATGGTATATACTATACTAGCACCTAGAATATACCAGCACATATCTTCTCATGTGTGCTATTATCTGAAGAGAAAAAACAAAAGGTATTTCACAACGCCAAAACCCGACGTTAGCAGGCCCTTAAAGAGGTGAAAAAAACAGGGTGGACCAGTGTCACACGCTAAACGCCCCTAACACCTTAACTGGCAGTACAGCTCACTGAGTTTATCGAGGTTCGTATGGCCGAACCTTGATTTGCGCCAATTAAGCAGTATCAAGCCACAATGGCCAGGAAGGTTAGGCTAGTGAACGCCTACTCGTCATCATTCGGAATGACGGAGAACTTCGGTCCCTGAGGACCTCAGTATTAGAATGGCCGCCAGGCCCAGAATATATCTCTCCAAAGGCAAGGACCTTTGAGGCCATAGTAAATTGTTATGTTGAGAATAGATTTATTCAGCGCCCACAGGGCCACATTCTGTTCCAAGCCGCACCTACAGCACTCTGTGGTTACTCCTTATCACAACCAGTCAGTTGTAAGTAAGGCATTTGACGTTGCCCTGAGGCACATGTAATTGCGGCCGGTGCGGCGCTATGGTTTGGGCGAACCCCCAGCTCCACCCCCTTTTAGTGCCGTTGACGTTGACGACTTCTGTTTGGTTAGCATCCGATCTTACAATTGACTCAACTCGCAGCCCAGAGGCCGCGGCAACGATTAACTCTATCCAACCGACGGTAATGGGGCATAAAACTGTCGCCTACAGGAATCGGGCCCCTCGTCTCTTTGACACTACCATCGTCCACCACGAAGATGCATATTATGGAGGTAGGTTTTCGTCGTCTGCATAGGGTTTGCCATTAACTGACAGAGTGTAGGCCACATGAAAGTAGAAATGATGTATGTTCACATACATTACCGGAAGGTTCGGACTGGATAAGGTTTTAGCACGCGGCTATTTAAGGGACACCATCCCCATAGCCGCTATTAAGAGGGAAAGAGTTATTATTCTTCCCCCCACGCACCCGTCTTGTACGTAGCAAGGATGTTCTCATCAACTCCTGCTCCCGCATCAGGGACACGCCAGATCGCAGCTTCAGACGCTGACCAGAACGACGACATAGCAGCCATGTCGACATTCACCACCACCATATCGCCCGCTCACGGCCGACGGGCCCTCTGCCGGAGCGAGTCGTTCCCAGAAATGGCCGAGAGCGTCGGAGCTAGCTCGCCGTTGCCCGCACAATTCCACCGTCGCTGCGTCAGCGACAACCCCCCTCATCGACCCAGCCATAGACACGACCACCAGCCCGATGAAGAAGAGGAAGAGGAAGAGGACGAACCGGTGGGATACATCACCGAGGATGGTGACGTCGAGTTTAGGGGGTTTTCTTGGGTTGGTGAGCGCGGGATGACATCGTTCGACAATGCTACAACGGCGCAGACACGGGCTGCAGGGGAATACCTCCGCAAGAAGTTCGGGGTCGTGGCCATGGACGTGCTTGACCCATACCTTCTCCTGGTGTGCGAGCAAATGCCCCGGATCGCACCACGTCCGCACCTTGTTGGCGGGTGTATTGCTATATGGAAGCCTCAGAGCGAGGCAAACTGGGCGCCGTTCCCGGGCGCAGAGGGGGGGGCTATGGAGAAGGACGAATACCCCATCGACGAGGAACTGATCAAGGGATTTGAATGGAACACTATCCCGGAAGACAAGGACCTGGTTCGCCTCGGAATGTCGCTTGTGCCCGATTGCATGGGGGTGGCCTGGGTCAGCAACTGGGTGGTTATAGAGCTCCCCCGAGCCACCAGGCAGGAGTTTATTCGAAGGCTGAGGACCCTCCCAATGCACTATGAGGACGCACCTTTTGCCGTCTTGTATTCGAACGGGCCGATGCCAGACCACCAATGCGCGGCCCGAACGAGGAAGCCTCGGCCAGAACGGGCACCAGACAAGCGAACCGAGGACGACACCGACTACGTCGTCCAGAACGGGGAGTTTTACCCCGGCACCATGATCAGTACAGACGAAGACACGAGCAACCCAGAGGAGAAGATTTGGGCCACGTCAGCCACCGCTGGCGTATTACTGCAGCGGGCTGGCGAGCAGCGTCTTACCTGCTCGTGGCATTTGTGGGGGAAGCTGGCAGCGAGGAATAAGGATGTCGTCCTCGGCGATGGGTCCGATACATCCAAAGAGGTGTTCCAAGTGTTCCAAGGTGATACGTTATCGCCAGTTGGGACGGTTATATCGAGAATTGGCTCGACGGATATTGCCATGGCACAACTTCATCCCGACGTGACGTTCCGGAACAAGTTTGTAGGGTCAGAGGTGGAACCCCGGCGTATCCTCCACCACGGGAACTTGAACTATCGGGATCAAGTCATGATCGACTCGTTTACCACGGGGAAGGTTAGGCTCTCATTGGTAGGATCTCGGGTCGAGCCTGTGCGGGAACCTGGGGCGAAGCACCCCATCATTGTTGCACCTGAAAACTCGGACCACGTCCTCCCAGTGCCTGGGGTAGCGTATGTTCGGCTACATCAAGGTATCTATGCCACAGATTCCATTACCATGGGTGAGTCTCCGCATATCCGGGATAGTGCCTGTGGAGCGGTGCTCGTACGGTATCGAGAGATGAATGCCAAGACTGGCCGGTGGACGCTAGTAAAGGATACGCTGGCTCGTGGGGAGATTTGTGGGATGATGCACTTTGCAGACATCACGGAGAAGAGGGCTAACGTCGCGGGGTATTTCATCTATGCAGACTCATTCGCGCCACTGATTGAGGAGGGGTGGAAAGTGGTGCCGTTGAACGGCGGAGATGCGGAGGACAACATTCCCGAGAAGAAGAAGTCTGCGCCTGGCGAGTCCCCGTAGAAGAGACCACGACGTGGCTGCAGATGCCCCGAATGATCAAAAAGGCTAGATTGCAGCCGGCCCCGAGGCCACCCCGGGGTCGCCGCGGGGCGACCCCGCGGCTAGCGTACAGCGTCAGGTGGCAGTATTGCTCTTTCCCATCTTTCCGATATTGTAGTATTGTAAGCCATTGTTCCTATTGTGCAGTTGTAATTGTGCAAATTTCCATTGTTCGTCCAATCAATTAATTGGTGCGTTCTCTGAAGCAAATTCGCCCATCGCCGCGGTATGCAGCCTCCCCTGTTTCTTCTCCGCAGCCCTCGTTTCCAATAACAACCATCTTCGATCGATCCTTTCCCGCAAAGAACTTCACTTCCACACACATTGCCAACATGGCAGGTAGCAGCAGCACGACAGCCGACCCTAGTAGCTCACGACAACTTGGCAACACTCCCGCCAGCCATCCCCCTTCCTCCCAGTTCCACTCCGGAGTCAGCCATGTTGTGAGCAAACATTCAGAGCTCACTCCCGACCAGAAGATGTTATGCGACGACCTCATCGTTCTTCTTAGCCGCCACAACCTCAGCGGCGATACACCAACGGATACGACTAGACGCGTGTTGTGGAAGGCGGTTTTCGCAGCTGATTGGGATACGACCTGCCCGATTGTTGCACCTCGGACTGCCCCTCGCAACCGCACACACCACGAGGCTGCCACAGAGTGCGGCGTGATCACTCAGAACCTTCCGGGCAAGGGAAGCCCGGTGCGAATGGCAAACCAGCCCGCGTTCATCAAGCCGAATGTCAATTGGGACGGGGCTGGGGTAATCTTCAATTGGGTCGACGGGCGCGGCTCTGGAATTTCATACAGGTTTATCCGATTGAAGGAAGGGTACACACTCCAGCAGGCTCGGGAATTGGCTGGTAACCATTGGGATCGCAGTGAGGCAGGCGGCATCGGCTCGACAAATCTGATTGCTTGCGGTCCCACAAATTAGTAGAAATACCAGTATAACAGAACGGGAGCATTCCAGGTCATTACGGTCTATCATGGGCGAATCTGCCCGACAATCCCTGCGAGCCTTGCCCCCACGCCCAATGCCACATCGCAATCGCCGAACATGTCCTCCATACCGTCACTATTTAGAGCCCGAAGCTCCTTCATAGCAGTCTGTACTGCGGTTGGAGCCTGGCAACGCGCACCGCTCTGGTCGTGTCTTCTGTCCGGTCTGTATGCTGTAAAGCGTCATCAGAGGCCGAAGCCGGGGCCAAAACTTCATCCGTGCCAGTTTCATCGTCATTGTCTGGGTCCAAATAGTTGGGAAGTTGGAGCGGTTGGCGGTGCGGACGGAAAGGGATCGGCGCGGGAGGTGCCGGTTCATCAACATGTGAGGCGGAACTTCTAGCTCTTCAGTCGAGACTATCACCTCGTGAGTTAACACTGGTCGCATATATCTGATCGATGACATATCGTAGGTACGTACCATCGTCTACCGAATCGTCCTCACCCAACGGGTTGACAGTACCAGGAGTCCGGACCTCTAAGGTTGGATTGCGTCTCACGAGAGCTTGTGGATTGGATCGCATAAGTTTATCCCAGGCCAACGTCCTATCCTTCAGACGACCAAGGGCAAAGGAGCTGGGCTTTGCGTTAGGCCACTGAGCAAAGTCATCCAGTAGTTGATCGGTGAGATTGAGGAGACGAGTCTCCTCGCGTGTGGCAAACGGAGGGATGCGATTGGGCATCTGGGTCGGGAGAATATCATCCGGAATAGGGCCTAGAGCTGCCTCCCTGTTTGCCACAAGCGCCGTCCAGAAACTTTAGAGCTTGAAGCGTAGTCGGTCCGAGCCCGGGAGGCCCAGTGATTCGGCCACAGTGATCTGGCGGAAGTTCACGTCAGTATTTGTTCAATTCGTCCCGGAACAAGGCTCATGGGGACATTATTCTGGATGGCGGAACATACCGATAGTTGTTTGTAACCCCGAATCTCGAGATGCCACAGAATAAGTCGGACAAAAACCGCGAACGGATTTTGACTCTCGAACATACAGCACAACTCGATGTCCCGTGGCCGCAGCGGCTGGGCGAAGCCAGCACAGTGGTATTTGAAATTTTCATCACTCATTCTCGTGTAAGTCGGAAGGGCGCGGCAGGGTGGTTGCAGGGTGGGAAGCAACTTGGGAGGAGGGTAATCGCATGCCGATCGTCACAATTTGTGCGTCACGATCTGGGCGGGAATGGTGGTTGTGGGGAGGGAAGATCCAAGATTAAAAAATGATTAGGGCACTAGATGTGAGAGTGAAGGTGCCCAGTCTGATTGCCTTGGGCTCAGTATTTGGCAGACTTGGGATGAAGCCACGGCCGTGGATGCCTATGGCTAGCGACATACTAACAGTTCAACTGGTTGTTTGGCTCATTGGTTTAGAGCTCGCATCGCTCGCGTACGTCGTGGGTGTGCGGACTTGTCGCTCGCGTTCGTCGTGGGCAAGTTCGATCCAGGTCCAGTCCTTTTTTTCTTTTTCTTTTTTTGCAAGGTTTTCCAAGTCTTCAGTCCCTTTCCAGATCCACTCATGCAAGCAATCTGCTTGAACCGATATAGCCTCAGCCATGGCGATATTTCGCAAGATCTCTGCAGCCGAATTGAAAATAGGATGCATCGGTTGTCCCCAAGAAATAGGGGCATCCCCTATCTGCACCAAAACAAACAAACCTGCCTTATCAGTCTTATCAGCCAGCACAACCACTCCCCCTCCCTGTCGCCCCAACCACAATCAATCCTCCCCCTCCAATCCAGCCGATAATCACCATCAACCCCTCCCAACACTAACGCAAACCACCCCGACTCATCCGTTCGGGATGACGATCCTCTTTGCTCCCCATGCGGGGGCCCAGTGACACAATGCTGTTGTATTCCCTCCGTCGCTCTTTCAACCCCCCAACCGAACCCTGCGTGACGTCTTGATCACCAGACATCCGCCTCGCTAACCGTGCAAAGCCATCATCATGACGACACACCCACCCCGTTCCCGCTCTCGACAGTTCAAAGCGCAAGCCGGTATAACAACCCAACCGCCCCCTCGCCCAGCGTCTTCTCCTTACTCTTTCTCACAGTTCACGCAACGATCTGGTACACTGGATCCGATTGATCCGTATCTTCTCGACAGAATCATCCATCAACAGACATCTACTCCTCTCCTCCGACTCAGAGAAGTCCGTCGCATTTCCACCATGGACCACAACCCAGGATATTCGGACGAGGTGGCCGAGGAGTGCCACGATCTCATTGATCGCGCTGAGGAAGAGGCCCATGTATGTCATGCCATGTCGCACCTTGCTGTTTTTCTTTCCCTTGTCCTCTATTCCTTCGCCTTCACCCTATTCATCATCTTACACAGAGTACTTGAAGGAGATAGCTAACACTCTCCGCTAGATGCACGACGATGAAGGCATGTCGTCGAGCAAGTCCAAGATGAAGAGCAGCAAGGGCGGGCTGGAGAGTAGTATGTCGCAGAAAACCGAGAGTATGAAAGAAGGCATGGGCAAGAAAATGGACTCGATGAAGGACACCATGGGCATGAAAAAATGAAGAGAAGATCAACATGTAGCATATATGGGTTATCTAGGTTGACCGTACGAAGATTCTCTAATTCTTTCTGCTGCAGTCATAATATGCTCGACAACAAGTGCTGCTTGAAGTATTGAAGAGTACAACTACGCTCAATACAAAGATGTTGTATCAGGTGAATTCGAAGGCCCAGCCCGTCCTGAACGGTTAACACCCCTTTCTCCACAATATGCCATCCCGCGCCCGCCCAACTCCGCTACACAGCCTTAACGCTCGTCTTTTCCAAAGGTGCAGCTAGAACGGGACATCAACATCTACAGGAATGGGTATCCGCGATCATACAACCAGCCAACCAGCAAATCCACCGCCGTCCACTTCTCTTCTAAACTCCACACGCAAGCTGCGAATGAGCTAACCCCCACCGCACTCGTTGTGGGTGTCTTGATCTTCCATGCTGAATGCCCTGGTATTTCGCCTCCCGCTTCGTGATATCAAAATTTCGCGCCTTTCGGTTTTTGAACTCGAAATCCAGCACCGGAGCCGCCGCCATCCTTCCAAGCGGCAGAACAAAGAAAACGGTCGACTCCACCACACATATTAAATGGAAATGAGAAAGTGATATACGAAACTTGCGGTGTTATGCATGCGCCGAACCGCCTTCATAGACGTGTGGTAGTTAGTCAGAACTGACCTTGGTTTGGCGGGCGGAACCCATTCACACGGGATGGCTCGTACTGGATTCCTGCCATTGATTCGGGAGCGGCGCCAGGCGGCTGCAATGTACGTAACGGTGGCAACTCTTCAGCACGGGGTGGTCGGCCGTACGGGTCTGCTGTGTATGGGGTGGCCATAGCCTGCGACGGACCACCTCTTTGAAGATGTGGGTTGTGCATGTCACGTGTGTTATGCTGCAGCTCACGCCGCAACAACTCATTCTCAGCTTGCACTTGTTGGATGTGCTGTGATTGTTGACGAATTATATCGCTTTGTCGAGCATGCTCGGCGATTGCTGCAACGGTGTGAGCAAAACTGTTGGGGAAATAAGGGACTGTGCAGACCGCTTACCTTTGGTCAATATCTCCCATTTAGAGGCCTTGGAGCCACGTTCTTGGGGCATAAGATCTCGTAACTGCTCAAATAGCTCCTTCATCTCAGTGCGCCGCTTGCGCTCAGCCAGCTTGTGGCTGACACGCAGCTCTGGGGTTCGACTGTATGGTTGTGTACCACCCGGCCCGCTCGCTTCGTCGCTATGTAGCTCGCTGAGCTGCTTGTGTTGAAGGGAATGATGATGCACAGTCGAGTACTCGCCAGAAGCATTCGAGAGTCTCTGCTGCTGGTAATCTGGCCCCATGCCATCCTCCAAACGCCGTTGGCCCGGTGGCAGCCTCGATTCGGTCGTGTACTGGCTGCTAGCTAGTGAGGCGATACTGCTCCTCCTGGAATCGATCAAAGACTGGCTTGCGTGTGATTTTATTTGCTTGATGTCCTCCTCGGGGAAGGCCCATGCCTGACCCTTAGTTGGCTCTGCGGCTCGGGCGATTTGGCTTGTCGCAGGTCCAGTGATCGCTGGCGCAATTCGGGAGGTTTTGGTTTGGCCATCGGGATTGCGCTCTGCGTTCGGTTGGTACCCATTTGAGATGCGATGAACCGACAATGAGTCGAACCCCGGGCGTGGATGGCGTTGTTGCTGAAGTAGCGTATTATGCGTGTTGTGGATCGAGGTCGTTGAGTGGTTCTGGCTGGTATAGGGGGAGCCCCCCAATCTCATGTCATTTATCCCCTGGTTTATTCTACTGTCGACGCTCTCCCGCCGCGTCATCGTGTCTGGAACGTCGCCAAACGTGGCACTTCGAGGCGCTGACTCAATCGACTGAGGTCGTTCGTAGCGTCGGGGGTCTGCGCTGCTCGGTGTCGTGGGCGAAACCATGGAAGCCACGCTCATATTGCTATTTATTGGAGATGCCAAAGGTTGCGGCAAACGGCTAGCCGACGTTGGGGAGGGCGTCTTGTCTATCGGGGACGTGTGAAACCCTGATACCGGGGGGCTAGGAACTCCAAGGCCCGATGCTGCCGAGGTATCTATACAGGGAAAAGTCAGTTTACCTGCCAGTTCGCAACGCGGCATAGCCGAGGATTCTGGAAAGCTTCAAGGGCCGGGATAGGTTGTGTGAGAACTGACGTTTGCTTGAGGCGTCGGTGCCGGAATAGTAGGCCGAGTCGCGATGGTCCTCGGGAGAGTTGAGCACACCCGCCAGGCCGGCAGGCAGTTTATGCGAAGCTGGCCGTTGCTGGTCCATAGCCGCGGTCAGGATGAGATAGGCTGCCTGCTAGTGGTCCCACAAAATTGGGTTGGTGTTGTGTTGAGAGCCGCCCCGTCGTGAGATGGGCTTGTGACAATAGAATTGGTGAGGCAGCCGAAACGAAGGGTTTGCAGCTGCGTCAAGGGGATGACCGAGAGCCAGAAACCCTGCTTTCAGGTTCCTGGCGTGGACGGCGACGGCGAAGGCGACGGCAACGGAGCTGGCGCTGGACTAGAGAACTGAAGCGGCAATATCAGCGACCCGATGCTTGTCGCGCGATCGAGACGTTGTGGGTGATCGAGTCGATTGTGTTCGGTCGGGGGTTGGCGTGATTGCGAATGCGAGTGTATGTGCGGGCAATGTCGAAGGCCATCTCAGAGCTGGGACGAACATGAGAAGATGCGGCAAGACGTGCGGACGGATGTCAGGACGGGCCAGCACGTTTTTCAAAGAACCCAGCATTTTAGCACGAGCCGGGGGGCCAGTCGAGGAGGGGCCACCAGTCGAGGTACCTAGGGTGGTCTAGGTGACGGGATTGGCCAGTGGCATTTGATGGGCTCGATGGGCCACTGCATTCGCTGCATCCCGGGAGGAAGGACTCCTTCCACTCCACCTGAGTTAGGGCGAAGACAAGGGAGCGCGACTGGGAGGGTGCATGGTTGGAACCTAGGTTGGAAGGGCCCCGTTGTGCAGCCACATGGCCGTCCGCATGCTGATGTTCCGGGTACAGCGCTGTCGACCAGTGCCAGGTCGAGAGTCGAGGAAGCGCGTGCTGTGTCCCGTGGGTCTGGCCGTGCAGACGCGGACTCGGAGAGTACCGGGAACCTCCCTTGCTAACAGGCGACGGCAAACGGATCGCCTTCCTCTGCTTTTGTCCCAAGATCTCTCTGTTAGCTCCACCGTCCACGCTACCCGCCTTTGACACCGTCGCGCTCCATCCCTGGCCGTCTTGGCCAGTGGCTGGCAGCAGGCGGGATTGGTTTACAGGTAACAATACTTGCGCGCATGCAGCTAGGCCGTCCTTTCGCGTGTCTGGCTGCTGGAGACAGCCCGCGTGCTTGAGGTTGCGTGGAGCCGCCCCAGACAGTCCCAAATTCCTGTCCCCAGCGACCAACCTTCACAGTACAAACAGAGCACGTACGGATCCGTCGCTCTGTTCGGTGGGGATGATCACCAGTGCCAGGCACCTCACAGGAGGTTCCGCGCAGGCAGCTCCGCGAAGCACCTCAGCCTGACATGTAGCCTCGGCGACGCAGGCACAATTGATCGACCGTGAGCGCAACGTTTTCGACACGATGTGCCGTGCAAGGGGCTAGCACTCTAACTGGGAATCAATCTACTCTCCAGTCTTCTGGTCGTGGGACCCTAGTGCTCCACGCAAAGGTGCCGCTCAATTGACGAGAAAGGAGAGGCGCTCGAGGGTGCTGGAGCCAGATGGGGACAGCACAGTGCCGGGGAGCTTCTTAGCTGTGTCCCCACTCCCGTTTGTCGAGCTCAGCGTCCCGGTGCAACGATCAAGCAGTCTACTCCAGACAGCTTAGGCGGCCTGCATG
>Ga0247780_1000739_pt1 | contig 26983 bp, 26 predicted proteins | sample UWRJL079202R5_FD_179927 | JGI IMG/M metagenome (GOLD analysis project Ga0247780, IMG submission 179927) | Plant litter microbial communities from Arlington Agricultural Research Station in Wisconsin, United States - UWRJ-L079-202R-5 | ecosystem: Environmental > Terrestrial > Plant litter >... | reverse complement strand
AATTATTACTCTAATTCACCCAGTTAGGTTGAAAAAAACCTTTAGTTTTTCACAGATAGAAATAGAAATAGTATAGTGGTAAATAGCGTAATATTAATTAAAGAGGTTCCCAGTTCGAATTGCATTTATGAAAGTGAAAAAAAAACTGTAAATTGTAAATTGTAAAATAAAGCCTGTAAATCCTGTAGAGTAAAGCCTATAAACCCTGTATAATAAAGCCTGTAAACTGTATAAAATAAAGTCTTTAAATCTTAAAAAATAAAGCTTTAAAAAGTAGGATTTATTTTTAATTATTTTTTTATCTCTTTAAATAGATGTATTGGCCTCCGGACAGGTTTCTGTCGCTTTGTTCGCTGCACTTATTTAAATAAGCTTAATACCCTACGCTAAAATTGCCAGGAGCGAAAGTGAGGAATGGAGCGCCCCGTAGCGTAGCGAAGGGCCGTCGCGGAATGACGAACGAAGCGACGCCAGCAATTTTAATGGTTATCTCTAGTTATTTATAGGATAGTTATAATAAAGTAGCTTTTATCATTATAACTTTTAAGATAAATAGTAATAAATCTAACTAATTTAAATATATTACCCATTTAACAGACTTACATAGAGTTTTATTATCGTCGTTCTAGTTAATATAAACGGTGTTGGCTTAAAGAACTATAACTTTTAGATTACTTTTAAAGATAATAAAAAGTAAATAAAAGCGAAGGCAAGATAAATTCATGGCAATAGTGACTGTGTTTTTCCATCACGTAAAGACCAGCTTAAGTCCACTGCAGAGGAGCGAGCAGTATGAATCTGTTAGTGTCAGATATGACAGCAATTACCACTTGCCAGAGTAATGAACGTTCCGTGCTTTCTAGTGCAGTGGTAATGCACGACAGTTAGGAGGATGTTGGAGAGTGCGACACCAGAGCCCGCGTAGCCACAGAGACGGCGGAATCCCGACTTCAGCTTCCCTGTGAAGCTTGGGCTCCTTGTCCTGCTCGGCCGACCGTTTCAGGGCGCTGGGCACGGGAGACGGATTCTTCAACATCATCCCAGGTATTATTTTGTACATAACCCTAGTATAAAGTGCCTATCCGTAACACCAAACTATAATAAACATCTCCTACTAGTAAACTACATATAACACTAGACAGATAACACCTAGCATCCCAGGACCTGTAAATACCTGCAACAGGCACAGGCCATCCTAATGGGACACCATTGTACAGCCTAACTAAGCGAGGGTAATGCTGGCCCAACCGCATTAAATCATCGTGGGTTCCTGACTCGACAATACTGCCTTCAACCATAACTAAGATCAGATTTGCCTGTTTCACAGTGTTCAGTCTATGTGCAATGGCAATGGTGGTTCTTCCTCTCGCCAGAGACCCAAATACCTTGCCGACGATTCTTTCGCTTTCCAGGTCTAAAGAACTCGTGGCCTCATCAAGCAGCAAGATTTTAGGGTCCCGTAGGAGCACCCTCGCAATAGCGATACGTTGCTTTTGCCCACCTGACAAGAGAATTCCCTTCCCGCCCACTTCTGTATCAATGCCTTCGGGGAGAGAGGCAATGAAGTCGTCTAAACAAGCGCCCTTGCACGCAGCCTCCATCATGGACTTTGAGACAACTGCATCATGGTCAACTCCCATCATGATGTTATCGCGAATGGTCCCCTGGTAGAGCACTGGTTCCTGGCTGACATATCCAATCTGTGATCGGTATGACCTGATATCGTAAGAGCGGATGTCTTTACCATCTAAAGAAATACTGCCCTCGGATGGGTCGTAAAATCGCTCGATCAGTGACATGACCGTGGTCTTGCCGCCTCCCGACGGACCGACCAGTGCGACATACGCCCCAGGGTCGACCGTGAAACTCACATTTCGGAGGGCTGGCGGGCCAGCTCGCGTTGGGTAAAAGAATGTGAGATTGTGAAAGGTCAGGATGCCAGACACACCAGCGGCGCTATCTGAGGAGTCGGAGACTTGGATACTGCATTGGGATTCCTTGCCGATGAACGACGCCACAGAGGCTCCCGAGTGCCACGCGCGGCCAATCTCCGGGGCGAGGGAAAAGACCACGTTCGCCGACTCCGCGCCGAAGATTATGGCTTGGAAACAGACAAAGAACTGGAACATCGTGTATTCCCTTGCGGCGATCAGCTGGCCGCCGTACCACACACCTAAGGCCATGCAGAAAAGAGAGAGAGATGTGCCGAGCGCCATTAACGCCGAGGCCCTCAGAGTGTGCTTCAGGTCCTCTTTCCTTTGCTTGTGTACAGCGGACGCAAAGCGAGTCACCACGGTCTTCTCCCGTGTCAGGGACGCCACAGCGCGGATGGCTCCAAGCGATTCCACTGCCAGCGATGCCGAACTCTCATACGACTTTTTGAAGCGTGACTGTTGTTCTTGAAAAGATCTCACGCGGAAGTAAGCTGCCACAAGGCTCAGCGGGACTGTTGAGGCGCATACCAGTCCCAGCTTCCACCCAATGGCGCACGACACGGCCACTCCAATCAGAAGGGACATGGTGCTAAGGAGAATGCTGCCGATGACACCGTTGAACGCAGCAAGGTGCGCTGACTCGCTGGAGATAAAGATAGCAAGAGCAGCCGAGCTGTTCTCAGGCTGGTCAAAAAAGCCGATGCGACGAGCCAGGACGGAGTCCAGAAGACGGCATCGCACCAGCAACCCCAGCCTCTCGGAGAAGACAGTCGTGGCACCATCCTGTGCGAGGAAGGTGGCAAAAGAAGCAATAGCCAGGACAACGTACATGAGACCCCAGAAGTTGGCATCTCGCAGCAGCTGGGCCACATCGGCGGCGCTCGCAAGCGGGGACGAAAGGACTGCAATTTGCTTGGCGAGCAAGACAGCCTGCACTGGGTAGCAGCCTCCTGCCAAGATGGAAAAGAGTAATCCGGCGCTCAGCCAAAGCGAGTTCCGTTTCAAGAACGAAAGAGCAGTCGGTGGAATCTTGGGCCAGAGTGGCCTCTTCTGGGAATCCTCAAGACGACTGACGGAGGTAATGGTAGCGTGTTTACCTCCTGATGCCCTGGGCTGGTGATCTTCGGCGTCCTGGACAGCCTGGGCGCTGTCCAGTGGCTCAGGCTCTTGCTGGAAGGTGCCCTCGTCCGCCTGGCCCCGGGTGAATTGGTGATACCAGTGGCCCTTTGCCTCAAGGAGCTGGCCGTGAGTGCCCTGCTCAATAATCACACCATCCTTCAAGACGGCAATGTGATCCGCGTTGATGATATTAGACGGGCGGTGCGAAATCACCACTGTTGTTCGGCCCCTCGACGCTGCCGAGAGGGCTTCTTGAATGATTTGCTCGGATGCTGAGTCCAGGGAGCGCGTCGGCTCGTCAAGCAGCAGGATCTTGGGGTCTGAGACAATGGCTCGCGCAATGGCAATGCGTTGTCTCTGGCCGCCAGACAGCAGCATGCCCTTCTCCCCGACGTTGGTATCATAGCCCTGGGGAAGCGCGCTGATGAAATCGTGAGCGTACGCAATGCGAGCTGCTTCGAGGATGGCCCGGTGTTGGGCTTCTTCGGGGAGGGCAAGCTGGGCGGCCGTCAAGCCCTGCTTGATGTTTTCCAACACAGTGTCGCGGAAAAGCAGTGGTTCTTGCTCCACAAGAGAAATCTGCTGGCGGTACCAAACGAGGTTCAGATCCCGGATGTCATGGCCATCGAGGAGAATCATCCCGGCCGTAGGCTCATAGAACCGCTCGATAAGGCCAATGATGGAGCTCTTCCCAGCCCCTGACGCTCCCACAATCGCCGTCATCTTGCCCGGGGCAAGGATTAATCCGACGCCCGCAAGGACTTGTACGGTCGGACGTGAGGGGTACCGATGCTGCACGTGGCGGAGTTCGATGAGTCCCCGTACCGATTCGAGCTTGCATCCGGACGTAGAGGAGGGGTCGATCGGTGATGGTCTCCGGATAACGGCGCCGAGCTTGGAAGTGTTGACCAGGGCAGCCTGTAACGATGTCACAGCCGGCAATAGGCCCCGAAGATTAAACGCACCAAGCATGACGACAAACATGACTGTGAGCACATTGCCCAGTGTAGTCTCGCCCCGTGCGATCAGCTTGCTGCCAACCCAGAGCGCGAGCCCATAGCTCATCCACTGCAGGAAATATACCCCCGCCTTCACAAGGGCCCCCATGAATTTGGCCTTGTAATTCCATTTCTGTGCTAGCAGGAGGTGGCTTCGGTGGACTTGTGCGAGCCTCCTATCGCATCCAAGAGCTTGAGTTGTTCGAATGGAGCTGATAGCCTCTTCGGCGTCCACACTGGCTGTGAGGCCCATCTCCAGTGATCGGCGCGTGGATTTTGCGGAAATAGTCGTTCCCCCTCCGATGAGAAGGAGGAAGGCGATCAGCGTGCCAGTCTGTGTTAGAGCAACTTTCCATTGTTTGACATAGGCTAACGTCCAATTAGTTTGAAGAGCTAATTGCTTCGAGATTCCTGTCCGCGGCGACCTACCTATCGCAAAGCTTGCGATTGACGCTGAGAAAATGGAAAGAACAAGGGGGATCTTCTCCGCGATGGCACCCCGAAGAAGGTCGGCGTCTGTCGTGAGGCGGGCAACAACTTCTCCTGCGCTGAGTTGTTCGACAAATGCGACATTTTGTCGAAAGCAAGACTCGAGGTACAGGGCACGAACTCGACAGGCAACTTTATCTCCAATATCTAAACAGAGGCGGTGAGCACAGAACGGTGATGTTAGTTGAAGGAATACTCCGACTGAGGGGCACTGACACAGGGAGCCCGAGTTGGCGACAAGGTGGACAATGAACTTCACCAAGGCCAATCCCGCATAGTATGAACAGATGACACGCAACTGGTGATCGAATTCGTCCTTGGCACTCTGTCCGTTTAGGTAGCTTTGGAACATGGACTGGAAAGTGCCGAACAAGATGGTCATGATCGGAAACACTACACCAGAGATCATTGTGCAGACATAGCTAACACCGAGGAGGACAGTATCTCTTGGTGTTAGTGCCTCGCGGAGGTCCTCAAGGGTAAGCTTGAATGGTTCGGTGGCAATCTGTCGCTCTAGAATGTCGCGCTCAACGATAGGCAACATCTTTGGGGCTTTTTCATGGTCGACAATGGTTGGTTCTTGTTGGCTCTGTGGATCCATTACCGCGGCAAAAAATTCGGCATCGGATAACTGGGTAGGTAGGAAAGGGAAGTCCTGATGGCGAGCCACCTGGATGGGATTGGACTCTGCCCTATTTGAGGAATCAAAGCACAGCAGGGGGTAATAAGAATGCAGCCTCATGGAACGGGCCTGGCCACCTATGGAATGATTAAGCTGTCTGCCCAACCCGCAGATAGACTCTCAACTTGTCTTCCGGAGCTCCCCGGTCCTCGATAACCCTGGTCCGGAGGTCTTCGGCACGGATTTATTTAGGAAGGTACTAACTTGAGTGCAGATAATACACCGCAGCGGCACGAATCGCAGCTCGTGGGCTCCGCTGCCAAGCGAGAGCCGCTCAGCGGCACAACAGAGTGGCATAGCTAAAGCTGCATACCAGACCGGGGATCTGAAGTCGCGAACAGGACCAACGGTGCTAAAGAATTGTATATAGATAATGAGCCTCCTCTCACCTTCCTGTTTAAGTGGTGTGAAACGACGCAGGGACAGCCGGCGTGATACTGGTGGCGAAGTATCCAAGTAACACGGTGGCACGGAGGACCTTACCTTCCAGTTCAAGCAAAGCACTTGATTCAATGCCAGGATAATAACACAATTAGAGTCTCAGTTAGTTCTCCGTCCAACCAACGTGCATTCAGCGCATTGACATGGGCGCGGGCGCAGCCACCTCAACCCATGTTCTCGCGGTATCTATGGAGTATACGCACAGGCGTGACGTGGCTGGCGGTAGAAAACCCCTATCTTTCTTAGTATTTATTATGTAAGTAGCCAGCTTAGTTGCACGAGGGGAAGAGAGAGGGACTGAAGATAAATATCTAGGTCTGCGCCCTTGTGTCACCTACTAACACGGATTTTCATCCACAATCCAAGCAGCACCTTTAATTCACCTTCCAACAAAGTTCCTAAAGCAACCTGTCTTACTACAGAACATCTCGATTTACAATGGTAGGCACTCCTTTAAAGCCGCCACACCCCAGTATCTTTAAGCCCACTGACATCCCACGCTCCAGTGCGACGGCGATATTCCCGGCTGTGCCGCTCTCCCCCTCGACCCCAAGCTCCCCAAACCTTGGCCCGAGCCACTCACCCGGGGAAGTGCCGAACACGCTCGCTGGCTCGCCGAGTATGAGCTCTGGAAGGCCGCCACCTGCCCCTGCGGCACGGGTTATTGGTGCCGTGCCCATGGCGAGTTCATCGACGGCGATCTCATCCGACGAGGTCGTCCTGCACAGGATAATCAAACCCCTGAGACATGCCACCCACATCTCCACCTCCCCGCTACACAATCTGTTGCCGCTTCGGCTTAGTGGTGGAAATGTATGTGATGTTGGCTAAGTTGTTATAAGACTCTCTGGGAGACGGAATGAGAAAAAGAAACAAAAAGAAAAAACAGCCGGCAGATGGGTTTTATTTCTCCTAGGTGTGGTTGTAGTCCGTGACAAACTCTCATCAGGAGAGACTTTCCGCCGGACGCAACGACATGTGTATAACATTGAATAAACACCCATGCCTTGCCGCCATCCCCTCCTAACACCACGTTCGTTTAAGTGCTGTGCCTAGTGCGCAATAAATGAAATCCTAACACCTCAAACCCGACACAGTCGACCGTTCTGCGTCTGAATGCCTTCGGGATCAACTACCTCCACTCTCCAAGTCTCACTGCCCGGCGTTGTCGGCGCCCAAAACATCCCTTCGAGATCCCACTTCTTCTTAATACTAACCAGCTTTCCATAATTAGACCCTAAGAATGCCTTTTGCCAGTCTGGCTCCTGCACGTCTGCCTCGTTGAAATACGCTCCACCCCCAGGCGTTGCAGGTTAATCTGCGGATTGGCTTTGACAATTGCCGATATGATGATACCGTAGGTACCTGAAGCATTAGGCGACAGCAGGTAAGCGCGAAAGTGGAGGACTTACTTCCTCCGTCTCCACGGAGAGCGAAGAACAAGTCAGAATTGGTGATAGGGTCTGCTGTGATGGAGCGACCGTCGGCTAACTGTAATTCCGCATCGGAATGGCATCAAAGACATTTCTTCCTCCGCCCCTTTCCTCACTTCACCTCACTTCGCCTCACTACATAAGATCAAACGCCCAGGCTGCAATGCACGCTAAACGAATCATATTTTGCAACGTCACCGCTGACGTGGCCGCACCCTATTCAGTATAGTTAGCATAAAACCGAGGAACGCACCGGAATCTTCGGATGACAACTTTAGTCGAGGGTCCAAAATTGGGCCACACGGCTGTGCAAGCTAGGCATAGCTCACCCTAGCTTAGGAGCGGCTCAGGATCACGCACGAACATGGAAATTGCTGAGGGCAACTTTAGGGTATAACAATGGGCTGTTGTTGACATCGTCAATAACTGTTGTGAGGGAATTAGGGAGTTGAGTGAGGGCGACGAGTCAGGCGTAGACAGCGCCGATGGAGCTGTGCTGAGATAGGTGTGGTCTTGAATTTGGGGTCGATGGGAAGCCAGAGTTTGGTGGGTGTCCTGTCTTTTTGACAGAACGAGAAAACACCAACCATTCCTTCAAGTGAGTCTTTTCAAATAAGAATATTCCTTTGAATTCCACCACTAACTTTGAGTCTAGACGGACAAGGATACCTATCTACGTAGTGTGCTGCCGTGAAGCTCACGGGGCGATCGTCGCTGGCGGATAGGACAAATATAGCCATTAGTTTGGCTTTGGGGCTGGACTTCTTGTGTCTACTTTACAATTGTGACTTCCGTCCTGTATTATCGTTTAGAGCTTTCAGTCTGGACTCACAAAAGCTTCCATCGCTACCTAGGTGCTCAGGTACTGTCAGTGACTGATGTAAGGTAAGTACCTAGTTGGGGTCTTCATGCATCTGCTCACCGAGAAAAATAGAACCTCTATCCCGCCAGTGGGATCCAAGACATCATCTGTAAGTAGAGAGATGATGAAACTTTCGGTTTGTTGACTTATCAAATGCTCAGCTTGAGAGCATTACCTGACCTGTACTTGGGCATCCAAGCTAGTCCAAGGTACACAACACTGACATAGAAAAGCACAGCGGGTTGGCCTACGCCTAGTGGATTCAATTATTCGCAGAGAATTCATCTTGCAAGCAGTGGCTGGCCTGTGTCTGGTATTCTCGATGTTTTGATGTTTTGGTTGTGCTCCAAGGGAGGAATCACGGGAGTGCGCACGTGAGAAGCTGTGCACGAATCTTTGATGGATCCTGCACGGGCCACAAATTCAGCACGGACAACGTCCTGCGAGCTCCTGCCTAGCAGTGCGAAGGCTTCAATATTTTTTTTGGGAGCTCCTCCAAGCCCACCGCCGCTGCTTCTGACGATCTTCTCTCCGCTTCTCTCCACACCCGACCTCACGTTTGCAAACACCGATCAGAGCTCTGCACCGCCCTCTAAAACACCCAAAACTGTTTGCCGCCTCGCAAATATGTCTTTCGGAGGCCAAACACCCACCATTATTGTCCTAAAAGAGGGTCAGTAGCCCCTCCATCCCCTCCTTGCCCGCGCCCGCTTCCGTACTGACTCCCCACCCGCACAGGAACCGACTCCTCTCAGGGCAAGGGCCAGGTCATTACCAACATCAACGCCTGCCTCGCTGTCCAAGCCACGATAAAGTCTACTCTGGGTCCCTATGGCGGCGATCTTTTAATGGTGGATCAGAACGGGAGACAGACAATCACCAACGATGGTGCTACCGTGATGAAGGTGCGCCCCGCGCCCTCGTGGAAGAACACCCCAGCCTGCCGCTTTTTTCTGACATTGCGCAGCTTCTGGACATCGTCCACCCCGCCGCGCGCATCCTCGTCGATATCGCCCGGTCACAAGATGCGGAGGTCGGAGACGGCACAACATCGGTCGTGGTCTTGGCAGGCGAGATCCTGAAGGAGGTCAAGGAGCATGTGGAACAGGGTGTGAGCTCACAGGTTATTATCAAGGGCTTGAGGAGAGCGTCCACGATGGCCGTCAACAAGATTAAGGAGATCGCTATCACCACGAACGAGTCGAACCGCAGGGAAACGCTCAACAAGTTGGCCGCGACTGCCATGACGAGCAAGCTGATCAAGCGGAATACCGAGTTCTTTACAAAGAGTTAGCTGCCTTCCTCGCTTCCTGCTGTGCTGCTTTGGACGACCTGCTGACAAATCTTCTAGTGGTCGTCGACGCCGTCCTTTCCCTCGACCAAGACGATCTTAACGAAAAGTTAATAGGCATGAAGAAGATCCCCGGTGGCTCGCTTACCGACACGCTTTTTGTCAACGGTGTCGCCTTCAAGAAGACTTTCTCGTACGCCGGTTTCGAGCAACAGCCCAAGTCGTTCAAGAAGCCCAAGATCGTCTGCCTCAACGTCGAGCTCGAGCTCAAGGCCGAAAAGGATAACGCCGAGGTGCGCGTCGAGCAGGTCTCCGAGTACCAGGCTATTGTCGATGCCGAGTGGCAGATCATTTTCAAGAAGCTGGAGGCCGTCCACGCTACGGGCGCTAAAATCGTGCTCTCTAAGCTCCCCATTGGCGATTTGGCCACTCAGTTTTTCGCCGACCGCGACGTTTTCTGCGCCGGCCGTGTCGCAACCGACGACATGGAGCGCATCGTCCAGGCGACTGGCGCTACGATCCAGAGCACCTGCTCCGATATCCGCCCCGAGCACCTCGGTGTCTGTGGCTCGTTTGAAGAGCGCCAGATCGGCGGCGAGCGCTTCAACTTCTTTGAGGACTGCCCGGAGGCCAAGACCTGCACCCTAGTGCTGCGTGGCGGCGCTGAGCAGTTCATCGCCGAGGTTGAGCGGTCGCTGCACGACGCCATCATGATTGTCAAGCGCGCCATTCGCAACAAGACCATTGTTGGTGGTGGTGGTGCCTGCGAGATGGAAGTTTCCGCCTACCTGCACCGCTTTGCCGATCGCGACGTTCCCCACAAGCAGCAGGCCATCATCAAGAGCTTCGCCAAGGCGCTCGAGATTATCCCCCGCCAGTTGTGCGACAACGCGGGCTTCGACGCGACAGATATCCTCAACCGCCTGCGCGTTGAGCACAGAAGGGGCAGCGTCTGGGCTGGTGTAGACTTTCAGAACGAGGGCGTTACCGACATGATGGAGCGCTTCGTTTGGGAGCCTGCTCTTGTCAAGATCAATGCTATCCAGGCAGCGACGGAGGCTGCATGCCTCATTCTGGGCGTAGATGAGACTATCCGAAACGAAGAGAGCCAGGCACCGGCTGCCCCCGGCAGAGCGCTGCCGCCTGGAGCCGCTCAGAGGGCGTTGCGTGGACGCGGACGGGGTATGCCCAGACGGTAAAGAGCAAATGGAGGAATCTTGTAAATGACACGAGATGAATTAAAAAAGTAGTATCGTACGATTGCCTTGGTTGTACGGTGAATGCCTATGCACAGAGCCTGAAGCACGGCCAGGGCTAGGCCTAACTAAATACAAGGAAGAAAACGCCATCCCCACGCCCGCCTTCTATGTGACAATACTAAAGTTTTGTAACCAGACTATGTGAAGACTGGTCCCTCCTTCTTTTCAAACTGATGCGTGCAAGGAAACACGAAGCGCCGGGTTCACCTAAGAGCCGACTCCGTCATATGGTATATCGTAATCCTTATCGTCGTCATCATGCGTAGACAGCAGATGACTGACATTCATCTTCCCGCCGCTCCCGCCTCCAGACCTGCCGACACCAACACTGACACCGCTACCGCTCCCGACTCCGGTGCTGCCGCCCCCACTGCTACTGCCCAGGGATCCATGGTTATCCGCGTTCGGCCCTACACCGTCGATAATCATGGCCAGTGACCCTGTTATCTGGTGCGCTCTGCTTTGCTGATAGCCCTGCCCTTGCCCCTGGCCCTGCTGGTGATGGTGTTGTTGTTGCTGCTGTTGCTGCTGCTGTGGTATCAGGGCGTCTTCCTCCTCGTCCTCCTGCGGCTGCTCGATGAGCATCTCCATGTCGCGGTCCACGGCGGCTCGTTCGGCGTCGTCTTCTTCTTGTGTCCTTGGCGGGTGGTGCTCGTGTCCGCCGTGGTGGTTGTGGTTGTGATGGTGGCTGCCTGATGTTGTGCTGGGGTTAACTACGCCTACGACGTCATCGTCTGTGGAGTTGAGGAGAGCTTGGAAGTTGACTGCGTCTGGGTCATGGCCGTGGTGTTGGTGATGCGAGGAGGAGTGGTCATCGAAGGAGGGGTAGTGGTGGTGGTTATGGTGGTGTGGGTGTAAGTTGACGTGATTATGGGCGTGGGAACCGCTAGTACCGGGCGGTTGGCTGATGATTTGGGGATCGATGGGCTGGTAGACGGACACTGGGGCCTGGACGGACACAGAGACATGCGGATCCGAGAGCGGCGGCAACGCCACAGGCGGGTGGCCTGTGTTGTTATGATGATGTTGGTGTTGGTGTTGGTGTTGATGGTGGTGATGGTGGGAGGGTGGATGAAGAGGGCTAAGGGAGTTGTCTTGGAGCATCGAACTATGTGCGTGAGCGCCGATGGTACCGTGATGGTTCGTCATGGTGGACTCCGCAGCCCGTGCTAAGGGATGCGCTAAAGACGAAATCATGGGGATGTCCTCACCAGAATCCGCAAACTGGTGATGAGATGGGAGGGAAAAGGGGCTTAGATGAGCCGGGTCTGGCAAGGAGGACAAGGGCGGTCTGGACAGTCCGGTATTTGACGAATCGGCTAATGGCGCGGAGCTTGACGGGCTCGGGAACGCGCGCTTGGAGCCGGGGGCGCCGCAGGTGACGTCCGGGTTGGGGCGTTTCAGGCCGTTGACCACACCGGCCGGAGACGGCTGCTGGGCTTGGGAGGCCGAGGCCTTGCCCAGTTCTTTGCATTCATAACAGTTCCTAATTACATCCGAGACCGTCTCCTTTATGCGACTCCAGTGGTAGTGCTCGGCTATGGTGGCCGTGGATTTGTTGATGCCCGCGTGGCTCTGATTGTGCACCTTCTGGGCGATCTCGTACTGGCGTTGCGGGTCCGAGATGACCTCCTTATCCTTGAGCATGAGGATGTCCCCTTCGAGCAACTTGTAGTGCATCGTAGCGCTACGAAGCCTGCTTTTCTCGGCCCGGTCAGCTCCGTTCGGATACCGGCCGTATTTGAGGTAGAACTTGATCTTGTCGAAACGCTCTTCACTCACAAGTTCCTCGCTGCCCACACCACCAGCAGCGTCGCCCAGATCGCGCCCAAAGATTATGGCGTCCACCAACCGGTCTGGGTGGCTCTTGAGATTACCGGCGCCCTTGACACGTCCGATGCGCTTGAATCCTAAGGCGTCCCAGATCTTGCAGGATGCCACGTTGGTGTCGTACACTAGATTGAACACGGAATAGGTATATCCAAGCTTTGGGGCCCATTCGAGGTACGTCTCGCCCATAAGCCGGCCCACGCCGCGGTTCCTAGAGGCATCGGTGACAATGAAGCCGGCGTTGCAGACATGGCTGCTTCGGCCTGGGTAGTTGGGCTTGATGTAAAACGTACCCAAGCACTCTTTAGCCCAGTCCTTGCCCTCGACAAGGTCCTCGGCGCTCTCGATGTCGCCTAGAAGCATGATGCCGCCGAAGTTCTGGAACCAGTACCGTGCAAACTTATCGAGGGGCAGCGTGTTCATCATCGGGTACGTGTCACCGCCCTCGATCTCCTTGTTGAACTGGTCATTGAGGTATCGGAGGAGCGAGTCCGGGACCTGGTGGCGCGATGCAAAGGGGATGACGGTAGCTACGGTCTGCCGGTCCCTGAGAGTCACATGGCGGGGAACGATGGTCGGCGGCAGGGCCGGGTTGGCGGGATCCGGAAAGGGGGCCTCGCCCGAGACACGATAAATGGTGGCCGCGGACGGGTCCTCGAGCATGGCTGGCGGCGGCATCTTGGCGGTAACGCGTGGCTGGCAGTGCGGAATTCTAAATTCCTCTCAACTCAGCGATCACTTGGCACGAAGCGGCAAGAGATCCAAAGATGGGCTCCCCTGAAATCATATTTTATCAGCACTGAGTTCGATCATGGGGCGCACTCTAGAGCGGCCGTTGTTCTATCGGCACGCCGTCGGAAGCAACGGTGAAGGCCATCCGTACCTGGTGCCTGGTGTCTGCCGGATACCACTAATAACGCTTGCACCCCTCGACCCTGCAGCACAAGAGGTAGGATGGCGTCCCGATGACCCGGCCCTCGAATGTCGCTCAGGACCGCTGGAATTGCGCTGGAGTGCTGGAATCTGCTGGCACCCGGCGGATAGCAAACTCGCCACCAATCAGGGCGGTGTGTGCTGTGACGTGATGCGTTAGACACGACAGGGTGCGGCGCCGGGACGTGACTTGCGCGTGCCTGCGGGAGCTGTGCTGAAATGTTCGTGGTGATGATTTGTGCCGGTGAGGGGAAATTCGCAGGAGGCGAAGATCTGGGTCCGCGTCCGCATTTGAGGCGGCTCAGGCGAATCTGATAACTAAGCGCCTAACAATTTTGTTGTGGGCCGCCTCCTCAGTGATAGTGGACAAATTAGGGAGTCGATGGCAAACATGTTTCAGGGGGCATTCACCGAGTTGGCTCAATACTCTAAGAGTCATACCAAAAGTGTATTTTACAGGGAAATTCTTCTACAGATTATCGTGACATCTACGTCCACCACCGCTCGCAGCCTTCAGCCCAGCTTAACCAAAGATTCCTTGACATCGTGTTTCCTCTGGTCGTGCGCTGGACCAGAGGGCATAGAGTTGGCTTCCGCCCCAGCTTCATCTGCCTGTCTCGCCGTTTCAAGCTGCTGAGCTACTTGTTTTTTCACGTATTTCCTGACATCTGGCGACACATCCCAAGTGGCTCTGCCCTCTCCCGCCTCCTTGAGTCTCCGTTCCTGACCCCTCTGTCCGGCGCGCCCAAGCACGGCTGCGATCAGCGCTACGGAGCGTAGACTAGATTGTCGAAGAGTCGCACACTGGTCAGCATATCCGCAATATTGCAACACGTAGAGTAAACTAGCAGGAAGGGGAATCTCACCTGTCGTCGTTGGCGGGGATCTGGTATGTGACCCGGGACGGGGTGCCATCGGTATCGATGATGCCAATGGTAGGGATATTCGCCAAACCACACTCATACAGCAACACGTGGTTCTCGTTCGTGTTGAGGCAAATGACCAGGTCAGGCGCCAGGGGCCTCATGTCTTGAATGTATTCAGTGTACCCAGGGACGTCCTGATCGTTCAAATCCACCATGCGAATCTGGCCCGCGCGTAGAATCTGGTCGCGATTCGTGATGGCGCCCGACGTCCACCTCTGGAACACATGGCATCCCTTGACCAGCTCGGCGGCTCGCACCACGATCGGCTTGTGGCCCTTGCGCGTGCCGACGACCAGGATCAGACCGCCGAGGTAGGCCACCTCTTCGACAACCTTCACAGCACGGCGGAGGTACGCAGCTGTAGTCTCGAGGTCGATAATATGGATGCCTTCCCTGATGCCGTAGATGTAGCGCGCGTTATCCGGGTTCCACAGCGAGGTATTGTGGCCCATGTGCGTCTGGGCCGTGATGAGCATCTCGAGCGTCACAGTGTCCGGCGGGTTCTTGAGGACCTCATCGGCGTTATACTCGGGTATGTAGCGCGAACCGACGCTGGCGGTGTGTTTCTGGATGTGTTTGAAGGTGCGGAAGTTTGCCGGGATTTTGGCAATTTCTTCCTTGAGGGCAGCTTCCTCGGCATTCTTCTTCGCGTACGCTAGAGAAGCAGCGAGAGCAGCCGATGCCTCCTCCGATGACGGGTCAGCAACGGTTGTCGGCGGCGTGGTCGGCTGCGTCGAGAGACTTCGGAGGCATGACCGCAACACTGGGGCTGTGAGCACCCGTCGGCCTGATTGCGATGGATTTAGCATCCTGATCAACTGGACAGGGAATACCGTTACTTACTTTGCCGTACACCGAAGTTTCGTATAATCATTGTGGGAATGTTGCTGCTGTGCTCATCTTCAGCGGGAGGAGGATGCTCGATTGACTTTTCCAGACCAGAGCTTCGATTGAACTGGCCCGTGCGTAGCCGCGTTTCCGCGGCATCTTTTTGTAGCGCAGCGGGGGCTCCACCTTGAGCAAACCCCTGTTCAAACAACAACCGCATCAAAAACCTCACTGAAGACAGACGCGGGGCAACGCAGAAGCAAAAATGGTGAATATTAAGTCTATGGCTAGAGTGGACAGCAGCGGCAGGTAATTACATTGATACACAAATCTACAACCAAACCTTCACTCCCACTACCGAAAAGGAGCAGAACCTTTCTGTCTCTCCGTAATGCTTGGCGCCTGTTCCCGCAGTCTGCACGCCGTCGCTCTTCGTCTTGCCAGCGAGAGATGTTTATCTGTTTGACATCCTAGAAACAGTAAACACACCAGCAATCACGACCGCTAGGGTGACAATCGCGCCGGGCAGAAGCAGCTCGTTCGGGACGCCTGCGATCACCTGGTCAGGTTGTGGCTGCGGCGCAGTTCGGGTGCGCGTCTTGCTCCGACGGACAGGAGACTCCTCTTCCTCCGAGGCATCGTCGTCTTCTTCATCCTCCTCAACGGCCCTTCTGCGTTCGCGGACAACGGAAACAGGAGGCGTGGGCATCACGATCGGATCCGGGAGAGCAACAGCCGGAGGGGTGGGCGCCACCGGCGGTTCCTTGGGATCATGGACAAAAAGGTCGACCTTGTCGCGATGGCCGTGGCGGGCGAGGAGAATAGCCTCGAGAAGGTCCTGGTCCGTGGTAATGGAGACAGAATCGCCCTCGTCGTCCAGATAGCTAAGCGCGAACCCTCCGATGAGCTTGCCATTTTCCACGACAGGAGCGCCACCAATGGCCTCTACCTCGGCGTCAAGCTTCGCCATGACACTGGCCACAAACTCCGCCATGCCGTGTGCGGCTGTCACCTGGAGACGGTGGACGCGGCCGCTCGGGGCCTTGAATTTAAAGGGGAAAGGCACCTCACTGGGAGACACCTCGGGCACAGCGCCTAGAGCACTATGGGGGGGCGATTCGGCGCCCGCGTGGCTCGCTGAGTCACCAGGGGCGACGCTGTCGGTGATTCTATCACCGCGCCCAATATCCGGTGACATGAGCGACCGCGGACCGGGATTGGTGTGGTGGTGAGAGCCATCGCCTGAAACCATAGACTCAGTCTCGTGGTCGAGGGACAGCCAAAACTTGTTCCATGCCGGTCCCTCGCTGTCGCCGCTGCCCATTGTGTTAATCTGCTCGAGGGTGGCATACGTGAGCTTGAGGACATCCACCATACCCACAATCTCACCCCCCTCGTTCATGACGGGGAGGTTAAGGTAGTGGCCATCTGTGTATTGTTAGCTTCCGGCCTTGGTCTTCTTCTCGGGTCGTCTGGTTTGCTTACCGTGCATCTTGCGCAGAGCAGCCTGGATGCTCATATCCATGGGCGCAAAATCGGGGTGAGGGGTCATGACTCGGACGACACTGCAGGTGGCAGGATCAAGACCGGGTGCAATAACTCGGAGCACCACATCCTTGCTCGTGAAGATACCCGTAATAGCTCCCTGATCTTGGACTAAGACGGCCGTTGTGTGGTTCTCCCTCATGAGCTGGGCTGCCTCTTTGACCGATGTCCGAACGCTAACAGTCGTTGGTGGGATGCCATTCAAGACCGATTCCAGAGTTGGACCCGACATTTTGGATCGAAGCGCCTCCACGTATTGGATAATCTGTTGCGGCTGGCTGGTACCGAGCTCCGACTGCACGCCCTCCAGGGCATCATAAAGCCGGCGAGAAGAGGCGTAGGCGCGCTCGAGCTTCTCCATCGCGTCGTAGAAACATTTCGTGATATCCAAAATACCCGAGATGTCTTGGTTCTCGTCCATGACGGGAAGATGGCGGAACCCCTTGCGGACCATCAGATCCAGGGCATCGGTGGCGCTGGTATCGGTTCGCGCACACAGCGGATTCTTGGTCATGATCTCGGCGATGGTGACGCTGTTGGGCTTGAGCCCTGCCCCGACAACTCGGAACGCCAGATCCTTGGCGGTGAAAATTCCTGCAATCCGGTCATCGTCGTCGGTAACCAGCACGCAATCTTCACGTTTCGCAGCCATAAGCTGGGCGGCCTCGGCGACGGTGGTGGCGGGCTTGATCTGCAGGGCAGGACTCGGCTTGAGGGCGAGGACGGTGCCTGGAGGGGCCTTGCGGGAGTGCCGCGCGCGGCTCGTCAGATGCTTCTTTTTGGAGAGGTCATTCTCCATCTTGCGACGGATCGCCTGGTGCACCAAGGTTAGCACTCATTGCGCAGAAGCTTGTGCAAGGGAAACAAAAGGCAAGAGGTGTCATCGGCCATGCATCACTGCGGTGGCATCTTCGAGGCTGGAAGGGATGGAGGAAGCAACACTGGACATACCTCATCCCGCTTGGATTGCTTTGCCCTGCTAGTACTCATTGAAGATGCGCCGGCCTCGCTGCTAGTGGTAGTGTGGTTGGTTTCGAGGACTGGTCGGGGGATGGCCGAAGTAGTAGACGGGCTGTTGGCGAAGGGAATGGCGCCTCGGCCTTGTCCTCGGCCGGGGGTCCCTCGGACAGTCCCAGGGTTTACCGACATTGCTTTACGGTTCTCGGCTCTTGGACGTAGATGTGTACGGGGGCGCGGATGAGGAATCTCTGGTGCTTCCTTGAACAAGTGTCTTTGCAGAAAGATTGGGGCTCTCTGTCCAATGAAGTGGTTTCCTATCCGTCAACAATTGGACTGATCCGAGGACGGGTTGAAATTTGGTTATCGTTGGCGCGGAGACGCACGGGCCACACCCCGCGAGCACGTTGCCGACCCGCCTTTGGCCTGAATGTTTATCGATAACAAAAACCCCTGAGCCTCCTGAGCCTAGCCTCCCTTTGGTGGCGCTTCTGGACCCGGAAACGCGCGAGGGATCTTGGACGCGCCGTGGGGGTTCAAGACCTCGCTTTGCCCTACGCAAAACGCCGCCGGGGAAATGTGCCAGGCCCCACTGTCAGGGGGCATCGTCATGAATGAACCTTGTGTTGGTTCACGATGCCCTCAGACGATGCGGGCTGGAGAAGCTGAGCGAGCTTGAGCCATATGCACAGTCATTTTGGCATGGCTCGACTGACAGCCGTGTCCTCTCCTTGCTGTAAGCGAGAGGAATGCCGTTTAAAGGCACCACGAATCCTTCGAGCAAGGCACCCACGGCCTTTAACGTCAAGAGGCAGGTTGCATCGCATTCTGAAGAGGCCTTGTTTACGCGAAACGGGGCAGAAATGCAGCAGTATTTGGTCAAATGTCGGTGCATCCGGACGTTGGAAGTCCTTTAGCGCACTGGCAGGACCCGTTGTTTTGCCGGAGCCTTCGTTATACAAACATGCAAGCTGCTGCATCGTTCCCATATCTGTTGCTATCGTCTGCACCTTTCCGCTGTGGGCTCACACGACTGTGTAGCATTGGGTGACTACGTAGTAGAGTCTAGCGGCGTGTCGTCGAGCGGATTGGGGAGGGCACTACGAAAGTCCTCTGCGTCCAACCAGTGCTGTTGGTCCTCCTTTGCGAGCGGATGGCAGGGGACGCGCTGTCTTACTCAGATTTCGACGGATCGGGCGTGACAACTTGCATGGCTGGCAATATTTCCCAATTTTCGCGCCGAGCGTGTGATAATGCTCCGATTGTGTCCTAAGCTCCCCGTACCTCTCTGCGCGATGAGGATATCCAGTACTCATTGACGGGCCTAACAGCTCCACGGTCCACGGTGCATGACGTTAACTTTTGGACTCTGGGGTTTGATGCCGAGGGAGATCTCTTGGCAGGAGAAGTCCAGACCCAGGCGGCGCACGCTTGATCGCAACAAGGCTCTCAAACAAGGCGGAGATGACACCCACCAATTGGCGTCGCAAGCAAGCATTGATGCTTGCCTCTCTGGGTATTGGGGCCCACCTGATGCACCAATCACGTTTCACTTGTATAATTAGCAATTATCCCTTGACACTGACAGTGGGCCCTGCTCTTGCCCGTTCGACGTCACCTGCCTGAATTTCAGGAGTTGAACCCCCGAGGCAAGTTTTTTACGTTCATTCATCCTCTGGTTGTTAATCATCGATCGGTTAAATACTGCGGTGGTACGTCGGCGACACACTCATAAGATCCTGCTCGTTCAATCGCCAAGTACATCGCCGTGGAGAAGAATTGGGATTTAAAGGCCGCAACGCTGCAAACAGAGGTCCCACGCGCGCCAGGTGGCAGCCCCCTTGAACTTTCCAGGTTCCCAGCTCTTTCCTGCAGTACGTCGCGCCGCGCCAAGCCGCCCGTCACTTTGCGCTAGCGGTGGCATCAACCGACGACGATCAACGACTCCAAGGAATTCGCTATCTGCACGAGGGGCAATTGTAATCTCGCGACTTCAGCGAGTCCAATTGAGCGCAGCGCAATGGTGTCCCGACTACAAGACGCACGGGGGAGGCCATCGCAGTCGTCGGCATCGGCGCTTTCTCACTTCCAGGGGCGCGCGGCCACCATTCTCAACAATCTTATGCAGCGCGCCGATTGTGTAGCAACAGCAGAAAACCCGGGGCTCTGCGAAAAGCCAGCAATTTCGTCGCAATCAACCACATGGGTTATTGTCGGTGTTATCATGTATGTTCACCTGCTCTGACTTTGGGCCGAAATGCTCCCCGCTGACCTGGCATGCTTGCGACAGCGGCCTTTTAGTGACTGTGACCCTCTGCGTCATGCTCTTCTTCCACATCAAGAAGAGGAAGCGCGACAAACAGGAGGATATGATGACCAGCAACGGATTCAGTCTGGATGATTACGGCCTCGAAAGTGGGCCCTCGCAGCCAAGGAAACCCCAGGGACAAGCTCGCCTGTCGTTCGACGACCTCCCCAGACCCGGGGGCCCGCCTAGCACCGCCCCGAATCCCTTCGCCGACGGCTCAACACCCAATCGGTCTGCTGAGGGGCTGAATGCCCCCAAATCCTGGCCAAAGAGGGTCGACTCCAATGAGAGCAGCGAGCCCGGTCTTCCACCACAGAAGTTGTAGGCAGCTATGGGAACGAGTTACGACGAGGGAGGGGATACGAGCGATGACTGGGTTTTCTGGTGTATGATTTGATGCGAGGCGGCGGCAGGACTGCGTTTAGCCAGGGAATGATCGAGATCAGGTATTCGTGCTCAAGAGCAGGACGTAATAGATTTAATACGACGACTGATCTACATCAAAACCGGGCGAGAACCCTGCGTTGATGAGTCCGATGCCAGACCGACATCACCCCGCTCGGGTCCGCGGCCCACCCGAGACCCGTTCCGGGATCTTCAACCCCCCCGCCGCTATATCGTCCGAAGTAGAACACGCTAATCATCAAACTCCTGCTAGCTTCAACCGAACTACCGACACACCAGCTCAATCTTCCAACTTCTCACCGCAGCATACGCATGTCAACACCGGATGCCGGCGTCCAGCGCTCTCACCACATCCCGCGACACTCTCACCGGCGCCACAACTGTTCTCCTCGCCGTTCACCATCACGCCCACCACATCATCGGCGCCTCTTCCCGTCCCGGCGTCCCACGCCTCCCAAGTCCTCCTCACGGCGCCCCAATAAACCCCCTCGTTGCCCCTCGCATGGCCACAATGACCGCTCATCCGGAACCTCACCAACAGGCTCCTCACCCCTAGCTTCTCCGCGCTCTCCACGCCATGCTTCTCCACATCCCGCCAGTTGATCAAATCATCCCTCTCACTGAACAAATACGTCCGCGGCGCCTTCCGCACATCCACCCACAGTGCCTCGTCGTTCAGCGCCCGCCGCGTGTGGCTGATAAGGTTGTTCTCATACCCCACAAACACAATGAACATCACCCACGTCACGGCCAGCACCGACGCCCCAACCGGCACACCCAACGCCCTTGCGGCCGGGTTGCGCGGAAGCGAGCGCTTGAACGCCGCGACGTTGGAGGCGTACCGCGGCGTGCCAGGCGTGCTGTCGAAGATGAATGCCCGGATGGGGATCCGGATGTTCGGATCCTTCGTCTCGAGGAGATACGCGCGCGCGAGACACACCGCCTTGTGGGCGCCGCCTTCGGAAAAGGCGTGCAAGAGGATACGGGACTTGGGAACCGGTGATGTCAACAGGTATTTCGCGGCGGGCGCGATGTCGCGGATCTTGGTCTCGGTGGTGTGGATGGCGAGATCCCAGATGGTCGTGGTGATTACCATGAGGGGAACGCCCGGGTAGAGCTGGTTGTATGAGAGGGTGTATTTGGCAATGTGCTTGGGGAGGGCGCCGGTCCAGGAGGTGATGATGATTAGGTCAGGGGCGCCTTGGGTGGTTGCTTCGGAGGCGGAGGGGAGCGGGAGGGGGGAGGAGGAAGCGGAGAAGGAGAGGTGTGGGCGTTGGCGGGGGAGGTGGTGTTGCTGGCGTTGGGCGTAGGGGGGGTTGGTGGTGATGGACTTGGGGTCTTGCACCCAGATGGAGGGGGCGATGGAGACGAAGCCCGGGACGAAGGCGAGGGTTTGCTTCTTCTTGCCCATGGTTGATTGTTGTTGGTTGTTGGTTCTGGGTATTGTTGGTTGTTGGATATGAGATTGGGTGTTGGGGGTTTGCCTGTGGCCGCTAAGGCGGAAAGGCGGCGGTTCCTTGTCTTGTCAAAATGCCAACGTGGGTTGCTTCAGGACAGAAGGTGGAATGGGGTTGCGATTGTCGGGTTGCTAGACAGGCCGGGCCCGCTGAGATATATGCGGGTGGCGCCTGTCAGTGTCGTATGGTGTCATTGTGGAGGCGAAATTCTTGTCATCACCATCGATACTTTGTCCTCACCGAGTTGAGGCGGATATATTCGGATCGTACGCGCGTGTACTCAGGGCGATCTCGATCTGACACAAGGGGATACGTTGGGAAACACCAGTTCCCAGAGAAAGGCAGCGCTTACAGACATACGAACAAGCGTACACTTCGGTAGTTGGACATCGGCAGACAGCCAAAAACGAGGAGGCGTTTCTGGCTGGAACGCGTTGCCTCGAACGATTATTACTTCTGGTCTTATTGATCCTGCAACACAGAGGGATCCTTTGCTCAGAATGACCTAATGCAGAAGGGTAGAAAATGACCTGGCTGCCGGGCTACTAACGGCTGCAGTTGAACAACTCTCTTTGAGATTTATGCCCGATTCGGCCGGGAACCCTGAAGTAACGGCTGCCCCCAGTCCTTAGCACTGGTTTATCCCTGGTATATCTCCCATTTCGCACTCGTATGGCCTCATACCCTCACCGTCGCTGCAGTTGGCTGCCAGGGCATAGTGTGCCTCCCCCCTGGCTGCAGCCGTCAAGCTGGGAATGGGGAGTTGGGGTTGATGCAAGATGGCTCCAGCCTTGATGCCGAGTTGGAGTTTGAAGTAGCGGCTTCCCCACGTGTAAACGAGTCAGGCACAGAGGACCTGTGAGGGCGCTATGGAGGGTGTAAGCCGCCGACCCGAATCTCCAGCATTAGTCTCATGAACCGGTTGCAATCCCCACACCGATCTATAACCGTCAAACGGGTCCGCCGGCCGGACTAGCGTCCCTGGGTGTATTTGGAGACGCCCTCTGTAGCAGCGTACACGGTCCCCGTCAACTTCCAAGGTCTGGCTCTATGTTTTGCTCGTCTGGAAAACGCCCTTCGATGGCATCAGGAAACCGAGACAAGTCGAATTAGCAAGTTTACACCTAGCCATCCGTCTCGCCATGGCCGCGGCCCGTCGAGTTGATCCCGACCAACGGAATTGTCAGACCTACGGGCTGCAGCTGCTCCGCACTACGACCGTAGGCGGACACTACAATGCCAGCCCAGCGGCCGCTAGGTCCCGGGCGATCGGACACTCGCTGTGTATCTCAGCCCAATGCTGCAACGCCTAGCTCCACATACTCCGCATACGGCCGGCCTAGCCTGAATCGCCTTAGAGTTTAGCGTCCGCGATATGATAGCATCTCGGCTTCTTGGCCGAGAACACACCCCATGGGTATCTTGTCACCTACAAAGGAGCTCTCCCCCTACCTCCCGCCCCGACCTGGTATATTCCCCCTTGGCGTGCCATACCCAGAACGACACAGCTCGAGTTGAAGTTCGTTCCGTTCCGCTTCCGCCCCTTGTTTGCACCTGCGTCGCCACCACGAGTGCCTTCGGTGTATCGACACTATCTCCTCGTCCTCCATGACGGGCCCCAGCAACTATGCAGACCCCGGCGACTGCCTTGAGATGTCCAGCGTAGACGGGCCTCAGCTGGAGGCGGGGGAGGTGACGGAGCTCGAGTGGAAGGCTGGAAAGAAGGAGTACGCCTTGATGATCACCATAGCCGTGATATCGTTGATGGTAGCGCTCGATGCCACCATCCTCGTCTCGGTGCTTCCCGTGAGGATACACCCGTCCTGTCTTTCCCACTGCTTGCTGGAGATCTAACATCTACCAGACGCTCGCAGTCGATCTCGGAGGGTCATCAACGGACGCATTCTGGGCGGGCACCTCGTACCTCCTCGCCTGCGCCGTCTGCCAGCCCTTCATCGCCGCCCTGTCCGACATCTTCGGCCGCAAAGAGATGCTCATGGTCTCGGTACTTTTTTTCACCATGGGCACGGCGCTCTGCGCGCCCATCGCTAAAAACTTCACTGTGTTCTTCATTGGGCGCGCCGTGCAGGGTATCGGCGGAGGCGGTATCATCACCATGGGGCAGGTTATCTTCGCCGATATCGTGCCCCTGAGGCAGCGGCCAAAGTACTTCTCCATCGTGCTCGCGGCATGGGCCCTTGGGAGTGTTCTGGGCCCGCTGATTGGCGGTCTCTTTGTTGAGCACGTCTTTTGGGCTTGGTGCTTTTACATCAATGTGAGTCTTGCCCCTGATAAGTGCCATGAGGCCAGTTTGCTAACATGGTTGCCCCAAAGTTCCCCTTCTGCGTTCTCGGTCTCGTTCTCGTGCCCATCTACGTCAAACTCAAGACCAAAAAGACATCGCTAAGGGCCAAGCTTGCTCGCGTCGACTGGATCGGCAGCATTTTCTTTACGGCGGGCATGACCAGCTTTCTAGTGGGAATCTCATGGGCCGGTATCCAATACGAGTGGAAGAGCGCCCAGGTGATTGCGCCCATGACTGTCGGCGTTTCCGGTGTCGTAGCCACCATTGTCTGGGAGGCGTATTATGCGAAGGAGCCTATCCTGCGGCCGTCCCTGTTCTACTCGACCTCGGCCATCTTCACGTACGCGTGTGCTCTTTTTCAGGGCCTCATTGTATGTCATCCCAGAGCTCCCTGTTCCAATGAACCGAAACTGACCAGCACCATTAGCTCTTCTGCGTTCTGTATTACGTTCCTTTCTACTTCACCGCCGTCCACTTCGTCTCGCCTACCCAAGCTGGGCTGGACATCTTCCCAGTGACCTGCTTCCTCCTCCCCGGAAGCATCGTCATCTCGGCCATCGTATCCCGCATCGGTCGTTTCCGATGGGCGATTTGGACTGGCTGGATAATCTCATGCGTTGGATGCGGCCTCTTCGAGCTCTTTGACGAAGGCACGCCTACCCCCCTTTGGGCCGTGATTCTAGCCGTATTCGGCGTCGGCCAAGGCATGCTACTTACCAGTATCAACGTCGGCATCCAAGCTATCAGCCGGGTGGAGGATGCTGGACGCGCGGCGGCCATGTACGCCTTTATGCGCACGCTCGGCATGTCCATCGGCGTGGCCATCGGCGGCACCGCCTTCCAAAACGTCATGGCTAGCAAGCTCCGTGAGCTCGGTCTACCAAAGGACATCGCCAATAACTCAGAGGCCTATGTAAAGATCATGCGCGCCATGGACCCCACCGACCCTGTCCGCATCAGTGTCATGCAAGCGTGTAGGTCCCTCCCCTTTCCAGCCGCCAACAAATGCACCTGTACTAACCCCTCTGAAGACATGAAAGGGTTCCACGGTGTGTACTGGATTGTCACCGCCTCGGCATGTGCTGCTTTTATCTGTAGCCTCTTCATCAAGCGCCACAGTATGGACAAACTCCTCGCGACCAAATTCATCCTCCGTGGCGGCCGCAACCCTCATCACCACTCGATCGTCCTCGACCCGCCCCCGGAACAAGAACCTAAGAGCACTACGACCTCCTCTCGCGCCGACCCCTCGCAAGCCACAACCATGGTACCAACCCCCCGACAGCCAGGACTGTTCAAATCGTCCGACGTCGGCTGCAGTCGCGGCTGCAACGGACGCGCCGAGTCAGACAACGAGAGCACCACCAAGGCACAAGAGGCGAGTGAGACAGCTCGCGAGAAGCAAGACTCCACATTATCCAGCCTCTCCAACGAGCGCGCCGTCATCGAGGTCGCAGCAGTAGCGTACTACGTCGAGCCAGGCGGCAAAGTCACGCCCGTAGACATCCTCAACAACCCAATGGAGGAGACAAAGAACGGTGGGCAAGCCCAGAGCGAGAGGCAGCACGTTTCGGCTTCTCAAGAAGAAGGGCCGACGCAAGCCAACCTCAACAGGCCTGAGATTCTCATCTCAGCACCGCTAGACGGCGAGGGCGTCGCAGACAGAGAAGTAGAGAGCTTGCCTGAGCCGCTGAAGGAAGACACGGCATCAAGGCGACAATCCGTCTCCTCGCAGAGCGAAGAAGGAGATGATCACTTTGAGGATAGCAGCCCAGAGCCACCATACGAATGGACAGATCCGGAATCATTGCAGGGCGTTGAGACGCCGCCTAATGCTGTCAGCGGCGTTGAAGGCGGCGATCCAGTACCGCGGCCGGGGAGCGCACAGGACAGGTCGAGTTATGCGACCCTAGAACCGGCGTCGGATCCGCGTCTTAGCAGGAAGAGCTGGTCGTAATGGATGGTGGGGTAAATGGAAGAGTCGAGTTTCTTTTGGTATGAGGGGAGGGATGGAAGGATAATACCCATCGGTTTTTGTACATAGCATAGTCATGTTGGTTGTACATACGCATGTCCTAGACGGGTTTCTGGTAATGACAGGTATTCATCACGAGAATATCTATTTGCACTGTAGCCGGTCTGCTAATCTGTACAGTGAAATGCCACAGCTCGTAACATCGCAAGGCTGGTGACACAGAGGATTCTACGAAGGCTCGAGCTGAAGAGAGTCATCTCTCAGCCAGTGCGGAAGATGCCTTCTTACTGTCTTGACAGCCTGTGGCCTTTCTTAGTGTAGGCCATCTCCCATTCTAAAAGAGAACATATCTGTGTACTGTAGGCAACGTCCCCGTGTACTGTAGCCCCACCAAAACCGCCATACATAACCCTAACCCCCGGACACCCCAATCTCTGACAGCTGCCAGAATGCACACCCCAACGAAAATTTTCCACCCCGTGCAAAAGCCTCCATCACCAACTTGCAACAACCACCACTTTGCAGCTACGCAACTACGCAACAACGAATCGCTGCAGTAATCCGAAAACAGTCCCAATCAATTGCCCTACTAATTCTTCATAGAATGACCCCCTCTGACGAAGAATTCAGCTACTGGGGTGGCTTCAGCGACACGCCGAACCTTTAAAGACTCACAACGTCAAGCAGTGCCCCCAGAGGCGGCGGAAGGACCCGTGTGAATAGAGGCAGTTCCGTGACGGCATCTAGAAGCCATCAGGCCTCGGCGACATCAGGACCTACGAGAGTCACAAAAACTACACGAACCACGCGTCACAGCACTCGAGTCACACAGTCGCAAGCAACAGAGGCGATTACGGAGGCGATTATGGGCCAATCAGAGGCCAAGTAGGCGCTTAGTCAGCACGATAGTTAATAGTTATTTGTAGGATTATTGTAGAAATGGAAGAATTGGCCTTATTTGCGCAGATTTCGTTATTTGCGGTGTGGTCAATTAAGGGGGTTGAAT
>Ga0247780_1000737_pt1 | contig 27044 bp, 34 predicted proteins | sample UWRJL079202R5_FD_179927 | JGI IMG/M metagenome (GOLD analysis project Ga0247780, IMG submission 179927) | Plant litter microbial communities from Arlington Agricultural Research Station in Wisconsin, United States - UWRJ-L079-202R-5 | ecosystem: Environmental > Terrestrial > Plant litter >... | reverse complement strand
CTCTTCCTCAGAGATCCGGGCCCTAGTGAGGGAGATTTGGTTTTCGGCGTTCAAGAACTGGAGGAGTACGCGAGAGATGTCTGGGCTCAAGTGTAGATTAGCAATTGTAGGTTAGCAGCCAATTAAATTCGGCATAGCCGACCAGTCAAAACGGCAGCCCCAACCGCAACACAGGAATTCCAGGAGGTCGAGATCATTCACCGCCCAGGCATTGCTCAGCCATCGCAGCCTTCCATCATGGATCCGAGCCTCAGTAAGGACCAAATCCGATTCGACGAAGCAGACTTAATACTTGCTGTCAGACGACGCGCACAAGATCCGTGCCTTTGGGCTCAAGACTGGCGGATACCTATTACCGCGTCGTGTTCTAGCCGACATGCAAACCGACATGGACCACCAAGGCAGATTACTCCAGATACCACTAACACCGGCATTCTTGACCAATGTTGCCAACAGGCGGTTCTCTTTTCTATCATTACTGCTCAAAAGTAGCTTCCATCATAATATGCTGCGCCCGAGTAGCCGCTCCCGAGGACAGTCGCCATAGCCACGGGCTCCCCCAGCTGCCTTGAGAACGACGCCCTGTTCCCCGACGCTCCTGGCCCAGTATTCCGATACTCGCCAAACAGCACATTCCCGGTCCGCTCATCTCCGTTGTTCCAGATCTTCCAGCCGGCCGGGTTAATCACGGCCGAAATCTCGGTCCGCTGGAAGACCACCCTCGCATACGCCGCCCACGGTCGACCCAGGTAATACGCCCCGTTCGGCACGTTGTGGCCAGCCGCTGCCGCAACAGTGCCGCCATTGAAGACATAATAGCTCGAGTCGGAGGCCGACTCCCTTCCGGATGCTGTACTCATTTGTCAGCCACTTACACCATCTCCCCCTATCACCCACCCCCTTTTTCCTCACGAAAAACTTACCAGTGACATATCCCAAACTCGCCGACACCACACGCACATCACACCTCTCAAACCACGCCGCTCCCCTCCTCCCAAACACAAAGTCCGTCGCACCCTGTACCAAACACCGACTGTACACCTGCCTCCCACTGTTGGCTAGTAGCGTGTCCTGGAACCCCGTAAACCCACACCCATAATACCCACTGTCGGCCTGCGCACTCAGCGCCACAGCCTGGCTCCCCTTCCCATATTCGTTATTCACATTGACATTGTATAGCCTAAACCCGGCCGCCTTGACACGTAGGGTGCCCGTCTCGTCATTCGACAGCCCATTCGCCTGCGACAGCGAGCTGGTCAGGGTAACAGTGTTCGCGCCGTACGACGACGTCTCGGTCGTCGACCCGTAGATGCTCAGCTGCGACGTCTTGAGCGACGGGACGAGCACCTGTTCGGCGTATGTCCCTGGGTAGATGAAGATGCACTGGGGCGCGCTAGACGAGGATGCCGCCACGGCCTTTACGGCCGCGTTGACGGTACCGTATTGTCCGCTAGCAGGGGACTTGGAAACGACTAGGCATCCGGAAGGAGGAGAGGTGCGCGAGGCGGCGAGTGCGTAGGGGATTAGGCCCAGGAGGGCTGCGGCGATGGATCTCATTGTCGTCGGCGGTGGTGCGGGTGCATCGTCTACCTACACTACCGTCTTACCGTTGTCAATGTTCCGGGTGAAGCGGTATAAATACCTCCATACCGATCATCTAGCCTTGCACCACAATGACAATGACAGGATAGTGAAACTCGGTTGCGCATATCGGAATCAGGCGCGGAGAAACGGGCAGTCGGATCATCAGGACGATTGGTGGACATATAAGATGTGTAGCACTGAGGTTCCATGGTTGCATTGCGGAGGAAACTCCCACTGTCTGGCTGGCAGCCCGGAATCTGGGGTTCTCGTGGGCAGGCTGTAAGTGAGAACCACCCTACGCATTTGAGGCAAGGAAGTGGTCGTATATTGCCTTCCATTTGCGGCTAAATTACCTTGCTTCCCGGAGTTCAGAAACGCAACGGGCCCTATGCGGGGAGAAGCCGACCCACGTTTCGCGGGAGCCCTGATAGACGAACATTGTTTTCTCCGAATGGGAAGAGAGGGGCATGTAGTCTGATTATTTCACTCTTGATGTGTTTACAGGACAGTCTTTGTCAGGGGAGAGAGTCAACTTATCAGGTGACTTGAAACATATCATTAGGTTCTCGGCACCGCGATGTCCGCAGCTATTGATTCACACACTAGGTGTATACAGGTAAACCTAGTCACATGGCCCGCGACTCAAGCCCGCCGCAGCGACGTGCGGGCAAATGACGCCGTGTGAGAGCGTACCTAACGCGATCCGAGTTTGTGCATCCATTTCGATAGCCTCGAGCGGAACCCTTTCTTCCCTGTGTCCTCTCTCTCTCTGACGCCGCGTGTCCTTGTTGTACTTTCTTCGGGACCGCTCCACTGTGGGATGGTGCTAGGCTGTATTGCGGCGACGGTGATGGAGCTGGTGTTTTGCGAAGCAGATTTTGTGAAGTGGGGGCGGTAAATATGGTGTGTTTTCTTCTCGCCTTCTTGTTCACCCGCTTCCAACCTCTGGATGCGGCGCTGCATAAACGCCGCCCCGGTGCTGGTGGCCCGGTGTGGGGTGTCTTTCGAGCCGGACACTGGAGTCGGCGTTCGCGACGGCGGCGAGACCGAGGCGCTTGGATTGTCATCGTTGGGTAAAGGCATTGAGTAGCGTTTAGTGGGTAATGATGGCGGTGCTTCTGACTCGGAGTGTTGTGGCGTCTGCCTACTACATGTCTCGGAGTTGGTCCGGCTCCATGTGTGTCGCCGTGATGACTTTGTGGAGTTAGACGGGGAGCTTACAAGCTCGGGGCCGCTGAGAATCTGGGCTGCCGACCACCCTGATCGCAAGGTCACCCATAGGGCGGTCACAGAAATAAGCAGCTTGATCGACTCGTCAATTGGGTGAACTGCCCGCCTTGAATCGATTTCCGAAGCCGAAGGAAGCGCAATAATCCCGTCTTCACTTTCCCCGTCAGTCGTTGAGCCCATAGAGGACCGCTTGGAAGGCGGCGCCGAAGAAGTGGCACCCCATGTTACGGGTGATGATGCTGTCAACGAAACTGTGCGTCCTGAATTCCTTTGCGGAGGGTATTGGCCATAAGACGAGGAAACAGGCGTGTAGGTATCTTGTATTTCGAGGGTCGACTGAGTCAAAGTCGCCATAACTGGATGGCGGCGCGTCAGAGGGTTGATAACACTGAAAGTGAAGCGAACTTGTGAAGATGTTGGCGATGTGGTCATAGGAACGACTGCTTCCGTCAGGACGGTCTCGGGCGTAAGTATGTTAGTGCTTCTGCGAGCCCACCGCACCGTTGTGGGAACACCGTGCTCATCGACGTGGGCGAAATCGTAGGACCCATTCGCCCGGGGCTTAGCAACCCATACAGATCCGTCTTCGAGCACAATCTCAGCCTCTTCCGAGTTCTTGAGTGGACTATAGACTGCCAAGAGTCTCCTTTTCTCCAAGCTCTCCTCAGCGTCACTTTCCGTCTCAGAGACCGAGTCGTCGTCATCCCTTCTTACAAGGACGATGTCGTCATACCCGAGGTGCCGCTTTACTCCGAATATCCCCGGAAATCGCTTTGCCAGCCTCGGAGCTATCACTGGCCCGGCAACTCTCGACGCCGGGAAGGCCTCCAGAACGGGGCGTGACCTCCCATCCTCATACACCTTTTGCAGCTGCAACAATAGTCTTGGCAGAACCTTTTTCATCACCCTCGTCTTGTCGAGCCTGCTGGGAGTGGGGTATCCAAGGAAATATTGAGTACTCTTGTGCGAGGCTCGCCGGCGCCGGCGCACCCCTCGCCTCGTTGCGCTGGCATCGAGCGAGAAAGCTGTTGCCTCGCTGAGTTCCGATTCGGAGAGTAAGCTGTCCTCATGCATCCCTGGAACTGGGCCTGGACTGGGGACTTCCTCCTCGTCGACCTCCTGGAAGCGGACGATGGGCTCCGGCGAAGATGCTTTGCGGGGGATATGCTCGGATGCCGCTCGTCGTCGCACGGGTGCCGCCGGGGGGCCATCGGCGTTCGCACGCGTCTTGACGGGAGCGAGGGCGGATCGTAAGAGGGGAGATCGTAGGTTGCTGGCTGCTACGGAGGATGTGGCGTTGGAATATTCATCGTGTGAGTGCAAAAACAACATCGCCGAGGATGCCCAGGTAACCCTGAGCCTTCCGTTTTCGGACAAAGTGAAACAGAAGGTGCGAGCGAGTAAAAGATGGGACGGAAGGTATGAAGAGCCAGCTTCAGTCCTCGGTGTGCAACCGGCTGGTTGCGTGGTGTGATCTATAATACCCCGCTAGTAGAGAGTCGTGATGGCACCGGATCGGTCGCCTAATGGGAGCTGCCAGGCCGAAGTATAACTACACCACCGGCAGCACCAGCTGCTATTGGCCACTTGACGTCTCGGTCAAGATCTATGGCCTCTTTCTAATTCTGACGGAATGAGCTAAGTGCGCGGCTGTCGAGATGGCGTCTCCAGTGTGAGTCTAATTTCGGGGCAGGCTTAGAGCCGGAAGGAGCGATCGGAGGTGGTGCGTGATGCGTGCTAAAAACAAAAGGGAGTTATAACGTAGTCTGTCGTCCAGATGTCCAGCTGCGAGCAATGAGGTAATATAAAGGGTCGCCTGCGCGTGGGAAGAGAGGAGGAAGATTTGTCGAGGTCGGGTTGCCCTTGGATTCTCGCTGGGGCCAGTGGATCAAATCACCAAACAGGGGGGCAGCTAGGTCGGCGGCGCCTTACCAAGCACCTGATCCGGTCGAGTGCCACAGCTAGGATCCTGGAAGCTGGAGTTAAGGAATCGAAATGCGTTGGTCAATCAGACACCGATGATATGGAGTTGCATCCACAGCCTGTGTGCCGATACCGAGGGGTGGATTCGGGAAAGATGGGACGCGGTCACGTTGCGCCGCTCCGTCGGGTTCGAAGCTGCCAGTGACAAAAAGCATATGACAATCACACTGCGCTTCCAGTGCGAGTGGAGCAAAAAGAACGTCGGTTCTGATTCGGAGAGCAAGGTACCTGGCTGTGGCACGCGCTCTTCGACGTGTGTGGAAGAAAGGAGTTGGAGTCGTTCCGGCCGAGCCGGCTTCCGTGTTGGTGCCCCCTTTCAAGTGTTGTTTGCGGACGGAACCCGGGGATGGGCAGTGGCGATGGATGGGAGCGCTGAGGTCGATTATTGAGCAGTGCGGGGCAGTTTCTTGCTGAGAAGACTGATCGAGATCTGCCCTCTTCATTTGTTTAAGACATTCATTGCGACCGGACACAGAGACAGCTGTACGTTGTGGGCCATCATCCTCGAAAAGAGGGGATGACGAAGAGGTTTATCTAGCGTTTCAACTCGCCCAGCACCAGCGCGGGGCCTCGATGCCACGATGTAATTCCCCCATGGACTAACCCAGGCTAGCGTTCAGTCGTCCAAAAAGTATGATCGTCGTACGTCAATTAACATTGCCTGTTCCCTGATTAAGCTCAAATCTTGTTGATATTGATTGAGCTGGCCGTCAAATGTTGTGCGCAAGATATCTGAACTTGCCGATGGATATTACACTGGGGTACAACGCTTTCCCACCAACCAACACACCGCTTCGATGCCGAGGACCTGCGGGAAGTTGGGATGCCAGGCTATACCCCACGTGGAATAGCTACCCTCTTCCGTGGGGCGCATCGGACAACTATGCGACCCCGATTACCGATCATCTGGAGTTCGGGCGACCTGGTTTTCCGGCCGGAAACATTCTTCGATTGCTCAAGCACGGAAGGTTAGTCAACCCTAACCCCCTTGCCAGTTTGGTCAAGATGCCATGGACCATGGTGCGCGACCTTTTGCTGCTCCAAGTTCTATGACGTTTGTTCCGACGGCCTGTCTATTTCGCGGCCGAGAAATCAATATATTTTATTCCAGCTTTCTTTGCGAACTATCCTGGGAAAACCCGATATGTGATGTCAAGATGAAAAACGGGACGAACCCCAATGCCAAGCCTCTCGGAGACAGCGGCAGGCGGCTGCCGAACTTGAGCTGCCGCATTGTTGGCGACGTCACGCCCCGCATTTATTTCGCGTGGCAACAACGCGACGAACCTCATCAGCGATTTCTGGAAACGACATACGACGCGCAGCACATCGGGGTACCTTAATTTGGAGGACTGCGGCTCATTTGACCATGCCTTGGAAATCGTCCCGCGAACCTTAATCTGCACGCCCTCGATAACTCGCGGCCGCGCCGGATCCCCTTTTCCTTGGTTGGGTTGGATTGGCGCCTCGAGAATGCGAAGTCATCACCAACATGTCGTCTCCCACCCGCATCGGACGCTGATCGCGGCGTTTGCCGTCTGGAAAGTCCTCATTTTTTCCATCGCAGCCGGGAGCTGTATTGGGGATGCCTACGACACATCAGGTGCTCTGGTTGTTCTGGGCAGCCAGGACTCAGCGGTGCGCCGGACTTTTCTCGCCAACCTGGTGACGCGCTTCGCCAGTTGGGATGCCATCTACTATGTCAGCGTAGCCCGCCGGGGCTACCGGTTCGAGCAGGAGTGGGCCTTTGGCACCGCACTGCCAATTGTAATCAGGAGCGTTATCATAGGTACTGCCCTCTCTCACTCAGCCCATCGATCCATCAGCCCTCACACCTAAAAGTCTCACCGCTGACCTCTGCCGGCTATTCCTCTATCCCGTGCAGCTCTGACTAGGCTCGGCTTCGTCACTGAAGGGCTCTCTCCCGGATCAACAGACGGCCAAGGCTCGGCACTTCTGGAGACCCTAGTGGGTATTCTCATCGCCAACACCTTCCACCTCCTCTCCGTGATGGTGCTCTTCCGCCTCAGCCTGGTCATCTGGCGCAACCATCCCCAGAGAGTCTTGGTGTCTTTACTCAGCGCGGGCTTGCACGTCATCTCCCCCGCCGGTTTGTTCCTCACCGCGCCATTTGCCGAGAGCTCATGCGCCTTGTTTTCTTTTACCGGCTATCTCCTTTACGCCAGGAGCTGTCTGGCCGTCAAGACGATCGCCCGGGATGGTTACCTCATTCTGGCGGGTCTTTCTTTTGGGGTAGCCACGGCTTTCCGTAGCAATGGTATCCTAAACGGACTTCCGTTTGCATGGGAGGTCCTCCAAGTCCTACCGAGGCTCGCGAATAGCTTGTTCTCTACGTCTAGCCCATGGCAAGAGAAAGGATTCCCTTTCACAAAGATAGGTGGTGTGAGGAGGCTCTTGGCTCTTGGCATGGGTGGAATCGCTGTGGCAGCAGGCTCGCTTGTGCCTCAAGCTGTGGCCTATCAGCGCTACTGTTCCGACGCATCCGGTTCCACCCAGGTGCCTCGGCGGCCTTGGTGCCAGGACCACCTGCCGAGCATCTACACTTTTGTCCAGCGTCATTATTGGTGAGTGACCGTCGAATTTTAATTTTTTTTTGCGCCGAGGCTTTTCGAGGACCACCCCAGAGATGCTGACCCTTGGGATAGGAACGTCGGCTTCCTCCGCTACTGGAACTTGCCAAACATACCGCTGTTTCTGCTCGCCGCGCCCATGCTGGCCATCCTGGTTTGGTCGGGGATCGAGACCTCGGTGTCGGCGACTGCAACCACAGAACCTGCGCGGCCCAAGGCATCGACCGGTAAGAAAACCCCCACTGCTGTGGAGCCGGAGCCGGAGCCGGGCCGTCTCGACACGCTAGTCCGTTCCGCTGCCGCGGCACAGGTTCTACTCGCCGTGCTGGCAGTGACGAACTACCATGTCCAGATTATCACGCGTATCTCATCCGCCTTCCCACTATGGTACTGGTGGCTCGCCGGGAAGCTCCTTCGCGGAGAGGCTTGGGGCAGCCGCATCGTGATGTTCATGGTCATGTATGCTTCCATCCAAGGGGCGCTGTTCACATCTTTCCTGCCACCAGCTTGAAGTGGACAGCTATGAACATCGAAAATATACTGCTATTATAATTAAAAGATCTAGACTATTCTCTATGCCATGCCGCTTCTATGCTTGTGATCGTCAGCTTCTATCCTGAGTGTGCCCACTATCGGAATGTTCTCGAACATCCCTGGAGCCAGATGGTACCCCCAAATTCCCAATAAGCCTTGACCCCTTGCGATGCCGTCCATCACCTTCGGCCTCGGCCTATCCTCCCCTGCCCTACCCACCCGGCATCACCGCCGCCGCGGCATTCGTCTGCAAAGCCCACCCCGCCCTAACCAACCAAAACACCACAAACGCCGGCGTCGTGATCAGCCCCAGTACCGCTCCCAGTACAAACTTGAAAATCTGCGGCGCCCACGTCTTCTCAAACACCCAGTCCCCTCCACTCCGCGTCCCCACCGCAGTGAGAATCCCCACTGACGGGCCCCAGAGCAGCATAAAGCACACCACCGCCACAATCAATGCCCGCACCACCTGCGAGAAAAAGAAACTGATCCAGTGCGCCCTCCCGCCGGGCCGGCTCGCTTCCGTTTTGCGGTCTAGGAAGAGGAACCACCGCAGCGCGCGCGACGATGGCTGCGCTATGAAGCCTATCGGCGCGACGGTCCCGCGCGCAAGGTCTCGGTTTACGAGGACCAGCTCGATCAGCCAGGTGATGATGTTCTGGAGGATTATAGTCACGGCGGCGTCGCCGGCGAGGGTGTTAGGCAGCTGGAAGAGCCGGATGGGGTTGGCGACGGTGTCTTGCGTGGTGTACATTGCGTAGGCCACGGCGAAGTTGATTGCGCCCGAGAGGAGGGCGGCGCCGAGGCCATCGATGATGAAGATGTAGAAGATTTGGTGAGGGGTTAGGGAGGGAGTGGGCCGCTGGAGGAGGATGGCGGGCGGGGAGGGGGCGGGGGAAGATTCCGGCCGGAGGGGCGAGGAGGAGGAGGGCTGGGGGGCGATGCCGGCTTCTTCGTCGGAGGGGGAGTGCGGGCTGTCGCCGGGCGGGACGGCGGTCGCCGCCGAGTTGAAGAAGGGGTTGCGGACCCACCGCATCGCGGCGGAAAGGGGTGGTTTGTTTGGTTGGTTGCCGGTTTGGGGCTAGCGGTCCGCTCCGGGTTGGGTGAGCTTAGCGCAGGAGTGGGGCGGGGAGTTTTCAGGTTTTTCTGCTGGGGGCTGAGCCTAGGCAGCAGGAGTCAGCGGGGAGAGAGCTGTTCCCTGCTAGTGTTCTCATAGTCTTCGACAATGTGTGGGAGGAGGGATGTAGCTTCCAGGTGGACTGGGTCTTCTTTGCTTAAGCAGCGCTATCGCGGCAGGGAAAGAAAAAGAACAGATTGAAGGAGGGGGAAATAGTTTTGTTTGTTCGGAATGACTGAAGGCGTTTGGGTCAGGGGCTGATTAAGGCCCCCCATGACATTTCTCATCTGAGATGGAAATGAGCCCATCACAGCGAACCTGTCAAGCCGGAGCTTCCGCCCAGACCGCCTGGCCTGGGGGAGACGAGTCCGGTCGTTCGCCTAAAAAAGATGGAGCGCCGCTTCTAGCCCGTGTCTTAGATTGACGTGGACTCGACCACGTCAGGGCCCGAGGGGCTTGACCGTTGTGTCGCATTGCCAGCAAGCCGCAGAGACACAAACAGGAAGCTTGAACGTTGTGCTGGAACGGGTTGTTGCACTGGCAAGTGGCGCACCTCCCCCGTTTAGGTTTGCAGCAGCACAATCGAGCGAAAACGCAGGGTCCAATTGCGCTTCGGACGAATGATCTCATGTGGGGACGCTACGATCTGCTGTCGATCAGGGACCACAAATCCCCTGTCAGCTGGGCCCACCAAGGTGAGCCAAGGTGAGACATCCATCATGCTCGTCCGCAAACGCACTTCAACCGCCAATCTGCTCGATCAGCTGGAAATTCCGACAGCTGACTGTCGAATTCATTGCAAGTTCACCATCTAAAAAAGGAGTAGTTGGTGATGAGGTAGGCGTGTAGGCTGGGTAGGTACTTCGTACGAAGGCTCCGACCAAAAAGCCCCCTCAGGCATTCAGTGTGGAAAATGCCTTGCTGCTTTCAAGGTAGCCTGTGGTCTCAATCATTGAAAGCCATCACTACATCTTCTTCCCCTCACGATATGGATCAGCACAAGGTGAAGATGCATCTTGCATACAATATGACGTGCCAGGACTTCTTATTAGGCCGACGTCTCGCTACATACAAAGTAGACTACTACATTGCGTCTACACGTCCTCAAGTACGTAGTCTACTAACTACATCGTGTCTACATGTCCTCAAGCTCAGTCGCTTTCGAGATAGCCATGATCGCTCCAGTTGGCAGCACGCCGTCTCATCACCATCCACGGTGCTCTCTGTCCCTGTAGTCGGGAACTTCTCCTTCCTCACGCTTGATGAAGTTTCTCGGAGAGCCAGCGCCACCGCCATCTCTAGACTTGCGTCCCCAATGTTCTTCGTACTTGGCTTTTGCGATGGCAAACATCTCTTTTAGGAGCATTCGGCCGCACTCCTCCTCGACTTCCTGGCCGTCCTTACCGATCAGTACCGCATTGCCCTCATTGTAGGGATTCTTTAGATGGCCGATACGATAGAAGTCGACTTCTGCCTTGCTCAGCCACTGTATGTGAAACGGATCAGACGTCTCCCAATTGATGTTGGCCATCCAGCGAGGCTGAGGCGTGTCCCGGGATGGTGCAGATGACATGCGAGCCTGTATAAACATCATTAGAAGAGTCTGGTGGCCTCCGGCGCGAGACTTACATAGCCCTGGAAGGCTTTTGACCGATTGACAGAAAAAAACAAGATAACGTTCTTGCATTCAGTAAAGGCCTTGGTCAGGGTTTGAATATTGTGGATCTGTGTAGCCCACAACCCCTGTAATGACGTTTAGCAAAGCTCGTGGAGAGGGGACTGACATGTACTTACATCCTCCATGCATCTCTCGACGTTCTGTTCGTTGAATGACTTGACAATAAAAAAGCGGGTATCTAAGTAGCTAGGCTGTCAGCTTGCTTGCCTGCCTGTATTGGAAGACAAAACAAAGATACGCTGTAATGATCTATAACAAAGGGTGCTGTGGTTTGGTGCGGCAAGGCGCCAGAAGACGACAATTAATCCAACAAGAGATGTGCTACGTAGAGCAAAATGTGCTCAAGAAGTAAACGAGCGATGATAGGGGCGGAATGGTAACTGACCGCCCTTTGGACCCAAGTCTAGGTTGACGGGTGGTTCGTCCGGACCAGTTTCTCGGGTCGGTTTGCCGTGGTGGTGGTGGTGGTGGTGGTGGTTATCGTGTCTGCGATCATGCTCACTGAAATCGCTGAAGTCAGAACGGCGGTGCACATTGCGCGGCAGGCGGTTTGGGGAGTAATCCCGAGGGTGTGGCGAGAACTGTCTATGATGGTGACGATTCGGTGAGTTAAACTCCTGGCGAGACACCGGGCGCTGGTACCGTTGATATTTGTCTGGGCGTCCCTGGTAGCCGTTTGCATCCCCAGCGAATTCTCTCTTCGCCGGGGTTCGTTGCTCGTATTGTCTGTTCGGTTCTGTTGCCTTGGCAGGAGGCGATGTGTGAGGGGCGCTGTTCGGGGCCGGGGTGGCGCTTGTTATCACGCCTTGCATTTGTGACGTTGAGCGGAATCCCATCTCACGTTCGTCCTCCTCTATCAATTTCCGCTGTTCGGTTTCAATTCTCTCTTTCTCTGCCGACAGAGCAAGAACTTTACGGTGGCGCTCGAGCTTTCTGTTTCGCATTTCAACATCGTAGTAGTTAGTCATGACCAGCCAATCTCTGAGATCCAAGTCTTCAGAGCTCTCAGGCTCTTTCTGCATCGTGTAGTCACGGGCAGCTCCTTCCTTGGGCAAATTTGGTCTTCCTTTATTCACGCCGCTCATCGACTCTTGGGGACGAGCCTCTTGGCGACTATGTGAGCCAGTTGTTTGAGCCGCGGCTGTTTGGTTTCCACGCTCACGGAAGATTGGGACAACCGCAACTGGTTTGGTAGGCGTATGCGGAGTCTTCTGGGCAGGATTCTCCCGATGAGCCTTTGGGCCACTGGACGGAGCAGCCTGACGTGGTTTGTATGTGGATGCCGGTGTCGCTTTCTCAACTGGCGACTCGGATGACTTTTCTTTCTTCACCGAATTGTTGCCGACTTCTCCCTCCTCCTCTGGTGAATTCTTTTTGGCGGCCGGAGGAGGCATCAGCACGGGAGTTTTGGTTTGCAAGGCCATAGGAGTAGGCAAAGTTGCGGCCTGTGAAGAAGAAGACGAAGAAGCGTTTCCCTTGAGGGCAGGCTTCACAACTTGCTTGCCATTGCCGTTATTGGGCAAACTGGGAGGGGGGGAACCCTGCGAAATGGACTTGATCAAGGCGGCAATGTCGTCTCCATCAACCTGGACTGAAGGTTTGGAGGGCTTCCGGGGCGGATTGGCTTGCGAAGAAGAAGAAGGAGAAGAAGAAGATGCAACTGTGCCAGAGCCAGCGTTATTTGCCACGCCAACAGCAGGTGATCCAGTGTTGGGCGCCCGAGTTCTGCGACTGAGAAGTAATTTCTCCTTCAGCTCTGCAGCTCGGGCATCAAGGCGGGGCCGATCACTCGCCATTTTCTAGGGAAGTAAACTGCATTAGCGACCAGCGGTGAGCTCCGGAACGGATAACGGATAATAGATAAGGATTCGGGTTGTCGTGCGTGTGTATGAGTGTGTAAGTTAAGGATGAGCTGGGAATAAGGATGGGGACATTGGCTTCCGAAAGGCTTCTGGTCCGTTCCAGAGTAGCTGGGAGGGTGACAGATTGAGCTCTGTCCGCGATCTGTAGAGTTACCTCCTCGAGCGGACCACCTCGGGCATCAAGACATGGCCGCACGGGGAGTGTATTTATTTCGGGAGAGAGGGGCAAAGCTGCGGGTAAGCAACCTGCAAGGAGTCGCCGGCGAGTGACTCTTTCTTACCAACCTTTCGCGAGTGCTGATACCAGAGAGGTGGGTGCAAAGTATGAACTGCGGAGTGCAGCTGCGCTAGATGGCCGAGCCGCAAAAAACAAGCAAAGCGGCTGCAGCTTGCCGAGAGTTTCCTTGGGTTCGAAGGAAGCGCAAGCAAGCGTGGCTGCAAACGTGCAGTACCGTGCTTTGGGGTTACTCACCGGTTCCTGGTTCCTGGCAAGGACCAGACAATCGGCAAATTCGGTGCAAACCAAGACACCAAGAAAGCAGAAGCAAAGGAATGCAGATGTGCTCAAGCAGATCGAAAACCCAATATCGCGGCTGGTGCAAGCAAATGGAGAGGGAGCGTTGTCGAGGTGGGGCACAACTGAAAACTTTGAGATCCAGAGAACCGGGAAGACCCCACATCTAATTAGACGGCTGTGATAGGCCCAAGCCTGCGCGGGGGTGGGTCGGGAACTTGTCACAGGCAACGTCCCTCTGCAGCCACCCCCAGACTTTCTTCGGATGGTGATCTCACGCTGGGCCGAATCCTCCGCAGCAGCTCCGGGAGCTTTCTCATTGTCTAGCAGCACTTAGCAGCACTTAGCAGACAGCAGACCCGGCCCTCAATCGCTTGCCGATGCCAATTTTCCATGTGATTATTTCATGTGTGGGGAAAGCTCCTGCTGCGATCGGTGCGACTCCCGTCTCTCGACACACCAAACTCTAACGCAGAACGTGGCTCGCAGGCACCGCAGAGTCAGACAGCAGAGCACAACATACCCCACAAAGACTTGACTGCCATGTAACCGCATGGGCTGCATCGGGCTAGCGAATGTCCCGGGACAGCCTGGCAGGTTTTCTGCAATACCAGCACAGAGGACTACAAATCCCTGTGTTGCTCTGCGGCTTCGGCAGAGCGGGAGCAGCCAGTGTTGGCATCGGTTGTCCATCATCGGACGCTGTGTAACTTGGCCGGCCGGGATTCGCCAACCACACCAACACGCTTTCATGCCACAGCAGGAGGATCAACAACATCAGATGGCGTCCATCGTACAGCTCTGCAATGTCCTCTAGAGGCTGATTATTCCGCTGCGTGCGGCTAATCTTACTGAAACGGCCTGATCCCATCATCGCCCACCGAGATACTCCATCCCTTCGCATTGCCCCGGATGTTTTGTCTGATATTCGAGGGGCTAATAAGGGTGAAGATCCAGGATGTAAGGAGTAAAAAGCTCGCTGTTTCTTTGTCTCTCCTCTCCTCACAATGCTTTGTTTCGGCATTCTTCCTTCTTGCTGAACAAGTGATTTTGTTCACGCTACTTCACTGACGGAGGACTCGTTTCATTCTATCTCTACACACTTAACATTGGCCATATGTTCTCTCCGTTTGCTAGCCCAAGTTCATCCCAACGAATAAGCCCAACTCTCATTCAACTGTTTGACAACATCATCCAATATGTTTTCTTCAACGTTTATACTTCTTACTGGCCTTGCCGGGGCCCGTGACAGTCGCCGCCCATGGTCATGTCACCAATATTGTCATCAACCGCGACCTCTACAGTGGCTTCCTTCCAGATATCTTCTCATCCATGGCAAACCGGCCTATCGTGGCGGGTTGGACGACCAGTAGTACTAATAATGGCTTTATCGGGCCCGAGTCCTTTGCTTCGGCCGATATCATCTGCCACAAGAACTCATCCAACGCCAAGGGCTATGCTGTCGTCGCTGCCGGTGACAATATCTCCCTCCAGTGGAATACGTGGCCCGAGAGCCACAGGGGCCCGGTTATTGACTATCTTCCAGATTGTGGTAGCACTGACTGCGAAGCCGTCGACAAGAACTCGCTTCAGTTCTTCAAGATTGGCGAGGTCGGGCTCATCGACGGCTCCAAGGCTCCCGGAACCTGGGCTCAGACCAACCGATTGCCAATAACAATTCATGGCTCGTCTAGATCCCTACGTCTATCGCCCCTAGGTTCTACGTTCTCCGCCACGAGATCATCGCTCTCCACGAGGGTGGCCAATACAATGGCGCCCAGAACTACCCGCAATGCTTCAACCTCAAAGTGACCGGTGGCGGCAGTCTCTCACCAGCCGGTACCGAGGGCACATCTCTCTATACCCCTTGCGATGCCGGCATCCTCTTCAACATTTACACACCGCTTGCGTCATATCCCATCCCCGGCCCCACTTTGATTGCCGGAGCAACCAGCATCATCAAGGCCTCTGCCACAGCCATCACAGGATTCGCCGAACACCGCTGCTACAGCTCTAACCATGACCACCCCCATTACGCTCGACGCCAACACCGCGTGCGCAGCCCCTGCGATCGCCAATGTCACCGCTGGGACCACCGACATCACAACAAGTCCCGGCACCCTCGATATTCCACCTAAGCCTAAGGGCAGGACGCATCCTCGCCATCTAGCTGTGAACTAGGCGGCTCCGACATATCCCAGGGGTATCAAACACGCTAATTGTATCATATGTATTCCTTTCATATATACTATCGCCGACTCCGTTTGCCGGATGTAAGTACTCCTCCTCGCGTTCCATTCATGCCATTCGCGTGCGTGTTGCTGCTGGATGAGTTGTCTGACACAGGGGCTGCGGCATGCTACCTGCTCAGTAGGTGGTAAATGATGGCTCTGACGCACTGAAGTTCAGATGCCCACACCACAGCTTTTCTAAGCCCTCTAGGTTCAGCCCAAATGACAACACGTCAATGGTGTTCTGGCCCCTGGCCTGAACACCTTTCTTTCTGGCAGCAGTTTATGTAGACATCAAAGCTGTCCGCATCATGGCGAATAGGTGTTTTGGCAGCGGATGCATCACTCTTTGAATCCGAGTTCGAAGCCCGAACAGTAGGTAGGTAAGGTAACCAAGACAGATCCCCGCAGACCGCTGGTGAGGAGTCTGAGGACGTTGTATTGCTTGTCTGGCGCATGTGATTGGGTGTGGGCCTGCATGACCCAAAGGCAGATTCGGATTCAGCCCACAGTCCCGCCTGACGTGGGCGATAGTAACTTGCATGGCCTGCACAGCCCAAACCTCGAGACGGGCTTCGACAAATCATGGCTCACAAGGTTTGGCGCAAAGAAGCACCAAAGAAGCACCAAGGCTTCGATGGCGGCCGCCTCCCTTGAACAACCCGGCGATGCTACTTAAGGCAACCTCGCGGTTTTGTCCCGCAAAACCACAAACAATATACATCTCGAAAACGTCAACCAGATACACCATGGCTCAAAGACGAATACCACTGTATTTCTGCCTCCTGATCCTTCTACTATCCATTATCTCTATCCAACTTGCTGATGCATCGCCAATACGGCCAACCCGAGCTGGCCTCACTCCGGCTTCAGTCACGCCTCTCCGAAGAGATACAGAGGACCTCGGCGAACTTCCCCAACCAGTCATCCTAACCACCTCGTGCGTCTATCCGGTCAGCGGCACCTACACCCGGTTTCAGCGTATCCTCTACTACGTCGTCATCGTCATCGTCTTCAACTTCCGATTCCACAAAGGGGTCCTGGTCGCCGGCGCCGCCTGGCTGGCCGGCTACACCGTCCCGGCCTCGATCCACGCCATCGCATTGGGCGCCAAGGCTGGATCCGGCGTCGACGCCGATCTTCTAGCAGTGAGCGCCGTATGCCAGGTCGGTTTTGGTGCTGGCGTCATCTTCTCCATGTGGCCGTCTAAGCACTTCCGTCGCTCCTCATCACCCATCCTGATCTTCTGGACGCTGCTCCTCCTCTCCGCCAAGCTTGTCGCCTATTGGGGGTCTGAGGTGTTTTATGGTGACCAACTGACCCTTGACATCGGCCTCGGAAGCGGCTTCCAGGATCCGAATCCGGGGCACTTGTTGCAGGTCTGTACTGCCGTCTGTGCCGCAGTCGAGGTCGTCCCTGTCATGTTCCGCACCGCCGCCGATGAGCTGGCCCCGTACGCTTGCGAGACCCTGGATATCTCGCGCGAGGATCTAGATTGCATGTATGGCGCCCTAGAGCTCGGCGATTCCTTCGACTTTGGCAACAACACAGTAAGGGTCAGTGTCTCAGATGCTAGCCAGGATGTGTACGACCTTAGCTTGCTGTCACCAGCATCCATTACTTTGCTCATTGTGGTGGGGTTACTCTTGACGTCCACCACCATCGGCGCTGATTTCAGTCCTCGTGTCTGTCGCAACTGGATCTACCGCCGCCTGACAGTAAGCGACCCGCCCCGTATCCAACTCAAAACGCCCCGCTACATCCTCTGCGTAGCTATTACGTTTTTATTTTATGTCTGGCAGATTCTGTCGTACTCTGTATTCCCGCTCATGGCTGTCGATATCCTCGCGTACCTTCTGTACCTGTGGGCCACAGACGGGCGCGGGCTCGCCGGCGTCTGGCGCCTACGCATCCCCGAGCACAAGCCCACCGGCATCCCTTCAACACCCAAGAGACGCTTTGCCATAGCCCTTCCTATGGTGTGGTATACCTGGGTCACCCTTGGCTACCTCATTTTCCCCGCCTTTATGATGTACATCATCTATGGTCAGGAGCTTTTTGTCAACGATCTGCCCGAACAGGAGGTCCCTGTGGGTGTGGGGCAATGGGGCGCCTGGGTAGATATTGGTGTGGCTCTACTGCTGGCTTTGTACCCGCGGCTCAAGCCTGATCGCAATGGGGATGCTTCGAAGAGCAACGGCTGCACGAGAGCATCCTGCTCAATGATACCGACGCCGGGAGGCTGACCGATGAGCGGATGCAGTACTTGGTCATCAGGGATCCGCCTGAGTGGCTGCTCCGGCATCCTCAGCTGTGCAGCCTTTACTCAACATTCCTCTTGGAGTGGGCAGATATGAAGCTTTGGTGGAGAGATCCCACCACGGCGTCGTGGCTGGATGGCCCGGCTGACTGGACTCGGACGGGTAAGAAGAAGGGCAGGGCGCTGGTCAGGGATGGTACTGACGACGATGATTTTTCGGGGCTTCTGGAGAAAGTGGAATGGAGCCCGTCGTCCTCGTCATCGCGTCCTCTGTCGTCGGCAGATTCGGCGTCTGATTCGGGTTCGTTGTCGGATCCACGGAGCGAGAGGCTCTCAGGTGCATGGTCAGCATCCCCTACGTTGTGCTCTAGAATGGCATACGCGCGGTATCTTCCCTGTGCCTGCAGTAACTGCAGGGACAAAGAGGCCGAAGTGGTGGTGTACTTGTCTGAGCAGGACAGGATGCTGACAAGGAACTGGATGAGATTATTGCCCGTGATCCCGGTAATTTGCAACGCAGAGGGGATGCTGGCGAAGAGCTGGAAATCGTCGAATGGCGGCGCGATGAAAGGTAGCGTGTTTCGCCGTTGTTCTTACCCAACCTCCGACAACATCTGCCAAAACAGAACACAACTCCACCCCCCCATTCCCACCCTAATCCAAAACAACTTCCACCTCCATCTCCCTCCCCGCATCAAGCGTATACTCCTCCAACGTCTCCGGCCCACAAGACCCAGTCCCCAGCCCATGATGATACCAATCCAAATGTAGCACCGCATCTCCCCTCCTCTCCTTCCCTCTCAACTCAAACGGATGCTGCGCCTTCTCAATCTCCAAATCGCCATACCTCCTCGCACTGAAACTCGCCCCTTCAAACTCCCCCCATCGCGCACGCAGTAGTTTCTCTCCGTGCTTGTCACGACATTCGACCCAGCGAACATCCGTTCGATTCCCGTTCTCCTGGGGAAATTCGTAGTCCGTCCAGAGGCCGTCCAAGCTAGATTCCCATGTCCCCACTGATTGGCTCAGTTTCTTGTCACGGTAGGATTCCCCAGGTCCGCGACCGAACCATTTTACGGAGTCGATGCCCTTCACGGCGGAGACGAGCCCGAAGCGGGCCCATGCACACGGGAGGAGCTCGCCGCTGGGTTTGGCGTGGGCTTTGATTGCCAGTGTGTCTGTGGAGCTGGAAAACTGATAGATGGTCTTTGTTTCAAGGGCCCAGTTCAGGACGGGTGGGGCGATGCGGCTGCGGACGGTGATGTCGATGGTGCCGCCGTCTGCGGCGAATGACCAAGACGCTTGCTTGGGGTGATCTTTGGCTTGGTGTAGACGGCGGTCGATCCAGTTCCGGCCGAAGTCGCACCCCCGATCGTTGTCTGTCAGGGCGCGGAAGAGATCGAAGCGAAGTGACTCTGAGAAGACGCTAGATCCCGAGGGGCGTGTCCAGTTGCGAAGAGTGCCTAGTGTTAGGTCGAAGTCCCACCGAGAGCCAGCTGGGCTATTGATTGAGAGGAGACCGGGACTGAGAAGGGAGGCTGTTAAGGGCGCAGACTTGGGTGAGATCGTAAGTTGTTGAAGACAGATGAGACTCTGAGGGGTGGTGAGTTGGAGCTGGCCGGTAGCTATAGCATGCCCGGCAGTAGCCCAGCTAGTATCTTCAGCTAGGGTAAACTCCAGGTTCAAATGAGAGTCCGGAGGGTAGCTCTTAGGTAGTTCCTCGATCTCAAGAAGCGACTCTGTATGCGGTTTGATGTCTAAACCCGTTAGCAGAGGTTATCAGTCACATTTTGAGCCTGGAATACCTACTCTCCGGTATATCGACCGACCCCCCTGGATTTTCTCCTCCGTCGAAAACAACCCACCATCGACACTTGAGGTGGCCAAGGCCAATGAAGTCGTACCGGTTGATGATGCGCACTTTATTGCCGTCCTCCAAACCAAGAGTCTGCACCGGTTCAATCGCCTTCTTATACTCCACAAGGCCAGGTGTCGGAGTATGGTTCGAAAAGCACAATCCATCCATCACGAAATTGTAGTCGTTAGGATCATCACCAAAGTCACCCCCGTAAGCCATGTACTCCATTCCATCTGTCGTCTTCGCACTAAGCCCCTAAACACAGTCAGTATCGCAGCTCATCTCAAGCCCTCTGGCACTTACATGATTCGCCCACTCCCACACAAAGCCACCCATCAGCCTCGGGTACCTGTAGAAAAAATCAACGTACTCCTTGATCGCACCAGGCCCGTTCCCCATTGCATGAATATATTCGCACAGCACCAGCGGCTTCTCCCACTCTCGTTCCTTGGCAAACTTCTCTGTATCTCCAATCGAAAAGTACATCCGACTGAAGATATCTGCTGACTTTGCGTCGGAATCCGGCTCGTAGTGTACCAATCGGCTCGTATCTACGCTCTTTATGAACCGGTACATTTTCTCGTGGTTCCTGCCGTAGCCGGACTCGTTCCCCAAAGACCACAAGATGATACTGGGTCTATTGAAGTCGCGCATGACCATCTGACGGACACGATCGAGGTAGGCCTCTTCCCAGTCTGGGTTGTCAGATGTAAACTTGAGGCCATCACCGCCTACGACGAAGAGGCCGTGGCATTCGAGGTCACATTCGTCCAGAATCCAGAGACCTAGCTCGTCAGCAAGTTCGTAGAGACGTGGGTCGTTGATGTAGTGAGAGGTTCGGATGGCATTTATGTTGTGGCGCTTCATCAGGAGTAGATCGCGCTTCAGGAATTCGTAAGGGACGGTTCGTCCCGACTCAGGGTGGTGTTCGTGACGGTTGACACCTCTGAGCTTGACGGGCTGGCCGTTGACACTCCAGACACCATCAATTAATTCGGTGCGGCGGAAGCCAACTCGCTCAGCTAGGGCACAGCCTGGTATCTCGAGGAGTAAGTGATATAAATAGGGAGTCTCTGCGGTCCATTTGTGCGGGCTAGACACTGCCACTTCGAATGTGACTGAGTCTCCTCCTGATTGAGCCTCCTTGGCCAGCTGGTTGCCATCTGCATCCTGTAGCGTTAGAGTAACTTCGGCTGCAGTGTTCAGCTTCACATCAACACGCAGTGTGGCGTCATTATAGTCATCATCCAGAAGCGTCTGAATATGAAGGTCCTCGAAGTGTGTCTTGGGGAACTTGTGTAGCCACACATCTCGGAAAATACCACTGAGCCACCATTGGTCCTTACAGGTGTAAGTCGAGATTTCAGAATCTGGAACAGAGCGGACAACAAACCTGATCTTCTATGTAGCTGCCATTGCACCTTTGGTATACCTCGACTTGGAGACTATTGCGCTGGCCATCGAAGTGAACAGAGTTGGTGATATCGAACTCGCTCGGGTTTCTTGAGCCCTGAGAGTAGCCGATGTTGTGGCCGTTGAGCCAGACAGTGAAAGCGGAATCGACGCCCTCGAACCGTAGCCTCAGCTGATGGTGCTTGTCCTCTTCACTCAGATAGAACACCGTCACATAACGGCCGCACTCGTTTTCGTCAAGCGGGACCCGAGGCGGATCAACGGGAAATGGGAAGTTGAGATTGGTGTACTGCGGGCCCGTGCCATAGCCTTCCAACTGCCACATGCTAGGGACGTTGATCCAGCCCCACTCGCTGTCTTTCTCTAGCGCCTCGTACTGCTGCTGATGAAAGTCGAGAGGGCTCTCAAACGGCGACGAGAAGTGACGGAACCGCCACTTCCCGGAGAGGAGCTGGGCATTGGCCCGCGACACATCACGGGTGAGGGCATCCTCGCCGTTGGCATACAGGAAAAAGTGACTTCGTGGCGGAAGCGTGTTCCGATGAATGACTTTGAGGTTGTTCCAGTCGGGGATTGGGGCAGAGTGGACATGCATAGTGTTCACTGAGGAAGCGCCCGGAGTGGGCTCCTCCAGTGACGACATGGCACTAGGCTACAGCTGGACGTTCATCCGCTGTGTTTCGCGCGTGGGGGAAAGGCGGCCCGTCGACTCGCACCGATGAAAAACAATGGATTCAAGATTCTGGAGAGCGGACCTTCGAGGCTCGGCAACTCGCGATAAATTTAGAATGATCATGAACGGATGCTGACTTGAAGTCAACTGCATGTGTCGGACCTGCAGGCAATGGATACCCCGCATCGTGGTTGGTGCGGGGAAGATTGGGGAGAATCTGGGGAAGCTGCGACAGATCGGTTTTCGGGTTAGGGTTAGGAGTCGGTTGCCCACCCAACTGTGCTTCGTACCCCAACCCTAGATCGTCTCTGCTCCCCCATGTTCATCTCATCTCGTCCGATTCAACAACATGCGATCGCAACTCTCCGGTGTTGGACTCATACGTTCGACATGAGCCAAGGGCTCACTTGGATTGACACATATTCGTGCAAGAACCCTATTCACCGAGAAGCACAGCAGACGGACCCCGGCTGTCAACAACATACATGTAATCATCGCGCGTCTTGAATTTGTCGCCGTGAGATTGCACAGTTGCTTCAGGCATCTCATACCGACGGAATGACTTCCCACCTCAGCAAGTCGCTGTCTTGCCACCCCGGTATCGCGGAAGAAGACATTCCAGCATCCAGTGCAGCGTCCAGCGTCCGCTGTGGTGGATCGAGAGCGTAACACTGGCAATTCGGGAACCGGCAGAGCCACGCAACCTCCCGATCGACCTCCACTGGAGTGATTCGTGGGAATTTTGGCTTCCGCTCAATCCACTCTGCTCCATTTTCGATCCGACGAGTTGCGGCCCAAATCCAGGAACCAGAGCACGCAGGAACCTATGGTAGCATTTCCGAGTCGACCTGCCGCCATGCTATCCGGGAACGTGGGTTGAGAGGATTGGTTCAGTGGTTTCGCTGCGGGAGGCCATATTCTGCCGGTCGATCACTTTTATGTCGCCAGCCATATTAAACCGCCATGAGTCCCGAAACTCACACTGGGGGGCCAGCCAGTACGACTCTCGGGACCTCCGCTCATTTTCGCCATGAAGTTTCTCCCGGTGCTCCAGCTGCTCCTCGCAGCGGCCGCCTTCTCGTGGCAGAATGTCAAGATCGGCGGCGGAGGCGGCTTCATCCCCGGCATAGTCTTTCATCCAACGGCCAAGGGCGTCGCCTACGCACGAACCGATATCGGCGGCCTCTACAGACTCAACGTCGACGACTCCTGGACCGTCGTCACCGATTCTCTGGCCACGGATGAAAGATGGTAGGTCTCCCTCTTTGCAGGCAGCTGCGCATCATGGTTGACAAAACCATCAAGGGGCACATGGGGCGTCGACACCGTTGCGCTGGACCCTCAAGATCCGAACAAGGTCTACGCCGCTGTTGGAATGTACACTAACAGTTGGGACCCCAATAATGGAGCTATTATCCGCAGCGCTGATAAGGGAGCTACCTGGTCTACTACCACCTTGTCGTTCAGGGTCGGCGGTAATATGCCCGGCCGCGGCATGGGGGAGCGGCTTGCCGTGGATCCTCGTAACTCCTCGATCATCTACTTCGGGGCCCGTAGCGGGAATGGTCTCTGGAAGAGTGTCGACGGTGGCGCTACCTTCTCCAGGGTCTCATCTTTCACCCAGACTGGTACCTTCATCCCCAATCCCAGTGATGCCTCTGGTTACGGGTCCGATAAGCAGGGTCTAGCCTTTGTCACCTTCGACTCCACCTCCACCGTTGCGAACGGAGCGACATCTCGCATCTTCGTCGGAACCGCCGATAATATTACCGCGTCCGTCTACGTATCCAACGATGCCGGTGCCAGCTGGAGCGCCGTCCCCGACCAGCCCAATAAGTTCTTCCCGCATAAATGCAAACTGCAACCAACCGAAAAGGCACTCTATTTCACATACAGTGACTGAACTGGTCCATACGATGGCACACTAGGTGCCGTGTACCGCTACGATATTACCAACGGCACCTGGAAGAATATCACGCCGGTCTCGGGCGGGGACTTGTTCTTCGGTTTCGGCGGGCTTGGTGTCGATATGCACAAACCCGGAACACTTGTGGTAGCGACTCTCAACTCCTGGTGGCCTGACGCACAGCTGTTTCGGACAACCGACTCGGGCGCTACTTGGTCCAAGATCTGGGAATGGGACAACTACCCCGACTAGAACTGGTACTATGGTCTCCACACAGACAATGCGCCTTGGATCAACGCCGGATTTGTTTCCCAAGACAGCAAGAGGCTGGGCTGGATGATAGAGGCTCTTGAGATTGACCCGACGGATAGCGATCATTGGCTATACGCCACGGGGCTGACGCTCTATGGGGGCCGGGGCTTGACCAACTGGGATAAGCCGTCGAGGAATGTGTCGATATCGGTGCTAGCAAACGGCATCGAGGAGATGGCTGTGCTTGGGCTTGCTTCTGCCCCGGGTGGCTCAGAGCTACTTGCTGCTGTTGGTGACGATAACGGCTTTACGTTCAAGAGTAGCAGTGACCTGGGGATACCGCCACAAACACCCTGGATGACCCCAATGTGGACGACCTCCAGCGATGTTGGTAAGTGTGAAGAAGAAATCTAATGCAAAATTAGCGAAACTAACATCCCTACTTTAGATTATGCTGGAAACAAGCCCACCAACATTGTTCGAATCGGCAACTCGGAGGGCGCGCAGCAAGTTGCGCTCTCTTCAGACGGTGGCGCAAAATGGAGTGTGCAAAGCGGCGCAGGAACCACGCAATTTGGTGGTTTCGTGGCATATTCAGCTGATGCTGACACAATAGTCTGGTCGTCTTCCAACGCGGGCGTCATCCGCTCGCAAAACCAGGGGACATTCACCTCGGTGGCTTCTTTGCCGTCCGCAGCCGTCATCGCCAGCGATAAGCGCAACAACACAGTCTTCTACGCCGGAGCCGGTATAACCTTTTACCGGAGCACCGACACGGGCTTGAATTTTGTCGCCGTAACTGGTGCATTGGGGACTACCAAATCAGTGCGAGATATCGTAGCGCATCCCAAGATAGCAGGTGAGGTGTGGGCAAGCACGATTGTAGGGTTGTTTCGCAGCCGCGATTACGGCACGACATTTAGCCCTGTGGGCGCAGGTAGTTTGAGCAACACGCAACATATTGCGCTCGGCCTAGAGGCTGAATCGGCATGGAACGTCTACGCACTCGGCCAGGGGGCGGCCGGAGCGAAGCTCTATGCCAGCGGCGACGACGGTACCACATGGGTCGATATTCAGGGGGGCCAGGGCTTCGGCGCGATTTCGTCGTGCCGGCTGGTTGGAAGTGCTAATGTTGCCGGACAGGTATATGTTGGAACCAACGGGCGTGGCGTCTTGTATGCGAAGGTGGTTGTGGGAAGCGGAAGCGGGAGCGGGAGCGGAGGAACGACCTTTGTGACATATTCGACGGCACGCCCGAGTACGACGTCCTCATTACCGACCTCAGCGGCGAGTTCTACCCCGAAATTCGAGGTGACCACAAGTAGCGCAAGCAGCAGGGCAAGTAGCAGCAAAACAGCCACTTCCACGTCCACATCCCAGACACCAGCCACTACTACCCCTACCACACCGCTGGCAAAGCAGTGGGAGCAGTGCGGAGGAAACGGCTGGAAAGGGACATCAGTGTGTGCGTCACCATGGAGCTGCAAATCTCAGAATGACTGGTACTCGCAATGCCTCTGATCCGAACACGGACGAGGCGTTGGCCGATGTTCTTCCGGAAGGAGCGGGAAGGAGCGGGAAGCAGCGGGAAGCGGTGGGAGCGTGTTCATGTTAGGTACTCACCCCTGCACGTGCCTCTCGGTGACTCGGTGAGGGTATTCCCGGCTTGTACAAATAAATAAAATACCGCTTGTAATTTTGGATCAAGTGTTGGACATTTTGTTGGTTTCTCTACAACCATTTGCAGGGAGGTCGATCGGGCCGGCTGCTGCACTCCACCTGACGCCGACCATGCGCTCGGTACGACCACTCTTTCCGCATCGGGCACGCAAGGGCGGTCTGATTCGCTAGCCTGAACGAAACCTGGTCAGTGCATTGGACCCACTTGCCCTAACGCTAACGTTAGCGCGCGTTGAAGGTCAGCCAACTTGCCGAGATCGCGAGTCTGCCTTGCAAAAGCCAATTTCAAAGCTTTTCTCCCCCAATCTGACGCAAAACAAAGCGGCATTTCATGCTCCATGTGCCGTTTTTTGTGAACAGGAAAAAAAAATTCAGCGTGGCATCTTATTCCCGCGCCGTTGGGCAAACTCAGCTGACGGGACCGTGTAGACGGGACCGTGGCCCCCACGCGGCTTGCCGCATGCACAGAGCCGCGTTGCACACATTACACATGCAAAAAAAATGGTCGGGTCGGGTCATGTCGAGTCACGACGACACCACATTGAAAAAAAATTTGTGTGTTCGTTGTGTGACGGCTGGTCGCGTCGGGCTAGTGTGTAGGTGGTTACCGTGCTCTTTAATCATCGCATATTACATATTATCTACAGGCAAGGTACGTACGCACCCTCACCGCCTCGTCCGCCTGTGTACCTACCTGTTGGGTACCGTATGGACTATGGGCGTCAAGGATCCGACCTTGAAATCATGTGGGAAGGAGAGCTAGCTATGTGGCCAAGGTCGAGCCGTAGAGGCGGAATCGGTGCTAATTGGACGGCATGTGGACTACTACGCAGCAGTGCATAGTGGCAAGCGGCCGAGGATGACGGCAATCTGAGGAGCTGCGGGTGTTTGGGTTGCGCTGTTGGGAGACGGGGACATGGAACGGGTGAAACCACGGTTCGCTGAAATGATGAAATGACGATCAGGTAGTCGGGATGGATTGAACTGGGGTCGTCGTGCTGTACCTAGAGGTGGTGAGGGACGAGGGTTGAGGGGCGAGGGGCGAGGTCAGGTGCGCCTGCCGTTTTATATAAAATACCCCTTGGGTATCAGAGATGGCCTCGACACCACCCCGCCCCCGTCTGCTCGCTCCAGCTACCCCGAGTCAAAGTGACAACCCCCACGACACCATGGACGAGCCCAGTGTAGAGTGGCTCGCCTTCGACGCCGCAAACCCACACCTCAACATCAACAGCACAGACTCGCCCCCCTTCCCCAGCCCCACCACCTTCCGAGACGCCGTCAACACCGCCAAAGAATCCTCTGTCCGCGCCCTCCTCGCCAAAACTGACCTTCCCCACCGCGTATCGGTCACCGACAGCCTCATCCCTACCCGTGACGGCGCGACTATCCCCGTGCGCATCTACCGCTTTAAACATGAACACAGCCACAACTCTCAATTCTTACCAGCAGCATTCCTCTACTTCCACGGCGGCGGCATGCTCCTCGGCACGCCTGCCACAGAAGACCTTCTCTGCAGCAGGTGGTCCTCCCTCCTCGGCCCAGATTTTGCCATCATCTCCGTGTGCTACCGCCACACGCCGGAGTATACGTACCCCACGCAGCAGAACGATGCGTGGGATGCGCTGCAGTGGGTCTTTGAGACGGCCGGGGAGCTGGGGGTTGATACGGGGAGGGG
>Ga0247780_1000736_pt1 | contig 27078 bp, 34 predicted proteins | sample UWRJL079202R5_FD_179927 | JGI IMG/M metagenome (GOLD analysis project Ga0247780, IMG submission 179927) | Plant litter microbial communities from Arlington Agricultural Research Station in Wisconsin, United States - UWRJ-L079-202R-5 | ecosystem: Environmental > Terrestrial > Plant litter >... | reverse complement strand
GCGCGGAGCGCAGCTATATAGGCGGAGACCCGCCTCCATGGGAGCGGTGGTCTGGGCTCTCAGCCCAGACCCACTTTGGGGCCTTAGCCCCGTGACACCACGGGCTGCAATATCCGACTCTCGGGAGAACCGACGCAGCTTTCCAATCACCCCACGTCAGCTGGGCTTCACAGACGACTCGGACAAAGCGCCGCTAACGCCTCTTAACGAGAAGTTCCAAGGCTACCGGAGCCCGCAGACAGCTAGGCCAGATTCGATCGAGAGCGTTGAGGATTTGGTTACAAAGGTCCTCCATACCGACGACGACAGCAGTCTCAATCCATGGACGTTTCGCATGTAGTTCGTCGGCATCGGCCTCGGTATCTTTGGCGCCATCATGGAAACAATCTACTTCTTCCGGCCCGTCACGTTGGACGTGTCGAATATTTTCTTGGCCCTCTTGAGCTACATCCTCGGCATTTTCCCGGAGTGGGCCATCCCTAAGAGCGGCCTTGTCTGTCGGTGGCTCAACCCACACCCCTTTAACATGAAAGAACACGCCGCCATGGTGGTCATTGCCTCGTCCGCAGACCAAACCGCCCTCGCCGTCGAAGTCATTGCCGTCCAGCGGCTATTTTACGATGCCGCCCCGAACGTTATCGTATCAATCCTGATTGCCATCTCCTCGCAGTGTGTTGGCTATGGTTTCGCTGGGCTGCTCCGCCGCGTCTTGGTCTACCCTACCAAGATGGTTTGGCCAAGCCTATTGCCCATGAACACGCTGCTCGAGACACTACATCGCGGCCGGCGGGAGACAAAATACCGACTCCAGTTCTTCTGGATAGTTCTTGTTGCCATCTTCTTCCGGGATGCCCTGCCACAGTACATGATGCCCCTACTGACCAGCATCAGTGTCTTCTGTCTGGCCAAGCAGGACATGTGACGGGGCTGGCGTTACATACGCTAATGCAGGGAACTGCTACAACTGCCCGCTACACCAAAAGGTATGTGCAAGTTGACTAACCGCTAGTCATCTTGCGAGTTCCCACTTATTACCAACCCGTTACAGGACAGCCTTGTTTTCACCAACATATTCGGCGGATCGAATGGCAACGAGGGCCTTGGGCTTCTGTCTCTCGGCCTCGACTGGCAGTTCATTTCCAGCAAGCCGCTCTGGACTCCCCTCGCTACCTTGACAAACGGCCTCTTTGGGTACATTATCTGCATCGCGCTCTACATCTATGTCTACTCTACCACAACCTCTGGAAGGCCCAAGACTTCCCGTTCTTGTCCCAGTTGCTGTTCTCGCAGGATTCTACCAGCGCAAATTACGTCATCTACAACCAGACGGAAGCCCTCGACGATACGAACAGGCTGCTAGCCTCTGCGCTGGAAGAGGAGGGAATTCTCTTTTTTTTGGGGGGGGGGGGGGGCTGGGACGCACTACAACCAACGCCGCCAATCCCAAGGGCAACAAACAGACTCTCAAGTGCACCTCCCTTCGAGATCGTAGGTGCACTTGCTATTTTGTTTTGCGCAGTTCGTGCATTTTGTGCCGTCAGGGTGCTCGACTACGCCCTTTTTTTCAGGCACCTACGCCATGTTTCTCTTCACGACCAATCTCGCCGCCACGGCAACCATACGCCATATTCTGCTCTAGAACCGGGACGACATCAAGATGGGGTATCCCTTCCTTTCGCCAAGCAGCCTTCGCCGGACTTTGTCTCCGCGGTCCTGGAACCTGAAGTTCTGGCAGCCGCGAGCCAACACCGACGACCAAGAAACTCACAAGGAGAAAGACCCTCATTATCGGCTGATTTTGGCGTACCCAGAGTGCCCTAGCTGGTAGTACATCTGCATCCTTGTCCTGTCCGTCGTCATGGGCCCCGCGGCAACGTACGCCTCGGAATTGACTTTACCATAGTACGGCTTAACTTCTTCACCAGCATCATCCTCGCTGGCACCTTCATCCTCTTCTTTGGCGCGCAGGTCGCTCTTTCCAGCTTTCAAGGGAATGTCCAGCCCATTGTCCAGATGGTGGCTGGCTATCTCCATCCCGGCCAGCCGCTGGCGAACATGTACTTCACCCTGTTCGGATACAACTCGGTCCTGCAGGGCATCAGCATGGTGCAAGACTTGAAGTTTGGCCAGTACGCCAAACTGCCTCCCAGAGCAATCTTCTCTGCGCAAGTCACAGGTACACTGATCGGCGCTGTTGTCAACTATATCATGATGATGGCATCACCACTAACCAACGGGATATCCTACTCTCCATCCAGGGCACCAACGTCTGGTCGGGCCAAAACATCCAGCAGTTCACCTCACAGGCTATCGTATGGGGGGTTCTAGCTACCCCCCGGCGCCCGCTACGAGCTGGTGCCCATGGGCCTGATCCTCGGATTCCTACCACTCATCATCTTGCACACGCTTCACCGCGCCTACCCGACAGTGGGCTTCGCCAACGTCAACGCGCCCATCGTGCCGCGTATGCGGGGATTCTGAGCGTTGGCATCTCCTCTTCCATGCTGTCCTACTTCCTCATCGGCTTCGCGAGTCAGTTTTGGCTGCGCCGCTGGAAGCCTGATTGGTTCATCAAATATAACTATGTGCTTGCTGCCGCGCTTGATGGGGGAACGCAAATCCTTTTTTTTTCCTTTTGACATATACCGTTCTCGGCGGGGTGGGACCTGAGATTAGGTTTCCTATGTATTGGGGTAGTAACGCGGAAGGGAATTTTGAGTACTGTATGAGAGATCCTGGGGCTGTTAGTGTTGCGGCCGGTGCTGTGGATCTGGATGGGTAAGGGGGTCATCACTTGCATCCGGTTTGTTACTAGAACTTTCATTAGAGCAATTTTCCCTTCTTACAAGGAGCAAGAAGCTTGGAAACTGCATGTGTGGTACCTGGAATCCGTGCAACACTTTTGCGCAATCCCGAGACACATCGAGATGACCTCGAGTTGAACGCATGTTTCATATCCCGTCATATGTGGGAGCGCTCATCACCTTGCCCTGACTAGAAAGACATCTTCCTGGTTCTATCCTAAGGGAAAACTACACCAGGGCATTCCAATTCCAGTTGGGATGTGTCGCAGGTTCGGGGGCGGGGCTTCTGGTGCGTTTCGGCCTGTTTTGATGATGGGAAACCTGGAAGCGACAGTAGCGCTTCAATCAACAGCATGGTAAATACCTGGCTGATACCTAACTTTGGTGACGAGGATGGCACCGCTCTGACGGTGTCGTCGGCCCCTTGGCGAAGGTCAAAACAAGCTTCGACGCACAGGGTGTGTGCAGTGCCGAGCAGACCTGCGTTTCAGATCCATGAAGAGCGGCAGCAACAGGTCGGCAAAACTTGCCTCCCCAGGTTGGAACCATGCGGGGCAATTGATCCGCGGCCTTGTCAGTTGTCAGGCTTACCCAGGGAACGGCCACAGGAGAATGCTGTTGCTATTTCTGGATTGCATGGTTTTGCGGTACTTTGGAATACAGCACATACATCGGTCTGTCCCTCACTATGGCCTCTTCAGGGCCCAAACGGCAAGACTGCAGCGGAAGTGCTGTGACATGACCACAAAACGATCAACGTTTGGCGCTAGGTCGTCCATTTAGCGTTCCGGGTTTTAGACGCCACGTTCCAGGATCTTTCCAGAATGCCCAACGCAACAAACTAGATAATATAAGAACTGGCTCCAAGCAACAGCCCAGGACATCGCTGCGCAAGTATCCACCTGCCCATCTGCACCCTCTCAGCATCTCAGCATCCAAGTCACACGCAATCCTCTTTTTGCCTATTGCAAGGACTGTCTTCTATCTTACACAATGCATAGCATCTCAACCGCCGCGGCCTTCATCACGGCACTAGCCGCCATCGCATCCTCCGAGGAGCTCAAAGCCAGCGATGTCCCCCAAGCATGCACAACCATCTGCGGCCCCATCGTCACCTTGACCAACACGTGCGATATCGACCCCAACATGAATAGCACTCGACGTCGTGGGATGCTTCTTCGACGCGACGCTGAAGGCGATACCAACGGAGTGGAAGAAGACGGGCCGGATGAGGCGATCGAAGCGCAGTGCATCTGCAAGAATACCAGCTTCAATGTGGGCCGTGTCGTGGCTCTTTGTGTAGCGTGTCTTGTGCAGAATAAAGGCAAGACGGAAGGTGAGATATACTATTCCTCCACTCAATTCAAGCCCCCGTTTCTCCGTTTCCTGACAAGTGAATTTCCAGATATGAGCAGAATCATGTCGCAGTGCAGTTTCACATCGACGACATACGTTCCCGCTGCCACGTCGGCCGTGGCGGGCGTGACTGTCCAGGCGACGAAGCCAGCCGTGCCTACTGGTGTTGGCTCTAACACTGCGAAAACGTCCGGCACCGCGGCGCCCAGCGCGACGAAGGCGGTCCCAGGAACATCAGCTAGCACGCCGTTGCTCGGCGGGCCTAGATATAGGATAGTGGTAGCAGCAGTTCTAACCTTTGCCTTCGCATCGTTTCTATAATTAGCCCGGGATGGATTTGTATTTCGGTATTGCTGAGCTATTCCCCCACCAAGCTCGGGCACACTCCAACTATCACAATAACATTGGCCCTGTCCATGTGCCATTAACCTTGATGCCGTACACGAGCTTGCCCTGACTCCAGTACACCAAAACCAATGAATCGTCAAAACATGACACCGCCAGCGTCCCGCGTCCCTCATCAACCAGTTGCAAGCCCGTTAGGTTCTTGTAAGTAGGTTCCACCTGAGAACTATCCAAGACGTTTCCCGTCTGGTGTATTTCTGTGATGCTCCCGCCGTGGGTATCCGCATACAGCGCATGGTATTCGAATTTGCGCGGGTGTGCGCAGGCCGTCAACGTTATGTTTCGACTCCAGTATGCGTTACTCTCTCGTAGGCTCCAAGACAATGCTGTGAATTGGTATGAGAAAAAGGCACTTAGGATACTATTATGAATGAAAGAAGCCAAGCGAAATAAAATAAAATATAAAATATAAACAGGAGCAGGAGACTTACGTCCGAACCACGTCGTTGCATTCCACCACGTTTGCAGTAATGACTCCGCATCCCCGAAGAAGACAACATATTGTTGTCCAGGCATCTCGGCCGCGGCCATGGTTGATAAGGTCTCGTCGTTAGTGCTAAGCTTTGATACGGATGTGATAGTGACATCCTCAGTCAGGCTCTTATAGCTCAGCGTCTTTCGGACGATGCCTCCGCTAGTAGTACGGTAGTAGAGAACCATGTCCTGGGTACCGGTCTCGTTGCGCTGAAACGGTGAAACGGCCAGCGCGGCCTCGTTGACCTCGACCTTGTGCATGTCGTACCGCTTCTAGCCTCTACTACAAATTCAGGGTTAACGCACAAATAGCAACCTCGCCGCCTTCCTAGGAGACCCCTCCTTTCCCCGCATCATCATGAACGCCACGCAAGGCGAGAAGATCATCCGCCTCCAAAACCTCTTCAAGACGTACTCCTCCCTCGGCTTCACCAAGGTGTCGGACCGCCCCGTCGCCGTGGATGGCATCTAGAACCGGTTGCTCAAGGCCTTTGACATCCAAGGCGGCTCAGACTGCGATCCCGCCGACACCCATACCCCGTGTTTGCCCTACAACCTTGATGACTCGGGCAAGCGTAGCAGCTGGAGTAAATGGGGATTCTTTTCGCCGGGTCTGGAATGTCCGCAGGGTTGGACGACAGCAACATCGATAAGCTACGGGATGACGATAACTGGACCCGAGAAGTCGGGCTTGGAAGGGGCACTCTCCCTTCTTGATGTAGGCGAAACCGCAGCGATGTGCTGTCCTGTGGGAATCCCACTCAACCGGGTGTCCCTTCCAGTCCTCGACCGTGCTTGCATATTAGACGAGTTCAAATCGGAGTATCAAGTAATTCCCTGCTACGGTAACAGTGGTATGAAGACATTCACAGTCACCATTAGTTCCTGCACATCAGTGTCGCTGTATACGGTTGCCCCTGTCGTGCAGCTGGTCTGGCAACCAACCGATAAACCGACTTCTAGCATCACGACTTCCGACGAAACAAACACCAGCAGTGATATTTCCAGCAGCTCAGCTATCGGCAGTTCAGCTATCAGCAGTCCACCGAGCAGTATTTCACCCAGCATGAGCCCAGTCAACAGCAACTCGGCCAGCAGCAACTTGGATACCAACGGAGAAACTCCTAGCATTTTAACCCACAGCCGCCCAACTGCTAATACGGTAACCGGAGACGGAACGACAGTTATACTCGGCTCAAGGCAGACCGTATCTAGCGCCACTAACGATTACCCACCAGGACTGTCCTCAGCAGAGCTAGCTGCGATCATTATCTGCAGTTGCATCTTTGCAATCGCGCTAGGGAGCGGATTTGGGATGTGGTATGCCCGCAGGAGAGCAAGGAATAAGAAAGCCGCCTCAAAGATTCAGGATAACCAAGAGAAGGCCGCGGAGAAGAATACAGACGAATATCACCGCCCTCATAGCTGAGTTATCGGGGATGAGCCAGACAAGAGGTTTGGCCTTGACTAAGACGAATGCTGAATACCTATCGCACATGAAGCCAGTTTCAGTTTTTTCGGGGAGCAAGGATGGGAGAGCGATTCTAGAGACTTTGATATCTCGTCATGGGGGACTATCATGAGCTCGATGTCAGTTAATCAATCAGTGTGGTTTATAGGGACATCGTGTCGCATAATTTCAGAGCGAGATTCAAGACAAATTCGGGCATAAAGCAGTTGGCCCCAACTGCCGCCAATCATTGCCACTAGCTCAAGAGAAGCACAAACACTCTATCTCGCAGCTCCAGCTGCCCAACCTCGCCCGCCTGAGACTCACGCATTGCCGTTCAGCATCATATCATACACCAATGCCTGATCACGGAACAAGTTTCGATAAACGATACCTACTTCTTGGGCACCCATCAAGTTTCCTCTCTCCACGCGTAACTTCGCCCACCACAAAGCTCGAGCAATTCAAGTATCATACCCAGTAACCAGCACTCATTGCCATCAATACCCCCGTTCACTCATGCACTCACGTCGCTAGGAGGAGTTTAGCAGCGTGATTATTTTCGTACGTTTCGTCAAACACCATGAACGTGACCCGGCTGTCCTAGCCAACCATCAGCTTCTGTGGGTTGAGGATCACTTCAAGGCATAGAATATGCGACAACCCGACGAAGCGATCTGGCCACCCCAAAATGAAGACCGACGAGCAGTCAGGGGGTTTAGCAGCGGGGGATCCATACCTCGGTGATAAAGAGTCAACCCTCTCCGCCTCAACAATGGTCGCTCCCGGTCAGTTCTCATGACCAATGGATCTCGTTGGTTGAACCTGCGAAATGGCATGACGCGGCATCACCTCGCACATACATTTATTGGTGGATCGAGAAGTGAAAATGGTCAGTGGCTGATGTTGTGGACCGCCAATATCACTGCTGATTGCCATGATTTCAGGCTCTCATCTCAATGCTTATCTCCAACGTGACCCCAGGGTTCTACGCTCGCGAGGCCGTCTTTGCGAGCCAGTCAGATGAATTCATTTCTGTGAATCCACTGGATTAATCATCCCGCCAGAACGGGTGTCACCATCTGGAATACCACAAGTCTCTTGGCCGAAACCAATCCTGAGACAGCAGCTGGCGCCCGTATGACGTCCATGGTTGCCCTCGTCCTCATCGGGAGCTGGCATTGCGCCCGGAACCCTCCATGAGTTTGCCTGTCAAATATGATAAGCCCCGGAATCACGCACTCAGTATGACAGAAATGGTGCTGTGTACCACCTGTCGGTTTAGCGGCAGGCCTTCAGGACTCGACGGCGGGTCGAAGGACGGGACAGATGGATCACAACAGCTAGACGCTGCCCACAAACATTTCTCCACTCACGCAATCATTCCGACGGCGTGTGGGGTTTCATTGCCGTCCAACGCGACCTTTCTTGCGTTGTTTTTGCTCGCCGAAAACAGTGTCCACCACAAGGCGTCTCAGATGGTGGCGCAGTCGAATGCTGAAGAAATCAGGAACTAGGCACCTGGTAGGTAATCATATACGAGCTTCGCCGCATCTCTGGGATAGTCCAGGGTGCAAGCCCGAGCTGCTGCAAAATCTTATGGTCTAGCTTCTCCTTGCTGAGACAGCAAATTGATGAGATGTGCGGTGATAAGGCCGGGAAGGCCACGGTTAGTCCAGTCAGTCCTCTTCCCCTCTTCCTTGCCCGCCTTGTGGCCCCGCCAAAGCGGTAGATCGTTGGCTAGAACTCCTTGCAGTTCATTCCGCTCAAAGAGCGACGACCCTAATTTCTCGTCGGCAACATTATCTTGGGTTTCTACTCGAGAGTCTAGAGGTTTTGGCAGCAATGGCTGATGACATCACGCCGGGCACAAAGACCGTCGTTAACACCATCTGGACCATCGTATGGACCATGTCCGACGTTTCCGACTCGGGCTCACCTACGCGGTATAATTTTGGCCCGCTAACAACTTCCTATACCTTCCCACCCAACTGCAACCGATGCGTCGGCCCGGATGAGATAGCCTTTGCAGATGAATCAAAACACGCACTTGTCTGCAGTCTTTACGACTCCCCGGATTGCTTTGACAGGCCCGACATGTGCCGCAATCACATCGTTGACGGTGCAGGAGACGGTCAAGCGTGGAGGAAATGGGGGTTCTTCTCGCCAGGGCTGCGCTGCCCAGATGGATGGACGACGAACACACACATAAGTCACGGGATGAGAGATGCGGCTTTCTTCAATACTGCGCTTTCCCTCCTCAGTAAGAGTGAAACTGCAGCCTTCTGTTGCCCTGGAACGCTTGTTGTCGCCCCAGAGCAGGGTGATGAGATTCCACACCACCATGTCTGCACAGCGCCCATATTGATGAGCAGCCCGAATTATATGAAGGACTGCCCGGGAAATGTCGTTACCGTGAAGCCTAGGACGGACGTCGATGTGGCCTATTCGGTAGCTCCCATCATACAGCTCGTTTGGCAGCCTACCGACTTGACAGAGACAGCATCGCCGGTTCCCCCAACTACAGCCTTCAGTGCTGGGGCAGGTAGTGCATCCCGAGTTGCATCAGCCACCTCATCGGCCCCGCAGAAAACAACACGCACCGCGACGCCTCAACTATCCCCACAGGCGCAGATAGCACTGATCACAGTCGGCACTACCATCCTCGCTATCGCTCTGGGGCTTGGATTGGGGTTCGGATGGCGGAAATATCAGCGCCTCAGAGCGCAGCATCAGGGCGACGGGGTTGTGGAGAAAGATGGAAACGAAAGCCGTGCGATTCCCAACGAGATCATGGGGAAGGAGGCCCCCGAGCTCGACGCCATGACGCCGCCAACGGAGTTGCCATAGACATACTTGGGAACCGAGGGGATATTTGAGCTGGGCGCAGACGCGATCTCGCCTGTCTCCCCTGTGAGTGCGCCTCTCCTGTGACAGCAATGGGGAGCAAATGGCAACCCTTCCAGCCAGGCAGCCAACAGGGTAATTCAGGGAAGGAGGATCGGGGGTAATAACAAGCAGCTAGACCGGGATCTCTCCATACTCTACTTCACAAGGATATGATCAGTGGTTGTATTTGACGTCATGTCAAGGTAGCACCTATTCCAATCTAGGTATGCAGTTCGAAATAAGCATAAACAAACGCCATGTAATATGCCTCACTACCCAAGAACCCCTGAATGCAGTCGCTCTTTTCCGCTCTGGTATCCAAATATCCAAATGTACAAATGGTCTTGTGTCTTGCCCCCTTTACAGCATCAATGCACCTGCAGCGACAGCAGCTAGACCTGCGAAGCTGAAGCTGAGGGAGTTCCGTCCGGCACCGGACTTGCCTGTTGGAGTTCTACCTCCAGCAGGCCCCGGGCCAACATCCGTGACATCCGGGCTAGAGCCAGTGAATATGTTGGTTGGTTTGCGCGTCGAAGTGGCATCAAAGCCGGCGCCGATCTTGGTAGCAGAGGGGACGGCAGTGCAGTCGCCAGTAACAGAAGGCACAGCGTTAGCGCCAGACCCAATCGACACAATCTTGGAGCCGCAGTCAGCTGCCTGCGCAAGGTGCAGATTACGGTTGTCCTGGTCGTGCACGACGTAGGCGGCGCGCAAGAACGAGTCGCCCAGCACGGGCTCGTCGTCATCCGGGAGCACGCCCAACACGCACAACCCGCTGACCTGCCAGATGAAGTCGGCGTATGACACGGCGATGCGCTTCGTGTTGAAGTAGAAGTCGACCGACCCTGACTGAGACGCCACCTCGCAGTCGACAACGTAGAAACCGCTCGAGGGGTCGAACTGTGCTGTGGGGAACGTTTCACCAAAGGCCTGGAAGATGGGGGTTGGCAGACGGCTCAGGGTGCCGCCCGAGTCGGGGAACACGGTGATCTCGATCTCGCCAGAGCGGTCGGATGTTCCGTCCGGGAGGGTAATACCCACACCCGTCAGCACGATCCAGTACCGGTCAGCACCGCTCTTGATCCGCGAGGGGCTAACCATAGGGAGCTTCTCGAGCTTGCCCACAAATTTGCCCGTGTCTAGTCCACCGAAAATAATGGCGCCCTCGGGCTCTGTCACGCCCCGCAGGTCAAGACTGAAGGCGCGCGACTTGATGACGCCCTGGGACTTCATAGTATCAAGGACGAATGGGTATAGATCGGGGTCTTTGGGGTTGATAGCCGGCGAGAGGCCGAGGATGCCCAGTGGGATGTCATGCGACTGGAAGCCGACGCCGAGGATCTGTTGGGTGATCTGGACGGCTGCGGAAAACGAGGGTCAGCGATCGCGGGAGACAAAAGGGGCGACGCAACTTACTGCCAATGGCGACGGTATCTCTGATATACTCAATGCTAACATTGCCTTTGCCGTAACTGAGGACATCGGCGAAGCCGGTCGCATTGAGGGTCTTGCTCTTTCTGTAGTCGAACTGCGGGTACTTCTTGCACTCCTCCGGGATGTTGGCCGTTGCGCAGGTCGGGTTGACCCAGAGGTCGGGCGAGCCGGTATCGAGGATGAGCGTCAGGGTCTGCGCGGGGGTTCCGATCGAGACGTCGATGCAGTACTGCGTGCCCAGTCTGTGGTTGGCGACTGGTGCCTCGAATTGCCGGCGACGAAGACTCGGGAGGCCCGAGATGGCGTTGACACTGGCCCGGACGAAACCGTCACCCCGCGTGATGACGGAGCGCGGTCGCTGCGACTCCACCGCCGCGACCGCTGGCGACAGGAGCGCCAAGGACAGAGCGAGTGGCAGCATGCTGTCGTCCGGTGGGCTAATCAATACAAAGAAAATAATCAGTCCAAGTGAAGAGACACCCGCGTGGCGCGCAGCCTCAGAAACGCCATGATGCGTCGATATATACCGGACGACATCATCAGCCAGCCAAGAGAAAGCTTGCAGCTCGCATTTGCAACCTCCATTCCGCATTGGATGGCGGCAGGGGAGCGTGACCGGGTGTCTCTGCCGGGGTACTCAGCCGCAAACCGGCGAGCAGCAGGCCAATGAATGCGTCTCTTGTCCGCCACGAGTGGCAGGAGCCCCGTCCAAGACAAATTCCCATGACAAAGATGAGATTATTGAGTGGCCCAGCTGGAAGCAAAGCGCCAAGTAGCCCCTTACCCCCTGTGCCCGCATCAAAATCACGAATGGCCGGGGGTAGGGCCTAGACTCTCTCCAAAGCCAAACGCCGCCACAACCCCGCGATTTTGGTTCGCTCACGCACTTTCCAGGACCAGAATCCTGCTTCGACGGTATTGCTGACAGCAGGTCACACAGCAGGTGTGCGCATTGCCGGTTGTCTGGACAGGAGATGACTGGCGATGCGGTGCTACGGTGTTGCAGCCCGAACAGCAGCGTTTGCGTAACACACCAGCACCGCAGATGGCACAAACATAGGGCCTCTGGGGGTTTCAAGTGATGCTAACCCCTTTGCGGTGGCGCCTGCAAGACACGTGTTGGGACGACTCTGTCTAGTACATTTCCCGAAATTTGGAGCTGGAGCTAAAGAGGCGCAGCCATTGGGTTGCAGAGCCGCAGCCCAAGAACGGGATGGGAGGCCTGCCAGGGTTTGCACACTTCCTCAACTGCGAACACGAGCGCCACGAAGGGTCAACATCGCGACATTTACTATCATCGGGTTGACCGGCTTTTTTTGGAGTGATAACACACTCCGCAACCATCCCTTCGTTCCGTCGTGTTTACATCCCTCACATTTTTCCTGTGCACAGACATACACCAACTAGGTAATTACGTACACAACTGCATCGGAAAGCGCAAACGACGTCTCCGGTCAAATGCCCGCTCGATCCTAGCCATTCTCGAGTGCTCTTTGGTAATCAAATTCTTTGCACATTGACAGTACACCACCTCAACACTTCGAGTCTGGACCCGCCGAGTGGCCTCGCCGGTAACGACCAGCTTCGGCTCATCAAGCCGAGCCGCTACCTTGAATCGTACTGAGACTTGCGACCTGAACTGCCCTGGAGTGATTTCATTTATTGTAAAAATGCATTTTGTACATCTTGAACTGGATGTTTATCCCCGGATAAATATGTTCGTTGTTTTATCTTCCCTTGTAGTCGCAGGTTTGCAGGTTTGTACCTCATCATCAACTCGTAAGCCATCAAACCGTGCTCGATGAAAGTAAGTACCCAGGTGTAGAGTATTTACCCTAAGTGCTGAGCAGGACGAATCAAGAGCGGAGTCTTTTATTCTTCTTCGTCGTGTTGGTTCATCGTTTGTTGTGGCTGAAGGCTCAGATCCATCCGCGGGGAGTAGACCTGCATACTCATCAAGGTATCTAGCACTGATCAACGCGTTTGTCTAACCGGGTTTCCTGATACAGTAAATGGCCAAGTTTTCCTTGGAACAGTTCTGTAAGACCATCACAGGCGGTGAATTTGACCCCTGAATTGGTGATCTTTTTGTTCTTGATATTGTTGCTAGTAAACAACAACTTGAAACTTCCTCTTCTTTCAGAGAAGGGCATTTGGGCTGGTTAGATACGGCTGGGGAAACACCTCTGTCACGTTACCAGCGGCCCGAGTGAGATCGTCCGAGACGGTGTATCATGCTGCTATCCGGATTCCGAGACTTGGCCATGGCACTGAGACACTGACACTGTGGCACTGTCAGGTGAGACCGAAATTCTGGCATAATGTCTTACAACTTCAGACAGGTGGCGAACTTTGGGAGGGAGAAGCGGAGGCATTGCCTGGGGTAAGACACCCGGACTTTTTAGTTCCATGTCGTGTATTCGACTTGAAGGGAGAAAACGATAGCGCTATTGCCCTAACCTGGGAGGGGACGGTGGTATGAGGTTGACACTCAACCCACAAATCATGCAGCTGTGGCTGATGTGAGAACAGCCGTGTGTTCATAAACTCAAAGCAAAGGGTTGCTGCGCAGAGTCACATCCCGGGACGTTGACTTTTGCGGACGGGAACGCCAAGGCGGGAGCCAAGTCAGTCCATTGAAACCCAAAACGATAAAAACGGCTGGCTACTAATGCCGCACTCAAAAGGTAATGACGGCACTACTTTGGCCAGTAGCAAGTAGCAATTGAGATATAAGTTGCTGCGCATGTTAATATTCAATGCCGTAGGTCGATGATCTGCGCAATGCCGCATGTGCAGGTCGCTCCTGTGGGTGTGTGGATGCAGAAAATCCCCGAGCTTGACAGAGAGCGGGGAACGCTGCTCCGGCCCTCGAATTCTCCCGTCGGGCAGCTGGCAGAACAGCCAAGCCAAGTCGCACCCGCTGCAGGCTGCACAACCCGCGAAATGAACGAACATCATTCCAGAAGACATTGAATGCCACGGCAGCAGCAAAGTACTTGTTCCTCCATGGAAGCGAATTTTCTGACTGATGGATATGCCCTCTTTTGAGAGAGAGAAAACGGTTTATGCAAAATGATGGGTTGGGCGAGCGGTGTGCTGACTCCCCGTCTAAATATAGAATCAATAATTCTCGAATGGGAATGCAGGCCCTAGGGGAGCGGTCTTTTTGCTGGGGCTTCCAGCACAGGCTAGCTGGGTGCTGTCCGCAGTGGGCCTCATTCCTTGCGGCCCACTCCAACGTTCCTTCTGGTCGGATGACCGTGAGAGCTTGCGATCCTTGGGCCGATGCTGTCAACGGCGCGATTCGGGTAGCGGTGGGTTTACGAGGCCACGAAAGACATTGGAAGTATTTTGGGGTGGTTCCGGTTTCACTGAAAGAGCAAACGAGCGGGACTTGGGGCGCTGGCTGACGGGAAGGCGGTGCATCGATCCAGAATTGGCGTCTTTTTGCGGATTGGTGAGAAGCACAGGGCACGGCAGGGCTGGGGGGAAAGTCGGCGCTGGGCCCGAGGAACCGCCAATGCTTCCCATAACCAGCTTAGCACCACAGCGATCTTGATGAGCAGCGCTTCAGCGGGGCGCTGGCCTGGAGACCAGTGAGCACACAATCTCCGGGTCGCTGCACTGCGGCTGTCAACTTGCAAATGCGGGAAAAAGCCACGGGGCTTGCTTCTGGCTGCGTCCATTGGCATGTCTCAGCTGTCCACGTGGACGCGATGGGCGCTGGTCCGCGCGGTCTGGGCGCGGACCGTGTTGCCAGCGTTGTTGTGGTGTTGGGTGCCCGAAAAAAAGATACAAAAGATATTTGGGGCTCGAACAGATACGACGATGACGTTCGGCGAGCATTGCGGGAACAGCTATCGTCTGACGGGCTGCGTGTGGCCGCGAGCTTACTGCCATTTGACATCTCACCACAGAGACCCACCCGAGATTCTGAGAAGTCAGGCGCAGGTCATCTCAGCCCGGAAATTTCCCAATCTCAGACCCCCTCGTCGTCTGCGGCCACTCAGGGGGCGGATGTCCAGTCGGGCACAGCCACTCCTAACAAGGGTTCCGGCGCGCTGAGCCGGGGAAGCAAAAAAACAAATAACATTTTAAGAGGACGAGCTGCCACACCGTCTGAACGCCGCACCTGTTCTTCCAATCTTCAGATTTCTTACCATCCAAACGATCGGATTCCGGTTCTTGGACACGGATTTTTACTCAAACTGCAGAATGGAGTCACTGAAGAGACTAGCGAGCGTGCGGCGGACGCCGGCATCGAGTTCCACCACAGCACCGGCTCCGATGCTTGGTTCGGTTACGGAATCGCATCCCGAGACATCAGCGGCCCCACGCCACTCCGATGAGCTCCCGGAGCCGCCCCGGATCATGGTCGAGCGGGCCGAGAGCATCATTGTCGACATTTCGGACCCCAGCGCCGCCATGGCCGCCGCCGCCGCAGAGATGATGGTGAGCTTGGTTCGACGAGCAAAGAGCACCCGCGAGCCACGGCGCCCACGTCGATCACCCTCCACCGCGGCCCCGGAGCAACTCGCGCGGCCCCGCAGCCTCGACTTGCCCTCGCATCCCGCTGTCCGCCCGATGCCGCAGCGGCGCGCGACCGTCAAGGAGGAAGAGACTCGTGGCAAAGACCGACCTGCGACCCCGGGCACAGGCCTCAAGAAGCGCCCCAGTCTTCGCGACCGCCTCAAGTCCCTCCGCGGACGACCCGCCCCCATCATGCCGTCTACCATGGAAGAGCCTGCGCCCAAGACCCCAACCGACGCGCACTTCGTCCTCCGCCCAAAGCGTGGTGCCCTCGATCTGTCTAGCGTGGCTGCCTCGCTGCAAGTCCCTCGCGACAGCCAAGACAACACCGCTCCCGCTGAGCCCCTGCAGCGCTCCTCGACCGAAAAGACTTCCCACTCTCTCCCCACCGAGGAGCGCAGCGAGCGACGTGAGCACCGCCCCGTCGTCCTTGTCGACGCGCCCTACCCTTCGCCGCCGCTTTCCAGCCCCCGCCAGAAGGGCGAATGCACCCGCTGCCACTCCAAGCGCGTGCAGCGCGAACACTCCGTCCACAAGCTCACCGGTGAACTCCCGCCCCGCATCGCCGTTCACAGATCCCCCTCCCTCGACGAGAAGCGTCCCGACCCTCTTGACGACTACACCCTCTTCACCCGCTCCGCAGCCTCGGACAAGCACGCCGAGGCCAACGCCTACAGCGGCAGCGGCCTCGGCCTCTTGCAGCCTGGGAGTTCTTACAGCGATAGCAGCAAGAAGGGACACACCAAGGCGGCGCCAAGCTGGGCGAGTTATCATGATGGGGACAGCGACGAAGAGAAGATCCAGGCCCATCGCAAGTCAACGCTGCAGCCGTTAATTGCGATTGATCAGTCGAAGAACGGGCTTGGCTACACGCAACCGCCAGGGATGAAGAGGCAGAGGAGTGTCGCGCAGAGGATCGTCGATAAGTTTCGACCATCGAGGACGCGATCGGTCAAGCCGGTACAGAGGGTTTTGACTGCTTGAGAACATGAGGCAAGGAGAGGTGATGCATTGGTACCTACGATCGTTTGATGTTTTCCTTTGTTTCAGCAGTACTGGCAGCAGGTGCGGGGATGTGAGATGATAATACCTGATTTTGGTTTGCCACAACAACAGACTGTACCTACCTTGATTTGTTCAACCTCGAGAAGCAATTGGCGGATGTGTCTTGGATATCATGGGCGGCGTTTGGTTTGCGAGTATAGCGTCTTGTATTTTATCCACTCATAGATGAAGCATATCTGCATCTTTTTCACCATACAGGCAAGAACGCTCCTCTTTTTCTATTGTGTGCGCCCTTGATCCTTGTCACCAGCACAGGAACGGAACCTTGGGCATGCAGGTTGCGGATATGCATGTAAGAACGCATGTGATGACAAGCTACGAACTCAGTAATGATGCGAATCTTAAACTTCAACTGAAGATATTGTTAGTTGGGGACTTGAGATTAGTATGATCAAATAGGTTGGCAGTAGGATCTAACAATTCAATATGATGCCGGCCGAGGTGTTCCAGCATGTCTCCGCCACACAACGGGACGCAGAAATCGAGATGCACCTTTGGGTTCAGCTTCTCAATGCCGGTTCCGAATGGCTACACGTCTCGAAGAGCGAATAATCCTAATCTCTTCAATGGGAATAGCCTCGTGTCTGCGCCACGCCAAAAGCCGGGAGTCACAGCACTTGATCCCCTTCCTGGAGGGCCTCGTTGCCAAGCCTGCTGCATCGCATAGTCGAGTAGCCACTCGACAATCCGAACCGGCTCAAGGTGATGAAGACCATTCTGGGCGGTAGATTAGACCCGAATATTTGCTTGCCCGACTATGGAGGAATTAGCTGTGTTATGCCAAAGGAGGGTGCGTTGAACTTGGCGGCGAGGAGGGGAGACGCAGCTATGGCCAGGGTGTTGCTGGAGCGGGGGGCGAGGAGCTATGGAGGCTAGAGACCGTCAGAATGCTGAGCAGATTGCTCGGGGGAATGGCTTTGAAGAGCTTGCGAAGTTGCTGGCAGGGAGAGATAAGTCGGCTGCTCTTTCCAAGCTGGCTTAAGCGATGTTTGTTTTGGAGCGTTGACATAATTCAATGAGCGCATAATTTCATGTCAAATCAGGCCGTTCTTTGGGCTGTCGTAGCAGAGGGATACATGTCCACATGGTGATGGGGTGCCTGTTCGAGTACCATCAGATAACTTGGGAAGGTGCACACATGTCTGTGGCTCCCTTGGAAACCCACGGTGAAGTTTCTCAAGCGGCGGCCTGCCTGGAGAGCACCGAACATGGGATGAACGAAAAGGAAGAATATATACCTGGACCGCGGGGTACTCTTTCAACCAACAGTAATCAGCTTCGGCTGTGGTGTAGTTGGAGTTGGCCATGCTGGTGCTCCTACACCCATGATATCCGGAACTATACACCTTCCCAATGGAGTGGTGGTTCGCAACTGCCGCGGTTCGAATCTCGGGGGAAATTTTTTTGAGCCTTTTGATCTTTTTGTTTGACCGGCATCTTTTGGTTTCCTCATTCATGGAAGTGCTCTATTCTCCTGGCTCTGCGAGGTCCTTTGTTCTTGCACCGAAACGGGTTGAAAAATGAGCATAAACTGGCAGATCTCAGCTTAGCCGCCAGAGCCATAAAAATACATAAGAAACAGCTCCAGCGCATGAAGAATAAGAACCACCCCGCGTCATGTGAGCTCTTGACAGCAGGTCAATTGGGAATCGACTCACCTCTTGAAAGCTCGGCCGAGGTGAGACAGTGTGGCCCGTGCGCGAAGACAGCAGTGGAGCCTGGATCTAGGGCAGAATTACGCGGCTTGTTCTTGACAGCGATGTCAGCAGGAAACACTTGGCCAAAATCTCATCCGCCAGTTTTTTGGAAACCCCAGCGATGCAAGCCCATGAGCTCGCCGTCGAGGCGGTCGCATCGCGGATGCGACAGCTGTTCGAAACGCGGACGCCGTTCAGAGTTTACCATGGTTCCACAAACAGCACCCGCCGCTCGCAGCGCCGCCTGGACAACACAGTCGACACCAGCGGTCTCAACCGCGTCCTCAATGTCGACACGATAAAGAAGGCGGCGCTTGTGGAGCCGAACGTGGCAATGGATGCCCTGGTCGAAGCCACCCTCAAGCATGGTCTGGTGCCTCTCGTCGTGATGGAGTTTCCTGGCATCACCGTGGGCGGTGGCTTCTCCGGAACGTCCGGGGAGAGCAGCTCATTCCGCTATGGAAGTTTCGATTCTACCATCAACTGGATTGAGATGGTGCTGCCTAACGGCGACATCGCCCGGGCCTCCAAAACTGAGAACCCCGATCTCTTCTGGGGAGCCGCTTCGGCGTTCGGCACGCTCGGCGTTGTCACTCTGCTCGAAGTGCAGCTTCGAGAAGCCAAACAATATGTCCAACTTAACTACCGACACGTTAAAGACTTCAACGACGTAGTCAAGATACTCCAGCACGAAACTTTAGACGGAACGCCCAACGACTACGTCGATGCCATCACCTTCTCCCTCACCTCAACCATAATCTGCACCGGCCGCCTCGTCGACACCCTTCCTCTCAACAGCTTCCCACAGCGATTCCTCCGCGCCCGCGACCCCTGGTTCTCCGTTCACGCCCAACGCATTGAGAAACACCTTCTCGCCAACCCTCAAACCCTCATGCAGACTGACTTCATCCCCATCCGCGACTACCTCTTCCGCTACGACCGCGGCGCCTTCTGGACCGGCTTCTACGCCTTCCGTTACTTCCTCACCCCCTTCAACCGCATCACGCGCTTCCTCCTCAACCCCTTCATGCACACGCGCGTCATGTATCGCGCGCTGCACCAGAGCGGCCTCTCAGACTTTCACATCGTACAGGACGTCGGCGTCCCGTACTCAACCGCAACAGACCTAGCTATTTGGCTTGACGAGAAACTTGATATATACCCGCTCTGGCTATGCCCCCTTCGAACGCGCCGCGATGACGGCGAGGCCGCGCATCATGGCCTGCATGCTGAGTTTGCCGACGCGGAGCGCACGCCGGAGGTTTTGCTTAACTTTGGAGTTTGGGGGCCTGGATCGTACAGCAGAAGGGAGTGTGTGAGGAAGAACAGAGAGCTTGAGGCTGCGGTGCAAAGGCTGGGAGGGAAGAAGTGGTTGTATGCACAGGCGTTTTATACTGAGGAGGAGTTCTGGGCGCATTATGATCGGGCGGCGTATGATGAGCTGCGAAAAAGGTACCATGCGGGGCATTTGCCGAGTGTGTATGATAAGGTAAAGGTGGATGTTGATGCTGAGGAGGCGGCGGCACTAGCGTCGTGGGCTGCGTGGGTGGTGGCGTTTGTGTGGAGGGTGTGGCCGTTGGCAGGGCTGTATGGGGTCTATAGGGCGGTGCTGGGAGGGGATTATCTGCTTCAGAAGAGGCAAGCCGAGCCGGTGGAGGTTGGGGACAACAAGAAGAGGGCGTGAGCTGTACGAGTAAGTCGGAGAAAGCTGTTGCAAAACACTGGGATTTCTCAACATATCAAAAAGCCAATTTTATTCCCCAATACCCTCTTTTCGATATCCTTATCCATCGCACCCCCCCTGTTCATCCTGAACTCATCAGTAAGTCCCGCCAGCATATGGCTTCTCAGCCAACCCGGCCTTCCAGTTCTCTCCCTTGCCATCCCAATACTGCATCTGGAACTCGCGCAAGTCAACCCCCTGGTCCGGATCCAGCGTCACGGCGTTGATACTGAAATTCTTGACCGTCTGGCCCTCCCACACGTAACTTCCAAACGCGAACGTGTGGATACCGCACTTGTTGCAGAAGTGGTGGTGCTGCGCCTTCGATCCGAACTGGTACTCTGGAACGTCGTCCAATGATGTGGGGGAGAGGAGCTTGAATTGGTCGGGTTGGATGACGAGCGAGAGGCGGTTGGACTTGAGGCAGATGGAGCAGTTGCTGGTAGAGTGTGTTAGAGTTTTGGGTTGGAGAGGGGCGAGAGGATGAGAACTGGGGCGGCCTACCATTTGGATGCCTTGGGCTCGGACAGGTCGAGATCGACGGAGTAGCGGATGGCGCCGCAGTGGCAACCTCCGGTGTAGGTTTTGGTCGGGGATGACATGGTTCTTCAGTGACTTCGAGTTCCGACAAGTTATGGGAGCAATAGGTTGTTGTTGACTCAAGCACTTGCTAAGTTCTTCACTGATGATGGCAGGTAGAGAAGAAATACTGTCAACGGGAGGGGTTATATTTTGTGGGGTGAAAACCGACTGTATTACTGGCTCGGTGCAATTCACGGTGCGCCTCGGTGCATGCAGACAATGAATTGTGTGCGACGAATCTGGGCACACACGTGACGTTGCTCGCGCTGGCCCAGGCTCGGTTCAGTCGCTGTTCAGGATTCGCTCAGGCTGGCTCACCTTTGCTCACCCTATTTACCATTTTTGGCAGATTGCGGGAATCGCTTTAGACTTACAGGGCCTTACAGTAATACCCTAACTAAATTCCTATTATTGAATAAAGGCTCCCTCTAACTTATATCCTCCTCGAGAACTGCTACGTCGGATCCCGCCGGCCCAGAAGATAGCCTCCAAGGTTGTCACACAAGGCCGTAATTGCATTGGAGGCAATTTGGTATGCAACAATGCAGTAGCAGGTTGGCTCCACTCAGCTGTGCGTTGTGGATTCGGTGGCACGAAGCCGCATTTGACCTTGGCTGCAGTGCTGCAGTGCTTGGATAGGGCAGGCGCTCCGTCCGACCTTGTTGGACAATGAACGAAAGACCCAGCATGACTTATGCCAGCCGAGTCTCGTGTCAACGCCTAGGCCCTAACCCTTTGGCACACCTCTCGCTCGAAACTGACATCCTGCCTAACACTGCTACCCAACTTCCAGGCTACCCCATTATCCCCCTTTGATATCCTCAAAGCTAAAGGCTGGGTAGGATATCCGGCAGGACAATTCCAAGTCTTGAACCTCCACCCCAAACATGGCATCGATTCAACAATGGTTGCTCTTCTCGATATTCTTAATCGGCATCGAGACCCTAAATCCTTCACAAGGAGCCACGGGGGGCCCGAGCGGCCATGGACAGAGTTTCAAGATCGTGTTGATAGAGCCATCAGATTATGGAATTTCGGTCTTTTGGTGAATGGAATGGAGAAATACAAGGACGCGGAAAAATTTCTTCAAAAAGCTGTCGAGGTTTATGGATCAGCACTGAGAAGCAGTGACACTTACCAGTGCTACAATTCTTGGACAGGGGTGGATGAAGACGCACTAAGGGTAATGGGTGGGCTTGTCGATACCAAAATTGGCAACGGCCAGGTGGGCAGCAGTGAATGGCCAAGAGGCCGTTGTGGAGCTACTCTGGCCAGACACCGCTATTGTTGGCTGCAGAACAAGGCCACGAGGCTGTTGTTGAGCTAATTCTTGACAGAGGTGGCTCTATCAGGACAAAGGGCTACTCTTACGGTGGCAAGTCAGCGCTATCCTGGGCTGCGGAGCATGGGCACGGGGCTGTGGTGAAGTTACTGCTGGATAGAGGCGCCTGGATCATGATGGAGGACTACAGTCACCGAACACCGATATTTTGGGCTGCAGAGAATGGGCATAAGGCTGTGGTGGAGCTACTGCTTGACATGGGTGCCTCTATCGAGAATGCGGATCCGACATCTGGCCAGACACCGCTATCGTTCGCTGCAAAGCAGGGGCATGAGGCCGTTGTAAAGCTACTGCTTGAGAGAGGCGCCTCTACTGAGATAAAGGATAGAAAATCTGGCCAAACACTGCTATCTCTGGCCGCAGAGAAGGGGCACGAGGCTGTTGTGGAGTTGCTGAAAAGAAATGTTAGAAAGAGGGGGTTCTAGGGCCCTATTATCTGGTTAGGATTATTGATTGTTGACGGTCTCCGGAGACGAGGAAATCTTGGTGAAAGTTCGAAGTAGAATGATGCGTGGAGAGGTGACGAAAGATAGAGTGAATGTGTTGTAGGTAAAGGTATTTATATGTTATGCAGTGGATGATGGAGAAGAGTGTGAGAGAGACTACATGTAAAAACAATCTCCAGAGTCAAGCAGCAGGCTGATTTGGTGCCGCTGCAACTTGTGCCACTCCGACCCTTATTGGCGGATTCCAAATGCCCCCGTCTGTGTTCGTCCACCTCTCGAATGGAAATAGAGATGGGAAATAATCTATTGTTGCGAGGCAGCACCCCACAGGTGCGGCCCACAGGTCTCTGCACAGGGTCCAACCTTTGCATTACCTCCAGCCGAGGCGCAGATGGCTTTTTCTTCCTTCCTTCCCATACCAGCAGTTAGAAATTCATGTTTTGTTCTGTCCCATCACCTATGCAGACATATACATATGTAACCCCAGAAATTCAGTCGGTTGGTGCACTCCTGTTGTGCTTCGACCCCGCAACATCATCGCCGCCAGTGGCAATACATTCTTATCCTCTCGGAAAATCAATACAGGTGGAACCCTTCAACAATCCTCCTCATCACTCTCATCGGGCATCTCACGCTCAGCGAGCCGCTTGAGCCGTGGAGTCTCGGCGGCGATCCTAGACTTGCGAATCATACCGCGGCAGTCATTAACGGATTTGTGAAGCTCCTGAGAGAAAATCTGGATCGAAAGAACTTGGCGAACGAGTCAAGAGCATGGCGACCATCGACAAAACTGCCATTCAGCCGGTCACGAAAAAAAGAAAACCCTATACAACACAGTCTCAAGCTGTTCCCCCTCAATTAGCCGCCGCAGTTGTCGGATCACTCACTAATCCCAGTTCCTCTCCCCGAGATCCACCGGGTGGCCATTCTTCAGATCCTCCATGATATCTTCAATCTTCCACGGCTTATATATATCCCGGCAGATAGTTCAGGGGAATAGAATCATCATCCTCCATCGGCACCACTTTTTCCTGCTCTCCACGATCATACACCTCATACCAATATCATAACCCCACACCACACCCAGCTGGGAAGCTTTGGTTCAGCCTTTCTCGGGTTAGCCTCCACGTTAGTCTAATCCTTATTCTCGTTTCGGCAGGGAAAATGTAAACAAATGGGGACGGGTTTGGTACCAGGTGACCAATATCGGATTTTCCAACCAAAGCATCAACAAGGCGTTATTGGGTTCAATGGGTGTTAGATAAAATGATTTAGCTAATGAGACTTTTAATATTTTGTAATAATATCTCGGAAAGAAATAACCAACCGTTCCTCTGTGTAGGTTTGTAAAGGGTCGTTTCTGGATGCTATTATAGCTGACCAGCAAGAGGATTTGGTTCTACCCTTAAGAGAAAATATTAGCCCACATCACTCCCAAACCATTCACTCCACCTTATCCCGCTCTCGGCCTCCTCTGTTTCTGTCCGGAGCCATTCCTCCACCCTTTCCAGCACTATGGCACCGCTTTACGTCGCTAGCTCCGCATCGGCAAACGCAGCGATGCGGTACGCCGACGCTCTCAAGGACCTAAAACGTCCCTGGCTGAAATCGCGCGTCGCTGCAAGTTTCTCGTGGTAATAGCGGGTGCGAACAGCCCACTTGATCTCGGGATCAATGTTAATGTCTCGAAACTCCCATTCAGGCAGCTCGGAGTGTGGATCATCGCTTTCATGTTGCTCCCCGGGACAAGCAGTGCTTACCCACATACTTCCCTTCCGCTCAAAGGTAAACTCGCTACTCTCGTTGTCAACTCGCCACCGTCCGGATGTTCTCGGATTCCAGTTGTCCCCAGCACCTGCACTCGGCTTCCGGATGACCGACTCGGTCCACGAGATCAGCGTCTCCTAGGGCGGTTAGACTTCGGATAGAGTAGGCCCTGCCATCCTGCCGTACCCCCTACTCTCTTCGGCCTGCGATTCGGGAGAGCTGGCGCGGAGCTCAGGCTAGTAGATAGCAGCAAACATGAGTACCTCGGCCCGTTCCCACAGCGGAACCGTGAGGTCGACGCACCGTGGCTGGCCGAATTTAACCCTTCTGATGTCATCTTTGCAGACGAAAATGTGGCCATAGGCCTCTTCTAGCCGACGTTGGAGGCTGGCCGGTTTCTCAACCAGCCCGCCGTCCGCACAAGAAGATGAAATGCTTTTCTGAGCAAAACTCCGGTCCCAGCCATATCGAGACTTGTGGGCGATGCGGTAAATTTGTGCTATGAGAAGAACTTGGTCGCTCTTCTCGTCATTGTCCACTTAGTTGATGCTGATCTGATCGATCCAGAGTGTGAGCACGGCCTCCTCTTGGCGAAGTTATCGGAGGGCTTCATCGAGAGACGCGGTAATGGCTAGCGACTTATTTTGAAGTTGGATCTGGTGAGATTTATCCCCTAGGCCCCAGATATAGGACTGTGCGTTGAACGGCGGAGCGTTGTCGATCGCATGGCAACAAATTTCACCGATGAGCGGCGCGGAAAATTCGTTGGAAGGATGGAGATTATGTTGTGGACGAAATCTGAGCTTGGGGCGAAGTTTGCTGTTTGCTTTTGCTGCTCCATTGGGTGGCTTTTTTGGGGGGGTCGTCTGGTAGGGCCACAAAAATACAGAAGCAGGTTACAATGGTGAAGATGAGTGCTACTGCAAAGATTTCTCCGAGCCTCGGGTGTCTTGGTGCTTCTTGTGGCGAGATTGTTGTTTCTCCCGTCTTGGGCTGGAGATTTGTGGAAGAGGACGTGCCTGGATGTTGCACGGGTATTCTAGAGCAGGTTGGGAGTTGCTCCCTTGCCTCCCTTCAGGATAACCAATGGCGGGAAGGCGCAGCCGGTAGTCTAACTTTGGCTAATCCGTACCTCAGCTTCCAAATGTCTTGTGGCCTTGTCACTTCAGGCAACACTGCAGCCGCAGGCAGGTCACTCACCAATCAGGCTCCCAATTTCATAAACTATTGCGGATCGAAGTGGTGAAAAAATGCGCAGTTTGTGGCGCTCATCACCCCCTTTCCGTCACAGGGTTTCCCTAACACACAGAAAACCTTACATCAACCCCGCTGCCTGATCCCAGCCTTCACCACCAAAACTTGCCTGGGTGTCTCATCCGTTATGATGACAGCACCGGTAACCCGAACCCACAGTCCACCTGACTGATCAAACTGTCATTGACCACGCCCGTCACCTGCTTGGTGTCAAGAGTTTCACTGGAAGACCACTCCTCTTTCTTGACCTTGTCGTGCGAATGGGGGCACCCCAACAGTACCACAAGCATCAGTGTCCAAGGGCAGGAGCTTGCCATACCGACAAACTTTGCCAAAGCCCTCGAGAATGCCGCCGCCCACCATTGGCAATCACAGCTCCCCGACAACTCTCAAGCATGGCGTGGTTCTCCATTTGTCCAAAAGGAACAGCGTCGGCACGCAGCCTGGTCCTCTTTCGTCGACTTACATCAGCCATATACGTCAGTGGCGCACCCCCTCGTGATGTGCGAGATGCGTGAGTACCTTTCTCTGCCGCTTCCAGTTTAGTACATGCAGATCAAGGAGGTCGCCAGGGCGTAAAGCCTGGCCGTCAACAAAAACCACCACTTATTACGAGGTTTTCACGAGGCGATAGATCTCCAATAATACAATGCTGGGGAGCTTTCCCACGTCTAACGCGCACCAGCTAACGCCATGCATGGACGACGTCGTTACTGGTTTCCAGCCCTCGTTGGCATAGCCGTGCCCATTGGAGTGATGGTATTCTACATTAAAATTTACCAGATCTGGATCCTCGGCGCCGGGTCGATCGGCGACATTCAAACGGGGCCAGCCAACGCCAAGTCAGTTTTCTGAGGGTGGTTCGTCATTGCGGTTTTCGCTCTTAGCCTCGCCGAGTACGGCCTCACTGGGACGGAAGCGGGCCTCCTCATGAACAGTCGATATTGGGACCCGACTCGGCGCCCCGACATGATCCAGCTGCATGCTGACAAGACGTGGAGCGGCCTCGGCGGGTGGGCAAAGGGGCTGGCCCTCGCCTTTTCCAGAGACCCGCCGTCGACGTGGCTGTCGTGGCTCACCCTCTCTACGGCCATGGCGGCCTGCTACGTCGGTATTCCCCTCTCGGGGCTGACCATGGAGCTGCCACAGGGCTATGCGCTCGGCACGGACGTGCCAACAGTTGTTAGTATAAACAGCTCCACGTTCAACGAGACGGAGTCTCGCGATAGTCACCAGCACGCGACGCTCTCGTGGATGACGGGGCACGCCAAGCGACCACCAGGCCAGGGCGCTATCTACACCAGAGAACGCACCGACGACGCACCAATCACTAGCCTATCTTCCAACGGCGTGCCTGAGATCTTCCTGGCGCCACAGTCAGACAGCATCGTTTCCGGACAGGTTTAGGGTCTGTTCGGGCGGTACAACTGCTCGGTCGTCACCCGCGTCAAGGACTTCCGTCTGTACAAGTTCAAGACGGACACCAAGCCATACGGTAACCTCGTCGGAATCACCTCCCTCCAGGGCGCCGGAGGCCCATCCAACACGGACTTCTTCTTTACCCACAACTGGACCGGATACAGGAACGTTGAGGCGCGGATGGACGTTGCCACGTCGTTCAACGTGGACGGAATCTTCGTCGTGTCAGAATATCGCAAGCAGGGCTTTCAGCGCTAGAAGTCCTCCACCAATAGGCAATCCGATACCGAGTGGTTGGATTACCCGGGCCTGGACGAGGAGATTGTGATGGAGGTGGTGCTCTGGCAGACAATCGTCCCTCCCCGCGACTTTCGGGGACCCGATGCTGCGGTCTCGGACGACGTCAGGACCCCGGTCCCCGGCCTGGAGAACCGCGAG